>Ga0233415_10000471_pt1 | contig 18875 bp, 15 predicted proteins | sample Na_anoxic_12_MG_FD_188631 | JGI IMG/M metagenome (GOLD analysis project Ga0233415, IMG submission 188631) | Seawater microbial communities from Saanich Inlet, British Columbia, Canada - Na_anoxic_12_MG | ecosystem: Environmental > Aquatic > Marine > Inlet | place: Canada: British Columbia... | reverse complement strand
TAAAGCAAAAATAGAGGCTATTGCCTCTATTCGTACACAATGGCTGCCGGGCAGGGATTCGAACCCCGATGGCATGCTTCAGAGGCATGTATCCTACCATTAGATGACCCGGCAAAATTTATGCATCTAAGTATCTGCGCACGGCAACTAGACTGCTGATTGTGCCCATAAGAATCCCAACAGCCAATTGCATTAGCAAAAGCGCGATAAAATTTGTCTGGAAAAAATAAAAGAGGTCAGTGCCAGGCAAATAAGCGGTAATTTTAGGAGAAAGATACCATAAAAGAGGATAAATAACAGCCAAGGTTAATATAACAGCAATAATCCCATAAAGCGTTCCTTCAACAACAAAAGGGCCCCGAACAAACCAATTGCTAGCGCCTACTAATTTCATTACTTTAATCTCCTTGCGAGAACTATAAATAGTTAAACGAATTGTATTGAATGTGACAAGAATAGCTAATATAGCCAAAATAGATAGGATTATAAAACCTACCTGGCGAATTGTTGTGGTAATAGAAGACAATCGAATTATTACGCTTCTGTTTTCCTGATAATTAACTTTATCAATAATCTCTTGGTATTCTTCTTTTTCCAAAAAATCAACGATTGACTCGTATTGAGAAGCTATTTGCGCCTTAATGTTTAAAGCAGCTTCCAAGGGATTAGTGTCCAGCTCTTGCAAGCTCTGCATTAGAACTTGGTTGTCCTGATGTTTTTCCTTAAAATTATTCAAGGCCTCTTCATTTGAAATGTATTCAACGCTCTTTACTTGGCTTAATCCAATTAAGCTATCCCTGGTATCTAAAATCTGCTCTTCTGAAGTCCCTAGATTGAAATAAACGCTAATATCAATTTTATCTTCTAAATTAGTAATCAAAGATTCAATTAAAACATTTACTAAAAGCAAATTAGTAATGCCAAAAATAGCTAAGCTCATAACAATAATAGTGGCTACTGAAAGCCATTTATTCCGCCAGAAACTTAGACATCCAGATTTTGTTACACGGATTAAAGAAGTAAACATATCTTAAAATAAAATATATTTTCCATTTTCGTCGTCCTTAATTATCTTGCCTTTTTCTATGGTAACAACCCTTTTATCCAAGCCATTAATAATCTCTCTGTCATGGGTAGACAAGACAACTGTTGTTCCTAATTCATTAATTTTAATTAAAAGCCGAATAATTTCCCATGTATGAAGAAGGTCTAAATTCCCAGTCGGCTCATCAGCAACTAAAATATCAGGTCTATGCGCTAAAGCTCGGGCAATTGCTATACGCTGCTGTTCACCGCCAGAAAGCTGATTAGGAAAATGATCTGCTCTGTCTAATAAATTAACCAATTTTAAAAGCTGTGGAACGTCCCGTTCAATCTCCTGCTTGGTCCAATCGCTTACTTCCATGGCAAAGGCAATATTTTCATAAGCTGTTTTATTGGGCAAAAGGCGAAAATCCTGAAAAATCATCCCTATTTGCCTGCGCCAAATAGGCAAATCTCTGTCTCGAATAGCCCCTATGTCCTGTTTCCCCCAAAAGATCTTGCCCTTAGTTGGAAAATCCTCTTTAATTAAAAGCTTTATTAAAGTAGATTTGCCAGCCCCAGAACGACCAGCAATAGAAACAAACTCTTTGTCATTAATGCTCAAATTAATATTATCCAATGCCTGACAATCAGGTAAATATATTTTAGAAACTTTTTTAAAAACTATCATAGCTTATTAATTTCTGCTTTAATAAATTTGTCTAATTTGCCATTGAGAACTGCTTCTGGATCTCCTGATTTAATGCTAGTCCGGTGGTCCTTAACCATTTGATAAGGATGGAGAACATAGGAACGAATTTGGCTTCCCCATTCAACAGCTGTTGGCTCACCTCTTAAATTACTCTTCTGCTTCTGCTGATTTCTTAATTGATACTGATAAAGCTTGCTAGTTAATAATTTCATGGCTTGCTTTTTATTCTCCCCTTGCAATCGTTCGTTTTGACAGGCTGCTACCAAGCCAGTGGGGACATGCGTTATCCGAACAGCTGATTCGGTCTTGTTTACGTATTGACCTCCTGGGCCGCTTGCTTTATAAGTTTCAATTCTCAAATCTTCTGGCTTAATATTAATTTCTTTAAGTTCATCAAACTCTGGCAAAACTTCAACTAAAGCAAATGAAGTATGACGAAGATTATTAGCATTAAAAGGAGATAAACGAACCAATCGATGAACACCTGATTCCCCTTTTAATAAACCATAGCTATATTGTTTTTCAACAATTAGGGTTGCGTTTTTAATGCCTGCTTCTTTGCCTTCTTTAATCTGAATTACTTTAGCTGACCATGCTTTTTTTTCAACAAACTTCAGATACATTTTTAAAAGCATTTCTGCCCAATCCTGTGCGTCAATACCGCCAGCTCCGGCATAAATGGATATAATAGCATTATGTTTATCGTATTTGTCTTTTAATTTGCCGATTAAATCTTCCATTTTGCCCAGTTTACCATATCTTTTAATTTTAGTAAATGAGCCGGAGGAGGGAATTGAACCCACGACTTGCTATTTACGAAATAGCTACTCTACCACTGAGTTACTCCGGCTGGAGCGGATAGCGGGAATCGCCCCGCATACGCTGGGCGCCCCGCGAATGCTGGGGCGAACCCTAGGATTTTGAGCGGACGAAGGGAATCGAACCCTCGTCATCTGCTTGGGAAGCAGAAGCTTTGCCACTAAGCTACGTCCGCCTATTATTGGAAAAAATGCTCCCACCATTTCCAAAAATTAGATTCCTGTTTCTGCTGCAAAGAATCAATATTACTTGAATTGCTATCAATATTTTCTTGAATGGATTCTTGATTTATATCTATATCTTGGCTCTGGTCATCTGAAATAATAACTACTTTCTCTCCTGGTTTTCTTAAATTAAGTTTTAAACGGGCTTCTTTTTCTAAATAAGATTCTTTTTTAAAATAATCCATTAAATCGGCCATTTGCTGATTTTTGCCTTGTAATTGCTCAATTTCTATTTCTAATCCTTTAATTTCTTTTGCTAGTTCATATTTACGATAGCTTTCCCTGCTAAAAGCTATAACTAAAAATATTAAAATAAAAGCAATTACAAAAAGGAATATTTTGGAAGTAAGAAGTTTTTTAAAAATTTTTTTGATAGGATGAGTCATTTATGTTATTATTATTCTGGAATATGAAATCATCTAATAAAAGAAAAATATTTCGTTTGTGCTGGATTCTTTTAGCAAGTTTAGTTGTTTTGAGTATGTTTGCTTTTCTATTAGTGCCTATGTTCTAATCATAGCAAAACAAAGGACTTTAATAAAGACTTCTTCTGAAGTCTTTATTTTTTTAGAATTTCAAAAAAAACTTGCTGGGGAATATTAATTTTTCCTATTGCTTTCATTTTTTTCTTGCCTTTTTTCTGTTTTTCCAGCAGTTTTCTTTTACGTGTATAGTCTCCGCCATACAAATAACCAGTAACATCTTTTCGCATGGCGCTAATATTTTCCCGAGCAATAATTCTTCCTGCAACAGCAGCTTGCAATGAAACAGCAAAGAGCTGTTTTGGAATAATTTTTTTCAGTTTTTTAACCAGAGCCCTGGCCTCCTGCTCTAATTTTGTTCTATGAACGATTCTGGCAAAAGCCTCTGTTTCTTCTCCGGCAATAATAATATCCATTTTTACTAAATCAGCTGGCTGATAATCTTTTATACTATAATTCATTGAAGCATAACCAGCCGTTATGTTTTTTAGTTGGTCATAAAAATCAATAATGATTTCGTTCAATGGAACATAATACTTTAGAACAGCTTTCCCAATACTTAGATATTCTGTGTCTTGGTATTGCCCTCTGGTTCTTTTTAGCAATTTCATAATTGGTCCTAAAAAATGACTAGGCGAAATTATTTCTAAGGCTGCCCAGGGTTCTTTAATCTCTTTAATATATCCTGCTTCAGGCAAATCAGAAGCTGAAGTAGCTATAAAACGCTTTCCTTTTTTATCAACTATCTTGTAACTAACTGATGGAGAAGTAATAATCAGATTTAATTTATATTCTCTTTTTAAGCGTTCTAAAACTATTTCTAAATGAAGCATTCCTAAAAATCCAGCTCGAAATCCGCGTCCTATACCTTGGCATGATTCCGGCTCATATTGTAGAGAAGAATCGCTTAGATTAAGCTTGCCTAAGCTGTCTTTAAGTAAATCATAATCATTGCTTTCAACTGGATAGAAACTGGCAAAAACCATTGAGTTGGGTTCAAAATAGCCAGGTAGAGGTTTTACATTATTAATTTTTTTCTGTTCAATGTTTAATGTTATTGTATCTCCAACACGACACTGCACTACATCTTTTAAACCAGTTGCTACATAACCAATTTCTCCTGATTCAAGTAAATCAGTTTTGACTATTTCAGGCTTGAATAAGCCAACTTCTATTACCTCAGACATGGATCCAGAAGCCATCATCTTAATTCTATCTCCTGCTTTTATTTGGCCATCAACAATTCTGACATAAGCAAGAATGCCTTTATATGAATCATATTTTGAGTCAAAAATTAAAGCCCGCAAAGGACTTTTTTTATTGATAATTGGCTCAGGAATTTTTTGAATAATCGCCTCCAAAATTTTCTCTATATTAATTCCCTTCTTGGCTGAAATTTCAATAATTTCTTTTTTATCTACGTCCAATAATTTGCTTAATCCTTGAACTGTTTCTTTTGTCATTGCTTGAGCTAAATCAATCTTATTAACTACTGGTATAATAACTAAGCCCTGGTCCTGGGCTAAATGAAGATTAGCCAGAGTTTGCGCTTGTATGCCTTGGCTGGCATCTACTAATAAAAGAGCTCCTTCAACAGCAGCCAAGCTGCGCGATACCTCGTAAGAAAAATCAACATGGCCGGGAGTATCAATCAAATTCATAATATATTCATTATATTTCATTCTCACTGGCTGAAGCTTAATAGTAATCCCTTTTTCTTTTTCTATGTCCATCATATCCAAAAACTGAGCCCGCATTTTTCTTTGTTCAACTGTTTTAGTTATTTCCAAAAGCCGATCAGCTAAAGTTGATTTCCCGTGATCCACATGGCTAATTATGACAAAATTTCTAATTTTTTGCTGATTCATTCAAAAGATAGCCGTTTTATTTTTCTTCCTAAAGCAATAGATAATAAGACAAAGTATACAATGCTTCCAACTGAAAATCCTAATGCCAAACCAGGGACTCCCATTGATTGAGACAAAATCCAGGCAATGTATAAACGGATAATGGTTGCTAAAAGACCGAGAATAAACGGCGTTTTAGTATCTTCTAAAGCAAAAAAGCCGCGTAAAAGCAACAAGATTAAAGCTTCAGCAAAAAGGCCGATTGAGAAATATGATAGAGTTTGATAAGTAAGGACAATATCATCAATATTAAAAGAGCCGGTGCCTAGAATAATTTGGACAATGGGTTTGCCCAGAATAATAAATAAAGCGGCTGAAGGCAAAGTATAAAAAAGAATCCTGCGGGCAGTATGAAAAAATGTTTTAACAAAATTTCTCATATCTTTTTTCTGGGCTGTTTCTGAAAGTTTTGGGAAAACAGCTAAAACAAAAGAAATGCCAAAAATACCCAATGGAAAACTCCAAATATTAAAAGCTAAATTATAAACAGCAATGCTCCCTATGGTCAAAAAAGAAGCGAAAATAGTCATTACCCAGAAGTTAATTTGCGAAAGAGCTAAATTCAAAACACGAGCTGGCATAATTTTAAAAATTCTTTGGACTCCTTCAAATTTAAAATCAAAAATCGGCCTCCATCTGAATCCGCAAAGATAAGCGCTGGGAATTTGAATTAGCATATGCATAAAAGCTCCTAAAACCACGCCATAAGCCAATCCTAAAACACCAAAATATTTAACTAAGAATAAGACGCCAAAAATAATACCCAAATTATACATAATCGGGCCTAAGGAATAGACAAGGAAACGTTTAAAACTCTGTAAAATCCCGCCGAAAACAGCGCTTAGGCCTAAAAATAACGGACTTAAAAACATAATCCTTGTTAATTGAATACTTAAAGATAATTTCTCTGAATCAAAACCAGGAGCCACTAATCTCATTAGCCAAGGAGTAAATATGACAAAAATAAAGCAAATAGCAATTAAAGAAACAGTCATTAAATTAAGAACGCTATTGGCCAAATACCAAGATTTCTCTTTGTCTTTCTGTAAATAGCTTATAAAAACAGGGATAAAGCCGGCTGAAATAGCTCCAAAGACCAATAATGAATATACTAGATCTGGTATGCGAAAAGCAGCATAGTAAATATCAAGCTCATCTCCTGCTCCAAATTGGCCAGCTAAAATCCGGTCTCTAACTAATCCAAGCAATCGGCTAACTAAAGAAGCCGCTCCCAAAATGAAAGCGGCTACAGCAATAGTTTTTGATTTATTGTTAAAAAAATCTTTAATCCCCATTATATTCATCCAGCTCTTCTATTTTAACAATACTAACATCTTCCCATTGATAGCCCCAAGATTCAAACTCAGCTAATGTTTCAATCCAATGCTTGCTTTCTTTGTCAATGCCATAAACTTTTTCATTTTTATATGCCCTGATTAATTTAACAATTGGATATTGTTCTAATTCTTGAGTAGTTACTTTAATTACGTCTTCCCATTTATTATTGTAAAGATTAAATACATTCTCGTTAATAATCAATTTTCTTTGGCCATTTTTATTAATGTAATAAACATCGTAGGAATTGTTTTCCTGGAGCAAAGAGCCTGCGCCATAAACATTAATAACAATTGATTTCCCGCTATCTTGAGAATAAAGCTCTTGGATTTCTGTTGCTGAAAGCGCTTTATTGTAAACACGCGCTTCGTCAATAGAGCCATAAAAACTGTTATTCCCATTATTGGTTGCTCCAACATTGAAATAATAACTATTTCTCAAATCTCCAATTAAACTAATATCAACCTGTGCTTTTTGAAGGCCATCAACATAAACAGTATTGGTATTTTCTGTTCTGTTAATAACTCCAACTAAATGATGCCATTGATTGTCACGATAATCCTGATTAGCAACAGCGCTTGCTTCAGTAGCATTATCGCTCGCTTCAATCATCATGCCAAGATTACCATTTTGACAATGTCTTAAAATATATCCGTCTACAGAAGAATTACTGGCTTTAGATAAAATAGCCCTGTAATTATTAATTGAATCGTTTAATTTAGCCCATGCTGAAAGCGTAAAACTTTCTTCTGGACCAAAATCCAGAGCTTCTTCATGACCCATGGTTACATAATCTCCATTGCCGTCAAAGAATAAGCTGTAATTTTTCTGGCCAGCGACTCCAGAAAGAGCTCTTCCAACATATCCATGGATATCATTGCCAGAAATATCTTTGGCTTCCCAGGCAGTTACTTCGTCAAAATTCCAATGAGCAACTAAATTAGTCTCTGCTTTTGCGATTGAATTGCCTATGCAAATTAAAACTCCAGCAATTAAAATAAAAATTAATCCTGAAATAAAAATGTATTTTTTCATAAGTTTATTTAATTTATTATTTAAAACTCGAAAGTTACACCTAAAAATCTATCTATTTTTAAATCTTCTTCGTAATTTATGATTCCAGAACCCTGTTCTGCATTATCTGGATGTTTCCAGGATACTTGCCAATTCTCTGGAAATTTCAATTCATAACTGAATTGACTGCTAATACTGCCTAATTGCTTCTGTACTAAGACACTATAGCTATCTGCCGATTTTGTCAAGTCAATTTTAAACGGTAATCTATATTTATAAGTCAAAATAACTGTTTCTCCTGGACTAACATAAACCCAGTTGCCAAAAACAGTTTTATTGTTTTCTTGAAAAATATGGGTCCCTGTTTTTTTATCAACAATCATTTTGCTTTCAATTTCATTAACTAAAGAATCTATTTTAAACCCCTGCTTTTGATAGTCAATTGGCGGCTGATAAATTTCCAAGTTCTGGCCGCTTGCTGAAATCAGCTCGCTGCCCAAAGGCAAATAAACTCTTAAATAATTAGAATTAACTCTATTCCACCAATCATATTCAGATTGGCCTCCTTGATGTTTGCGAGTAATTGTTAAAGTGTCAATAATTGAACCATCTGGCTGAATTTCTGCCTGATGTTTGATTGTTTCTTTCACCATCATATCGGTTTTATAACCATTAATATTAGAAGAAACAACGCTTAAATAATCCTTATCAGTGGACAGAAGCTGGCCAGCGTAATTCCACTCAATAGCTAACTCTTCCAAAGACGGATTATTAAAATAAACCAAAATATGTTTTTCCTCAAAACAATCAAAGATAATTTCCAAGGCCTTTTTTCTATTTTCAGATGACAATTGATTTAAAGCATGTATAAATTTAGGAGCAAAATCAGATAAGATTTTCTTGGGCTTATTAAGTTCTTTGTCATAATCAATTTCCACTTTATACTGAATCAATTCAACAAAATTATCAGACGTAAGAGTAATATCATATTCAGGCATAGGAATCGGTCCAATCAATTTTAAAAGGCGTTCAATTAGTGTTGGTGTTAAACTAATAACTCCATCGGTAGTTGGCCCGCCGGTTTTTTCATAAAACCAGGCTATTTTTTGGGCAGAAGTTGGGAAATCAGCAAACCAATTAGCATCATGCATTGACCATGCAGTGCTAATTTTCTGAATCGGCCGTGGCGGGATAATCTTCTCGTGAAGCTGTCCATCAGCATTAAAAATCCCATCAATAAAAAGCTCTTTAATTTCTCCTTTATCCAAAGTCAAAATGCCATAAGTGCCAATAAATCCTCCAGTTGCCCGAATCTCGCTATTATTCTGAAAAATTAATAGATATTGGCGAGGATTGCCATGGCCCAAAAAGCTTAATAAATTCTCTGAATAATCTAATGACTGAGCAAGCATTTCTTCAATCAAAGGCAATTTTTCTTTTAGAGAAAAAACTCCCTCTTGTATTTCAATTGGCAGAACATTAACATCAATTTTTGCCAGTTCTTGATTAGCTGATTTAATTCCAGACAAAGCATTATTTAAATCGTCTCTGCTTATTTTAATTGAATCAGATAATGAATTTTTCTGGACAGCTAAGATATTGCTTTTAGGCTCTTCAGATAAATTAATTAAATTAAATAAACTATCAAAAGAAAACAGATTAACTGCTGAAGATAATTTCTGGCCAGCTTGGGCTAAGCTTTTACCAATCTTTATTAAGTGATCTCCTGAAGAAATTAAAGAAGAACCAGGCAAATTTTCTAAAATACCTAAAGTTAATCGGCCTACTTTTTTAATCTCCTGATGGGCTTTAATAAAATCCAGATGGGCTGAACTAAAATTCTGTTCAGCTGTTTGCCAATCATATTCTTCTAAAGAATCTTGGGCTGATAACAGGCTTTGGTAAGCAGATAAGCTATTGGCTAATACATTTTCTTTTATCTCAAATCCCTGATTCAGCCAGGAAGCAGCTGGCACGAGCAAAGCAATCAGAAAGCCAACTGCTAAAAACCCGATTAATGGTTTGTAATGGATTCTTTTATAATGTACAGTCTTTTTTTCTTTTTTTGGTAAAGATAAAGGAAATTTCTCTGAAGCTGCTTCAGGGAAATAAAAATCTCCGACATTGGCAATATTCTTTTCTTGCTGAATGTCTAAAAAACTACTATCTGTATCAATTTCTTCTAATTCAGCCAGAATTTCCTCTTTAGTTGGCAATTCATTAGTTGGTAATTTATTTAAATCTCTGGAAACAACTTTCAACACTCTAGGGGCAGTTCTCAGAGAATTCAAAGACCTTAAATCTAAAATTGCTTGTATTTTCTCTATTCTTTCTATATCTAAATCCCCCTTGTCAGTAACAGGTTTAATGTCAAATAAAGCATTTAAAATACGGCTTGGATGCATATATTTATTATAGCATATCTTTTGGGGACAGTCCCCAAAGAGAATAAACCTTCATTATTTCCTGAGCCATTTTAAACCAACTATATTTTTTAATTACTTTAAATCCCTGATTAATTATTTTTTTCTGCAGTTTTTTATCTTCTAAAACCTGTTGAATCTTTTTAGCCATATCATTAACATTTTCTGGATTGAAATATACAGCTGATTTACCTAAAATTTCCGGCAAGCAAGATGAATTTGAACAAACAACTGGCAATCCATGCGCCATTGCTTCTAATGGCGGCAATCCGAATCCTTCGTATAATGAAGGAAAAACATAAGCAGAGGCATTTTGGTATAAGGTAATTAGTTTTTTATCTGGAACAAAATCAGCAAAGATAATGTTTGAATGAACAGTGAACAATGAACAGTGTACAAATTTTTTTAATCGTTTATAAAAATAATCCAATTCACCAACTAGAACAAGTTGTAAATCCATTTGATAATCTTTTACTAATTTATTAAATGCTAAAATTAATCTTTCTAAATTCTTGTGTGGATAAGCATTGCCAACATAAAGTAAATATTGTTTTTTAGTGGCAGATCCCAATACTCTAGAGGCTGCTCTTAAAGACACTCCTTCATAAATTACTTCTATCTTTTCATGCTTAACTTTAAAATATTTTAGAATATCATTTTTAGTATAATTGGAAACAGCAATAATTTTTTTAGCTCTTTTAACAGCTGAAAAAATAACTATTTTATAGGCTAAATTTTTTAACAAATAAAGAAAAGGACTTAAAGTAGAAGCACGACTTGTTGGAAATCTTTTTAAGATTAGATCATGAATAGTGATAATAAACGGTTTAAAATAAAAAATAGGCACATTAAAATGAGGAAAATGCATTAAATCAATTTTGGCTTGGGAAATCTTAAAAGGCATAAAAATCTGTTCTTTTAAACTGTACCATTGATAATCAGCTAAAACTTTTTTGAAATTAGGATTAATCGGCTTATATTCATGCCAGTTTTCTTTTCTTAAAAAAATAATATATTTATTATTTAAATCAACTTTTTCTAAATTCTCTACTAATTTTTGAACATATCGGCCAAGTCCCTTTTGCTTTGGGCCAAAAAATCGCGCATCAATGCCTATTCTAATTTGACTTTTTTTTCTCATTTTATTAAAACCTTTAATGTCTGCTTAGCGCATTCTGACCAAGAAAATTTCTTGGCCTGGTCAAGCCCTTTTTTAATTAATTGTTCTTTTAACTCTTTATCAGTTAAAATTATTTCCATAGCCCAGGTCAATTCATCGATGTTATAAGGATCAATCATTAAAGCTCCTTGGCCAACTACTTCGGGCAAAGAAGAATTAACTGAAACAATAGTTGGCCTGCCGCAAGCCATTGCTTCTAAAGGAGGGAACCCAAATCCTTCAAAAAAGCTTGGATATACAAAAAGCTCGGCCAGATTGTAAAGATATGGTTTGTCTTTATCTTCAACAAAACCAGTAAAAATTATATCTCGACTATATTTTGATTCTTTGGCTGTTTTTAGAATATCTTTATAAAGCCATCCTTTGGTTCCAGCAATAACTAATTTAATAGATTGTTTTCTTCTTAATAATTCAAATGCTTTAATTAGCCCTATAATATTTTTTCTTGGCTCAATCGTTCCGAAATATAAAATAAACTTATTCGGAAGATTGTATTTTTTAGATATTAAGGACAGTCCCTGCGCAAAAGGCCTAAACTGCTTCCCTACTCCAGAATAAATCACTTTTATTTTCTTAGGTTCAATGCCATATATTTTAATCAAATCATCTTTAGTTGATTGAGAAACAGCAATTATTCTATCTGCTTTTTCAGCCTCTTTTCTGGCATCCACTAAAAATTTTTGCCAGACTCTTTTGCGCCAAGAGAAAAAATAAGGATAGCGCTCAAAAGATAAATCATGAAAAGTAATTACTTTTTTACAGCCAATTGACAAAGGAGCTGTAAAAAAATGTGGATTAAAATAAATGTCAACTTTGCCCAATAATTTATCTATCTTGGGTTGATTAAAATAACGGGCATTTATAAAAAAAAGACGATTGGGAATTCTAAAACTTTTTAAATTAACATTATCTAAAAAAAGCCAAGAATAATTTAACTTGGCTTTTTTATAGGCGTTATAAAAAAGTTTATAATTAATTTTTGAGTCCCTGCCTCGCCGGCAGGCGGGAAGCGATAAAAGTTCATCTAAAAGATTAATTGTATATTCTTCAACACCTGTTCTGGTGCCGCGGGCTAAAACCCTTATATCAATGCCAATATTCATAATAAATTTACAAGGACAGTCCTTAAAATTACGTCCTTTGCAAAGGACGTCATTTTAAGGACTGTCCTTGATTCTCAATAAATTCTTTAATTCTTTGTTTAAACTTCTCTTGGTCAAATTCCATGGCTTTTTCTCTGATAATTTTAGGGTCAAAATTATCAGAATTAAATTCCTGTAAAACTTTTACTAAGCTTTCTTTTGTCTGTTCTTTGAAAAATAAACCAGTTATCCCTGGGGTAATTGTTTCTAATGCGCCACCGGCCTGATATGCAATAACGGGCCTGCCAGAAGCCATTGCTTCCACAGCTGTAATTCCAAAGTCCTCTTCTTGGGGAAAGATAAAGGCCTGACAATAAGCATAATATTCTTTTAATCTCTCGTCAGAGACCAAACCAATAAATTCTATATTCTTTCTGGATTTTTTTTCTAATCTTTTACGGTCAGGACCATCGCCAATAATTTTTAATGGAAATCCCAATTCATTAAATGCATCAATAGCCAGATCAAAACGCTTATAAGGCAGAAACCTTCCGACTATCAGGAAATAATTCTCTATTTTATCAGCCAAATAAAATAAATTTGTCTTAACTGGCGGATGGATAACTTTTGAATCCTGATGATAATATTTTTTTATTCGCTGTTTTACAAAATAAGAATTAGCAATAAATTTATCTACGCGGCCAGCTGCTTGTTCGTCCCAAAGGCGAATATAGTTCATAAAAAAAGGTATAACTTTTTTTATCGGTCCAGGATAACCAAATTCTTCAATATATCTATGAGAATCATCCCAAGCATAACGAATTGGCGTATGGCAATAGCAAATATGAATTGCTTTTGGCGAAGTAATCACCCCCTTAGCATAACTAGCTGAATCAGAAAGAACTAAATCATACTGAGAAAGATCAAATTGCTCAATAGCCAAAGGCATAAACATTAAAAAAGGACGGTGATGAGACTTGACTAAAGGGAATTTTTGCAAAAAAGATGTTTTAATCTGGTATTTTTTAAAAGCTGAACCAGTTCTTTTTTCATCATAAAGCAGGGTATAAATAGGCGCTTTAGGAAAAATTTGACAAAACGCCTCTAATACTCTTTCAGCCCCTCCGTATTGATTAAGATAATCATGGACTAAAGCAACTTTCATAAAACCAGATCCCTCTAAAATCAATCTAACAAATTATACTCTATGTTTTTTTAACAAAATAATGAATGGGGTCTTTAAAATAATTATCAAATCCAGTTTTAAAGACCAATTTTCCATATAAAAGATATCTAATTTTACCTCTTCATTAAAATCAAGATCGCTTCTGCCTGAAATCTGAGCTAATCCAGTAATGCCCGGCTTGATGTAGAACATCCTCTGCTGGTCAAAGTTAAATTTTTCTACTTCATAGGACATATGAGGACGGTAGCCAACTATGCTCATTTCTCCTTTTAGAACATTAAAAAATTGAGGCAATTCATCCAAAGAATATTTGCGCATAAACCTGCCGATTTTGGTAATCCTAGGGTCATTTTTAATCTTATGCAAAGGACTGCCTTTGCGGAGATTTATTGTCTGATCTTTTTCCAATTCTTTAAGCATTTGATTGCCTTTTTTAGTGCCAAATTCTCCATCGCAAAGTTCAGCTTTCATAGAACGAAATTTATAGAACTTAAATTTCTTTTTTTTGTAGCCGTAACGGTAATCTTTATAAATAAGAGGACCTGAAGAGCTGATTTTAACCAAAAAAGCTATTAAAAGATAAATTGGCGAGAATATGATTATAAAAGAAAAAGAAAAAACTATATCAAACAATCTCTTAATTATCCTGCCCCAGCCGTCTAAAACGGTTTTTTTTAATTCAATAATAGGCACATCGCCAAGTATCTCAATTGAAGTATTGGTGGTCAGGGTCTGAAAAAGATTTGGTGCGAACTTAAAAGTCAAATGGTTTATTTCTGCAAAATTAATCAATTCCAAAACTTTTTCTTTGGGCCAGTTTGGATCAGATAAAATAATTTCATCTATTTTTTGGTTCTTTGTTTTTATTTTAATTTTGTTTATATCCAGCTCAAGCATATTGCTAACTACTTGATAGCCCAAGCCTGGCTCTTTATTAATGTTCTCTATAACTCTATTGCTTAATCTGTCTTGCCCGATTAGTAAAATACGACGAATTCCAAATCCACGCTTTTTGACTAAATGTTTTTGCCATAAACCTATTAGAAAACGGCCTAAACAAATAAAGATGATTGCCATTAACCAGCCAGCTAAAACTAAAAAACGGGAATTAAACAATTCCTGTCTAAGGAAAATATAGAAGACAATAATCATAATGCCTGCTGAAACCCCAATCACAATTCTTGGAAAATCATCTAAAAGTTTGCGGTTTAATTTAATTCGATAAAGACCAACTAAAGCAAAAACAATCAAAAGAAAAATAGAAATACCGCTGACTAGACCAAAGTACCTGCCAAAAGGAAGGTTCAGGTGAAAAAGCACTGGACGATATTCAGATACCCATGGATTAATTCGCAAAAAATAGGCTCCCAGTCCAGCGCCTAAAATCATTAAAAAATCCAAAGGGACTAAAACAGCTGTGAAAAAAAGCTCTGATTTCTTCATTGATTTAATTCTAATCAATTTTAACAGGAAAATCAATATATAAGTAAATAAAAAAGGCATGTGAGCACATGTCTTTTTTATGACTCAAGCAAGCAATAAGCCGGGTTCTGTTTCACCTCGCCGAAGCTCGTAGAGCGAAGGCGGGTTTTAGATAGTCATCTATCTAGCCCTTCGATTGCTCTCAGGGTCAAGCGAGCTACTTTTGCCAAATTTCTCTGTGCAAAGCACAGATAGAAATTTGAGCATCTGCCAAAGGCAGATACTCTTTCGGCTTTGCTCTTGCACCAGGCAGGGTTTACCATCCCGACAGGTTTCCCTGAGGGAAGAGGGGTCTTAATCCCTCACTTTTCACCTTTACCTCTTTTTAGGAGATTGCCCCTAAAATGAAGAAATATTGTCTCTGTGGCACTTTCCCTATTCTCACGAACGGTGGGCGCTACCCACTGCCACTTACGGTGCCCGGACTTTCCTGTCGCCTAAGGCGACCGACTACCTCGCTTACTTGAGCTGCATATATATTATCATATATAAAGACCTCTGTCAATCTTATAAAAGAGCTTGTTCCCTTCCTTGCTCGTCCAGTGCCTGATTAACTAATCGGTCTGCTTCTTTATTTTTTTCACGAGGAATATGCTTAAAAATAACTTGTTTAAAATCCAGTATTAAATTCCATGTTTTGATAAAAAGCGGCTGAAGTTCCTCTTCTTTAATCTTATACTGGTGATTAAGCTGTTTAATAATTAATTCACTGTCTGAATAAAATTCAATTTCTGTTTCTTTGGCTTTTTTCTTGCCAAAAAGAAGTTTAACTTTTTTCAAGGCAAAAATAACTGCTTGATATTCAGCTTGATTATTAGTCGCTTCATCAATAAATTCACTGTATTTCTTAATTATCTGGCCATTTTGTATAATGACCGCGCCAATGGCTGCTGGACCGGGATTGCCTCGGGCCCCGCCATCAGTATAAATAGTAATTTTCATAATTCAAGATTAGGCCTTAATTTCAAATCAATAATTTTCATTTCCAAATCCCTGTTTCCATTCCATTCATTAACAATTAATTCAAAAACTATATCAATTAAATCTCCTCTGTTTAATATATTATGCCATTCGCCTGAATTAAAAGCAATTGCATTAAATCTTTTACCTTGCTTTGATTGATTGTCAAAGACCATTAAATCCATTTTTAAATGATTATTACTATTGCCAACCAATCTTAAACTATTAACTTCTGCATTTTTAATTAAAAACCTCGGCTCTAAATTGCTTTTGCCAAAAGGGGTAAATTGCTGAATTTGGTCATAATTTTGCCAATTAATTTCTTCTAAATGCAATTCCGAGTCAATATCCAAAATAGATATTAACTCTTTATCTTTTAATTTATCTTCGACAATTTTTGTTAAAATATTTTTAACTTTATTTAAATTTACTTTTTTTACTTTAAAGCCAGCTGCTTTTTTATGCCCGCCAAAAGAATCAAGATAAACAGATACTCGTTTAAGCATTTCTAATATATTAAAATTCTGAATACTGCGGCAAGAGCCAAACACATAAGAGCCCTGTTCCTGATATATAATGGTCGGACGATTATATTGATCAGCTATTTTGCCAGCTACTAAACCAATTAATCCAACAGGCCAATTAGCACTGCCTTCAAAAATTAATTTGGGAATTTCTTTTTGGCTAATTTTTTCTTCAAGACGCTTTTTTGCCTCATTAACAATTCGTTCTGTCAATTTTTGCCTAACTAAATTATTTTCATTAATCTCTTTAGCTAATTTTTCTGCTTCTTTTTTATCCTGGCTAATCAGAAGATTAAAGGCAATATTAGCATGATTCATCCGACCAGCTGCATTAAGGCGAGGGGCTAAAATAAAACCAATAGTATAGGTATTAAGATTAGTCAAAGGAGCTTCTCCACTTAAGGAAGATTCAGTTAATTCAGGAACTACTTTGGCCATTTTCATCAGTTCTTGGAGCCCTATTCTTTTGGTCTGAGCTAAAACGCCTAATCCGTATTTAACTAATGTTCTATTTTCGCCGATAATAGGCATAACATCAGCCACTGTAGCTAAAGCAACTAAATCCAAAAGCCATTTTTTTAATGGATAATCTGAATTATTTTCTTCTTCATGTAAAAGAGCGCAAGCTAGTTTATAAGCCACTCCTGCTCCGCATAAATCCTTAAAAGGATATTTATCGTTTTTCTGCCAAGGGTCAATTACAGCAACTGCTTTAGGCAATTTATCTTTTGGCTGATGATGATCAGTAATAATAATATCTAATCCCAAAGAAGCAGCTAAATCAGCTTCTTCCAAATTGCTTATTCCGCAGTCAACAGTGATCATTAAATCAGTTTTGTCTTTGCATATTTTCTTAACTGACTGTTTGTTTATGCCATGCCCCTCTTTGTTCCTGTCGGGTATATATACCTGAAGATTTTTTGCTCCTAAGTATTGTAAAGTTGAAAACAAAATAGCTCCTGAGCAAACACCATCGGCGTCATAATCTGCATAAATTACAATCTTTTCTTTTTTTTCCAATGCTTTATATATCCGCTTTACTGCTATTTTTATCCCCTTAAGCAAAAAATAGTCATGTAAATCATCTTGATAATCAGGATTAAAAAACTCATCAATCTGTTTCTGAGTTTTTAGGCCTCGGCTATAAAGAAGCTGTGAAATTAAAGGAGAAAATTCCGGAAATTGTTTTAAAAAAGCGCTTGGCGCTTTAGGTTTTATTTTCCACTGCATAAAAAATTAATTTAGGGCTTCTATCCCAGGAAGTTTTTCGCCAGCTAAAAATTTAAGCATGGCGCCGCCGCCAGTAGAAACATGAGTTATTTTATTTAACAACCCCAATTTTTCCAAGAAAGCAACTGTGTCACCGCCGCCAACTATTGAAAAATTATTATTTTTAGCTATTGCTTGAGCAATTTCTCGACTACCAAGACTAAATTTCTCTACTTCTAAAAGCCCTAATGGGCCATTCCATACAATCATTTTAGCTTCAGAAATTATTCTAGAAAACGTTTGAATTGTGTCTGGCCCAATATCTAATATCATTTCGTGTTTGTCAATATTACCTACTGGAGAAATCCTTATATTTGCATTCCCAGAGACATTTTTTGAAGCAAGAACATCTACTGGGATATGCAGTTTAGAACTAGTTAAATTTAATTTCTTTATTTCTTCATCCATTCCTGCCTCAGTTACTGATTTGCCAATAGCAAATCCTTTAGCGCTAATTACTGTATTAGCTAAAGCGCCAGCTAAAAGTAAATTGTCGGCTTTTTCCAGAAAATTCTCGATAAACTTTATCTTGGTTGAAATTTTTGCTCCACCTATAACAACCACTAAAGGATGTTCTGTTTTTTCTAAAACTTTTGAGAGAAATTTAATCTCTTTTTCAAAAAGCAGACCAGCACAACTAGGCAAATATTTTGGCAGGCCAGTTATTGAAGCATGATTTCTATGACTGACTCCAAAAGCGTCATTAACATAAATTTCTCCTAAAATAGCCAGCTTTTTGGCAAAATCTTGGTTATTGGCCCTTTCTTCTGGGTAAAAACGGATATTTTCCAATAAAATAATCTCGCCTGTTCTCATATTCTCTATCCGCGTTTCAACTTCAGAGCCAAGACAATTATCTAATTTAATAACTGACAATCCTAAAAGTTTTTCTAATCTTTTTTTTACTAAATTCAAGCGCAAATTTTCAACAATTTTACCATTTGGCCTTCCAAAATGAGCTATTAAAATAATCTTGGCCTTTTGTTCAAGCAAGTAATTAATAGTTGGCAAAGTAGCTTCTATTCGCCAGTCTTCTTCATTATCAATACTTTCATTTTCACCTAACCATAATGGAACATTGAAATCAACTCTGACTAAAACTTTTTTATCATTAAGATTGAAATCCTGAAGAAATTTCATATTAGTGTTTTTACAATCTTAACAAACTCACTGGCATTTAAAGAAGCACTGCCAACAAGCACTCCTTCCATATTTGCTCCTTCAATAAAATCTAATACATTTTGGCTATTAAC
>Ga0233415_10000470_pt1 | contig 18885 bp, 7 predicted proteins | sample Na_anoxic_12_MG_FD_188631 | JGI IMG/M metagenome (GOLD analysis project Ga0233415, IMG submission 188631) | Seawater microbial communities from Saanich Inlet, British Columbia, Canada - Na_anoxic_12_MG | ecosystem: Environmental > Aquatic > Marine > Inlet | place: Canada: British Columbia... | reverse complement strand
ATACGGAAACCGTACTCTATCTGGATTCTTAAGAATGGTTGGCGCTGAAATGCCAATGACATCTGATCAAGTAATTTGGTCTGAACAAAATAGATTACACGTCTCTTATTCTGGAGTTGTTGTAGCTGCTGGAGCAGGTGCTACTGATAATCTTATCACAATTCAAAACATATCAGCTGTTGCACCAGTAGTGCAAAATTTAATTTCAATCAATGACACAATCGTTGTTTTAAACCCTGTTACAGGAGTTGAAAGCAAGGGTGTTGTTACTGATTCTGGAGCTTATGCAGGTTCTGGATTAGCCGCAGGCGCTATTACGTTTCAATCTTTTGACAACGTAGCCTTAGCAGCTGCTGCTACAGGTATTGGAGTTAAAATATTTGTATATGGTTCTGATTATCAAAAAGGTGAAAGTATGGCTGGAGCATTTGCTGCAGGTGGTCTTAACCAAGGTAGAATATCAATCGATCCAGTATTAACTCAATACTCTAACTCACCAATCATATTAAGAAGCCAATACGTAGTTAATGGTTCTGATATGGCACAAATCGGTTGGGTTGAAGTTGCAACTGAAGATGGAACTTCTGGGTACTTATGGTACTTAAAAGCTGAATCTGAAACTAGATTACGTTTTGAAGACTACTTAGAAATGAGTATGATTGAATCTGAATTTAATCAAATCGCTGCAGGTGTTGCTGCTAGCCCAGGATCAGAAGGTTTATTTGCTGCTATCCAGTCTAGAGGTAATGTACAAACAGGATTTACTGCTGCTGCAGGTCTTGATGAATTTGATGCTATCCTTAAGAATTTAGATACACAAGGAGCAATTGAAGAAAACATGCTATTCTTACAGAGACAAACATCTCTTGATTTTGACGATATGTTAGCTTCTATCTCTGGCGGATTTGCTGGTGGTACTGCTTTTGGTTTATTTGAAAACTCAGAAGAAATGGCTTTAAATCTTGGATTTTCAGGATTTAGAAGAGGTTCTTATGACTTTTACAAAACTGATTGGAAATACTTAAATGACGCTTCTACTCGTGGAGGAATCAACGGTATCAATTCAGTTGAAGGTGTATTAATTCCAGCTGGAACTTCTACAGTTTATGATCAAATCTTAGGAACTAATATCCGTAGACCTTTCTTACACGTACGTTATAGAGCTTCACAAGCTGATGACAGACGTATGAAGTCTTGGTTAACTGGTTCTGCAGGTGGCGCATTTACTTCAACTCTTGATGCTATGGAAGTAAACTTCCTATCTGAAAGATGTTTAGTAACTCAAGCTGCTAACAACTTTGTTATATTCAGAGGAATCTAATTGATTCAACATTAATGTAATTCTTACCCTCGTTATATCAACGGGGGTAATTATTACTTTTATAAACTATTTAATTATATTATATTATGGCTAAACAAGCTAAAGCAGAAACTGTTGAGGTTGCACCTCAAGAAGTAGTTACAAAAGTAGCTGCACCAAAACAACCAACAAAACCTAGTTGGGAAATAAAAAATAGAACTTATTATTTAAAAGGAAATAAAACACCTTTAACGTATACAATTCCAGGAAGGCATACTAGAAAACATGCTTTACTTTATTTTGACGAAGAGTCTGGTAAACAAAGAGAAATAAGATATGCAACAAATCAAGACTCGCCGTTAGTTGATGAACAAAAAGGTGAATGTACTATGGGTCATATTAGGTTTGATAAAGGCATGCTTGAGGTAGATAAGTCTCAGCAAAATTTACAAAAGCTATTATCTTTATACCACCCTTTAAGAAATAAAGCATACGAAGAATACAGTGCTGTTGAAGAAGCTGTTGATCAGTTAGATGTTTTAACTCATCAGGTTACAGCATTAAACGCCGCTATTAGTATGGAAGTAGATCATGCTGAAGCGATATTAAGAGTAGAATTAGGATCAAAAGTAAATGAAATGAGTTCTAAAGAACTTAGAAGAGATTTACTATTATTTGCTAGAAATAATCCTAGTTTATTTTTATCTTTAGCTAACGATGAAAACGTGCAACTTAGAAACTTTGGAATTAGAGCTACTGAGTTAGGAATAATAAAGTTATCTTCTGATCAAAGATCTTTTACATGGGGAACAAATGGTAGAAAATTAATGAACGTACCTTTTGATGAAAATCCTTATTCAGCTTTTGCTGCTTGGTTAAAAACCGATGAAGGAGTAGAAGTTTATAGATCTATAGATAAAAAACTATAAAAACAAGTGATACTATTATAAGGCGGTTACGGCCGCCTTTTTAGTATATTAAAAATAAAATAAATGGCAATAAGTGTAAATACAGTATATCAAACAGTTCTATACATATTAAACAAAGAGCAGAGAGGTTATGCGCCTCCAGATGAATTTAATAGTATAGGTGCCCAAGTTCAACTTGAGATATTCAACTCTTATTTTCCAGACGGAAACCAAGTAAACCGTCAAAATCAAAGAAATACACAAAACGATACTGAGTATTTTAACATATTTGATAATCTATCATATAGATTAACTCCATTTGTACAAGAAATAACTCTATTGTTAAACAATACTTTAGCAGGGGCAACACCTATATACGGTGATGGTATTAGTTTTTCTTATCCATTAGTAGATCCTACAAGTGGAAGTTTAAATCCTGAAATATATTTATTTGGAGAGGTTACATGCATATACACTGGTAGTCCAAGATATGAATCTGTTGCTCAAAAAACTAGTAAAAAAGAATACACTAGAATAGAAAAATCTAATTTAACCAAACCAACAAAAAGTTACCCTATATATTATAACTATGGATCATATAATCCTTCTGGAAATATACCTTCTGGTTATTCTATTATACCTTCTCCACTACCTGATTCTGTAACCGCTAGTGTTATAATGCGCCCAAGTCCTCCAATATGGAATTTTACAGGAGGTTCTTACGGACAATATATATATAGTTCAAGTAATTCTAATGACTTTAGTTTAGACATTTCTGAGCAAACTAATTTAGTTACAAACATATTAAAATATTTTGGTATTGTAATTAATGATCCTACCATTATACAAACTGCTACACAAGAAGCGGCTAAAGTTGAACAAAACGAAAAAGCTTAAAAATGGGATTAATAACAGAAACAAATCAACAATATTACGCAGGTTCTCAAGGTTTTAGAGGTAACGCAGCAAATACTATAAATCAAAAATTTCCTACAACTTTTGATACAGATGTTATATTAGGATCAACTACTAGTTGGAACCCAACAGATGCAAATTATGTAACTAATAATTTTAAATTATATGTTAGCTCTACAGGTACACCAGGAACATGGTCTGAATGGATTACGGAAATAAAAATTGATAATAATATTATAGAACTTGTTGCTGCTCCAGGAGCTAATGCATATATTGTAGTGCAATTAAAATCACTAAATGGTGGTAAGTATGGTAGCACAGATATAGAAAAAGCTTTTGGTCAAGTAGTTGAAGACAATTATGGTGAATACTCTTACACAAAGCTAGGTGATATTATAGATAATTACATGGTTGGTTATGTTGGAGATGGGAAAATAATTCAAACAGCTAAAAAATCTGACGTATTGTTTTTTGCTAAAAGATCACTACAAGAATTTAGCTATGATACTTTAAAAAGTATACACTCTAGTGAATTAACAATACCTGAATCACTTTCTTTGGCAATGCCTCAAGATTACGTTAACTATGTTAGAATGTCTTACATAGATCAGCTAGGTGTTAAAAGAATTATATACCCAGCAAATAATTTAACTATAAACCCTTACAATACTTTTTTACAAGATAAAGCAGGTTTGCCTGTTCAGGATAGTCTTGCTGAAAACTTAGAAGGTACTTCTATTACAGAGGAAAGATGGGCGCAGGCTAACGACAGGTTGATAAATTCTCAATTTTTTAACAACGGCTTTGATGATGGCTATGGATATTTTGGAAACTTAAGTGGACCTTTTAATTGGGGTAGACAGTATGGTCTTGATCCTCAATACTCTCAAGCAAATGGATGGTTTGGTATAGATGAAAGAGAAGGTAAATTTACTTTTTCTAGTAATTTAGCAGGTAGACTAATGGTTTTAGAATATATTTCAGATGGATTAGCGTATGATTTAGATACTAAAGTTCCTAAATTAGCAGAAGATGCCATGTATAAAAGCATATCTTATAATTTAATAGCTAATAGAGCCGGGCAACAAGAGTACGTAGTGCAAAGATTTAAAAAAGAAAGATCTGCCGCTTTGAGAAACGCTAAAATAAGATTATCAAATATAAAAATAGATGAGATTACTCAAGTAATGAGAGGTAAATCTAAATGGATAAAACACTAAAATTTAATGGCTAAGTCTATAAACACTTTTTTGAAGTCCAAAATGAATCAAGATTTGGATGCTCGTATAATGCCGAAAGGAGAATACAGAACTGCAAAAAACATTCAAGTAAGTGCTTCAGAAACAGCAAACGCTGGATCGCTTGAAAACATACTAGGAAATTCTAGCGTTTTAAATGTTCAAACACTAACAGGTGTGTCAGGATTGTATTGCATAGGTCATAGGGTTCACAACGAATCAAGCAATGTTTATTTGTTTTTTACAAACTGGGATGGTTTGATTGCTGGTCAAAAACCAGTGCCTTATTATCCATCAGCTAGTAACTTTATAATACAATATAACTCTCAAACTGAAACATCTAGAATTTTAGTTCAAGGAGCTTTTTTAAACTTTTCAAAAGAAAACCCTATATATGGGATTAATGTTTTGGAAAATTTACTTTTTTGGACAGATAATAGAAACCAGCCTAGAGTAATAAATATTAAACAAGCAGAAGAAGATTTACTTTATTACACTACAGAAGACCAAATAACTGTAGCCAAGTATAACCCATACAACTGTATAGATCTTTTTCAAGAAAGTTATTTATCCTCTACAACAAACGCTTACGAGTCTACTCTTAAAGATGTAGTTTCTAAAGAATTAACTAACGGTGGATATGGAAGAATAAACACCGCTGTTACAGCTGGAGCAACAGTTGCTGTTGTCAATTCTTTTGTTGGAGATATAAGCTTGGCAAATGGAGCGTATGGCGTAGCTGCAAGCGTAGGTTATACTGATCCTATAACTGGTCAAATAACAACTATACCCAGCGCTACTTTAAGCTCAGCTGTTTATGACGCTAACACTTCTACGTGGGAATTAACTATAGCTAATGGTGTTTTTCCTGATTTAACAGTTTTAAGTGATATTGTATTAAATCCAAATCCTTATTATGACGCTAAATTTGCTGGTGATCCAGATTTTTTAGAGGATAAATTTTCTAGATTTAGTTATAGGTTTAAATACGAAGACAACGAATATTCTATATTTGCTCCATTTACGCAAGCGGCTTTTATACCAGAACAAGATGGTTATTTTTTATATGTAAAAAAACCAAACTTAGCGGAAATAGAAGATCAAAGTGATACCTATAGAAGCACCACTGTTTCTTTTATGCAAAATAAAGTAAACGATATAAAATTAAGAATACCTTTACCTTTTAAAAACTATGATATACAAAATAGTTTAAAATTAAAAGAAATAGATATACTTTATAAAGAATCAGACTCTACAGCAGTAAAGGTTATAGATACTTTAACTATAAATGATATATACCAATCAGCTGGAACTTTTACCGTAAACGGTGCTGTAAACAACTCATTAGGACCTTTTAACATTGACAACATAAAAGGAGGCATAACCGTAGGTGGTTTAGTCACTGGATTTGGTATAGTAGGAAAACCTAAGATAACTGTGTTTGAGCCAACAAACGCAAACAACCCATCAGCAGGAGGACAAGTAACATTAGATTTAGCTCAAACGCTAGTAGACGATGTTGTATTAAATGTAAACGATCCTAATTATTTTGTTTTTAATTATCAATCTAAAAAACCTTTTAAAACACTTCCTGAAGCGGATCTGATAAGAGTGTACGATAAAGTACCTGTAAAAGCTTTAGCTCAAGAAGTTTCTGGCAATAGAATTATATATGCTAATTTTCAAAACAAACACACTCCACCTAAATCTTTAAATTATAATGTATCAATATCTACTAAAGCTGATTTTGATTTAAAAATAGAAGAAGCGTCGATAATTGGTGGTCCATTTAATGGAACTACAATAACAATAAGAAAAGGTTCTATACCACCAAGTGTTGGAGATTTTATATCTTTAGTAGTAGGTACCGGTAGTATACCAGAAGAAACTGAAGTTATTTCTGTTACTGAAAACCCAGTTGGATCTGGTGATTATGACATAGTTTTAACAAATGCTGTAACTAATTTAATCGCAGCTAATATAGTTTTGTTTGAACCTGGGTCAGACACTTCTCAAACTTCTAGTATTATAGAATATCCTAACCACAGCGTTAAGTCTAATAGAAATTACCAAGTAGGAGTTGTTTTGTCAGATAGATATGGTAGAAGCTCTACTGTTATTTTATCTAACAACAAAGACACTATAACCGTAAACGGTATTGCTTACTCTGGTTCTACTATTTACTCTCCATATATAGATCCTTCTATAGTACCTTCTCAATGGCCAGGTAATTCACTTAAACTTCTTTTTAATCAAGCTATATTTTCAACTTTTAACAAAGAAACAGGAAGCCCTGGTTTATACAATGGAGACTCTACAAGTTTAAGTTACAACCCACTTGGTTGGTATTCTTATAAGATAGTAGTTAAACAAACAGAGCAAGAATATTATAATGTTTATCTACCAGGTATAATGGCTTCGTACCCATCTGACGCTACTTTAGAGCTAGGTAAAACTTCACATGTAGTATTAATAAACGATAACATAAACAAAGTGCCAAGAGACTTAACAGAAGTTGGTCCTGAGCAAAGACAGTTTAGAAGTTCTGTTAGGCTTTTTGGTAGAGTAGAAAACACAGCTAATCCAATAATACCAGCCACTGACTTAGGTAGTAGCAACAAGCAGTATTACCCTGAAAGATTCACAGATATAGTTTCTACTATATCAACTGTTAGAGATTTATTTGATTACAACCCTCAATCAGAGGATGCACCTAGACCAGATTATTTTCCACAGTTTTATGATTTAAATTCAAATCCATTGATTGCTAGAATAAGTACTCATAAAAAAATAGGACAAACATCCACTACAAACTATGACACGGTTAATGCTCAGTCAGCGCTGTCAACTACAACAGATATAATAAGACTAGCTAGTATAGCTGGTGATACATCTACAATTAACGCAGGCGACAAGGTTTTAGGTTCTGGTTTTCCAGATGATTTAGTAATTGAAACACCTGGGTTTACGCCTTCGCAACCTATTTCAAACACTCCAGCCTTCCAAACAGAAGCAGCTTCAATAAGTAGCGTTATTGAAATTAATACCGTTGGAACCCCAGCGCAGTCTATAACTGCTGGTGACTTAGTTGTTACAACCTCTGGTACAGACGATATACCAGAAGGAACGGTTATAGTTTCTATAGATTCAACAGCTACTCCAAATCCTAAACTTACACTAAGTAACGACGTTAATATAGCAAGTGGTATAGCTATAACTATATCAAACCCAGCTAGAATAAAAGTAAGCAAACCAGTTAGCGTTGCGATTGATCAAACTATTACTATAGTTAACGACGCAACACCAGGTCTTCAGTATTTAGCTGTTTATGAAACAGAACCTGTAGAAAGCTTGTTAGATATATTTTGGGAATCATCAACAACTGGCTTAATATCTGATTTAAATAATTCTATAATAAATGGTTCTTCTGGAGCAGCTAGCTTTAGTAGTTTAAATCCTAGTCCTTTTACAGAAGGTTTAGCAAGCGGTGGGGAAATATTTGCAGCTCCGTTTAGTATTTTAGATAATTTTGGGCAAGTAATTCCTGTTAATCAAATAGATGAAACTTTAGAAATAGTAAGTGTTTCAAACGCAATACCACAAGAATTTAGTCCACCTTACTTTGAACTAGTTCAAGTTTCAGGTAGCAACTTGTTTAACATAGTTACTACAGCGGCGTACTTTAACGCTATGTTTTATAACTATTCTGAACCTTCAAGAACTTTTATTTTTAATTTTAAAGCAACAATAAATGGATTAATAACGTTTTTTGAAGAAGAAGTCGTCTTGCAAAACGTTTCACCGGTTATATCAGCGCCAACTCAAGGTCAAACTTTCTCAGCTACTCCATCGACGTCAATAATAACAACAATAAATGCTAAAAACGGTAGTGCTAATAACACGGGTTCATCTTCGTTATCTGGTATTTTTAATGCTGGTGATTGTACTATAATATCTCAAACATCTGGATCTGCAACAGGACCAAGCGTCGAATACTTTGGTATACAACCTTTAATTACATCAGGAGCTACTAGCGCTACATGGCAGTTAAAAAATCTTTTTGTAGACGAATTACCTGTAGAAACTTACTATCTTACAATACAGGTTCAAGATGCAGGTGGTGGCAGTTTTGCCGACACTGTAGATATAATAATAAATATGGGTGTTACCGTTGAAAATGTTTATCAAAAAATTATAATGACACGAGACATTAGTTTACCGCCAGATTCACCTTGCTTTAATCCTAATTGGCACAATACAGCAACCCCTAGTATAGCTTATCAATTTATAACATATTTTCAAGTAACTAGTGGACCTTTATCATCTCAAGGTTGGTATATTTTTAACGGACCTTTTAGCAACTCAAGTTACAATTATTTTTGGACTTGGCAAGGTGGAGTTTCAGGTTCTCCAGTTGGCTCAAACAATACTTGGTCGCCAAATGGCACTATGGTCAATGCTTTAGCTGATGAAAACAACGTTATACAAATTGATTTTCCTAATTCAAATGAAGGTATATCTCAACTAAAATTTGGTGGAACAGAATCAGCTGCTTTTGGTGAGTGGTTCAACGGTGGTGTTGGTGGGTCTTTAAGTTGTAGGTATTCACAAATATGGCCTTTTCCTAGTGGATCTCCTTATAATCCTCCAACAGATGGTTATCCAGCTGAATGCCAACCTTTGAATCCACTTAGTGGTGTTATTGGTTATTGTGTTCCAGGAATGACAGCAAGAATATCTCCTTACTCGGAATACCCATCAGGTGCTGGTGTAATTGATTATGCTGAGGGAGGAGTTTTAGAAATAAGCGGTAACGCAGAAGAATTTGGCCTTGATCAATACACTTTCGCTGTAGTAACTTAATAAAAAAATAGGTAATAATAAATATATGGGTGCTGTAATTGAAGTAAAATATTTTAATACGTTTATTCTGAACAAAACTAACAACGGTTCAGAGATGCCAATATGGAATGGCTCAAGAGGTATACCTAAAGATTTGGGAGGTTATGATGTGGTCTCTGGAACCGTAGATGCAAACAACTGGGTTATTGAAGAATCTAGAATTAGAGGTGGTTATAACAATACTTCTGTAGACTTTGGCGCTAAAGCATACATAGTAGAAGAAGATACAGATGCTTCGTTTTTAGGAAACTCTTTAATATACTCTGGCCCATTTAATTCTAGAACAGGTATAAATAAAACAAATGTTTTTTCTGTTGGAGAAGATATAACTAAGTCAGCAGATCCAGCTAATGGATCTATACAAAAATTATTTGCTGCTGACTCTAATTTAAATGTATTTCAAGAATTAAAAGTAAGTAGAGCGCTTATAGATAAAGATGCTATATATTCTGCAGAAGGTGGAGGTTCAGTAACTTCTAGCAACTTAGTGATAGGTGTTTTACAACCTTACGCTGGAGAATATGGTATAAGTAAAAACCCAGAAAGCTTTGCTCAGTATGGCTATAACCAATACTTTGCTGATAAAAATAACAATGTTATCTTAGAGTTAAACAGAAGTGGTATAACAGAAGTATCTGCTTTTGGAATGAAAAACTTTTTTAGAACAAGTCTAGAGTCTATTGATAATTCAATAAGCGAAGGTTATGTTACTGCTGGTTTTGATATTCACAACAAACAATACGTAGCTTCCTTACGAGGAAACCCTGTTTTTAATTTTAATGAAAACAATTATTTTACCTTATCTTATGATAGCAAATACAATGGATGGGTAAGTTTCTATAGTTATCAACCAGAGCAGATGTTTAGTCTTAAGGATAATTTCTATAGCGTTAAAGGCGGAAAACTATTTGAACACTACAGTGAGTTAGTTTCTAGAGGTAGTTTTTATGGAACAAGTTATCCTAGTACTATTAATTTTATAGTAAATGATAACCCTGTAAAATCTAAATCCTTTTTAACAATAGCTTACGAGGGAAGTAATGGTTGGAGAGTAGAAAAAGCAGGTGTAACTTCAGATCCAACTGGTAGTAATTTTTCAACTTCATCACAAACCTGGATAGAAACCTTTGACTCTAGTGCTATTGTACCTAGTTATTATGAAGGAGAATATACAGTTGTTAAATCAAATGCTATTGCTAGCGCAGCTTCTGTTAATACAACTGTAGTTATACAAAACTTAACAGGTACTTATGGTTCTAACAATCAAGTTATAGTACCAGTAGGTTCAACGGTGACTGGCGAAGGCGTATCAATTGGAACAAGTGTTGTTAGTTATAATTCAACAACAGGAGCATTAGTGGTTAATCAAAATTTAAATATAATAAAGCATGCTCAACTTCGTTTTAGTAGATTTGTTAATAGAGGAAGTTATAATACTGTTTTTGGAACACCTAACCCTTCTTTTATAAATAAATATTACGAAGGTTTTAATAGAAAAGAAAACAAGTATGTTGCAAGTTTAATAAACAACTCAAGAGTAAGTGCTGGTGAAGTAAACTTTGCCGAACAAATAGCAGGTATAAAAGGATTTTACGCAACCGTCAGCATGTCAACAGATACAACTACAGACCCAGGAGGTGAAAAGCAATTGTTTCAAGTTAGTACAACTTATACTCAGAACAATGGTTTTTAAATTAATAAGAAAAATATAAAAATATGTTACCAGCAATAATAGGAGGATCGCTCTCAGTAGTTAGTGGAATTTTTGGAGCAGCATCAGCAAAAAAAGCAGCTGCCGCAGCTAAAGCTCAAAGGAAAATGCTAGAAGCTAAGCTTAAAAATCTAGAAAACAACAGGCAAGAAATAATAAATCCTTACGAAGGAATTCAAGACCTTAGCGCTATGATGAGTAATCCTTTTGCTAGTCTAGGTGTTGCTACAGGTGCGGCAGAAATGAAAATAGAAGAAGCAGATATATCTTTAGCTAATACATTAGATTTAATGAGATCAACCGGTCAGAGCGCTGGTGGAGCAACCGCTTTGGCTCAAGCAGCTTTAAGATCTAAAAAAGGTGTTGCAGCAAGTATAGAGCAACAAGAAGCTAGAAACGAAATGCAAAGAGCTCAAGGAGAAGCTACACTAAATCAACAGCTTACAGGGGAACAAAGAAGATTACAACAAGCTGATGTATCAGGTGCGCAGTTTCAGTTTAATACTAGAGAAACTAGACAGATGCAAGAATTAGACAGAACCTCTGATTTATTATCTGGAGCTCAAAATAGAGAAAACGAAGCCTTTAGAGATGAAACCTCTGCTGTAACAGGTATGTTTGGATCTTTAGCGGGGATAGCTGGAGAGTCAATAAGCATGGGTGCTTAATAAAATATAAAAAATGGAAAACACAAATATTACAAATAATCTTATAATAAAGCAACTAAACCAGAGTGATGCTATAGCTTATAATTTAGATTATTTAGCAAGTCCAACTAATAATGACTTTAATTTATTGAACAAAGCTTACGAGTTTACTGGTAAGATATATGCTAAAATGAAACTTTCCATACAAAACGGCACGTGTGTTAGTGAAAATTGTGAATTAGAAATTAAAAAACTTCTTGAACTTGAGGCAGCACCTCAAAAGTCTTTAGATTTTTTGTCAGATTTAATATCTCAAGTTTCTGTTGTAGACGAACCTAACTACGATCCTAATAATAATTTTGTATTTACCGTAATACATTCCTTGTTAAGTTCTAAGCCTGGGTTTAGTAAAACCGACGGTTACAACGTTAGCATGCATCTTTTACATGATGGTTCTCAACAATTAGTTTTTAGTGGACCAGGTATTCCAGGTGAGTTCACTTTAAATAATACTGCTTTAACATCTCTACTAGAGTCAGGAACATCTTTAGTTGTATCTACTCCAGACATAGGTAAAAATATGATGGAGCTACTAAAAGATGTAAAAATATTTAGTGAAGACATGGTAAACGAAGACGGCGACTTATTACCTACGGCTAAAATAAGCGAAGAATTTGTCTTAGTAGATGCTGAGGGAAATCCCATATATGAAGTAGTAGACTTGGGAGATAATAAAGGTAGAAACGTGCTGCAGTATGACATGGATAAAATTGACAAAAAAACATCACCTTTTATAAATGCAGAGATTGCGGGTTTATTAAGCTCTGAACAAAGTGCGGTAGCTGCTTGGAACGTTTATATAGCTCAAGGTACTAGTCAAGAAGAAGATGATCAAATGGTTCAAAATGCTAACGCTGGAAATAAAAGTTGGTCATACGAAAAAGACTTACCATTATCACAAAGTAATAAAGTTTTATTTGAAAAAAAATATAAAGAATATTTTATGAAAAACTATTTAAAACAATTTACAACAAACCAGCTACCATCGGTACAAGCAGACGCCGCTGTGTTTGATCTTGAACAATCAAAAAAACAAGAAGCTCAGAAATTTTTAGCTGATAACAATTTAAATTAAATTAAATGAACGAATTAGAATTATTCACTGCTTCTCTTAAAGACTTAGGTTTAACTAAAGACGAAAGAATAAAGAGAATTAAAGAGTGGAAAATATCAAACAAACCTTTAGATGTTAAAGAGGAAAAACCAATAGACCTAAAAGTTGAAACTGAAATATCTAAAGAAATTAATAAAGATATAAACACTGTTAAACCAGCAAAGACAAATGTCTCTACAAGTGCGGATCCAACTGTGGAGACAGAAAAAGATACGGGATCCAACTCGGAAGTTGCTTTATCGGGATTACCTATTGATCCTATTCCACCGGAACCAATATTTCCTTTTGCAGATGAAAACGCTGCACCTTTTGAATTTAACCAAACATACACAGCTCCACCTGGTGAAACTTTTGACTATGGTGATGGTGCTTATAAATATACGGTAGATCCAATAACCTTACAACCAATTTTTTACGCTAAAGCGTTAGGTTCGGATGAGTGGGTTGATACTACCGGTGATGGTTTAGCTACTATGTTGGTTGCATCTAGATTAGGTTTTGTTGATGATTTTAATATTGATGATTATATACAAGCCGAAAAAGAAGTACAACAACAAGAACCTAAAAGTGAACTTGACAAACTCGAGGATGGTTTTGTTATGGAAGATGGTGATAATGTTGGGGACTTAGACGAGGTAGTTGTTTACGCATTTAAAAAAGAGGAAACAGCTTTAGAGAAAAAAATAAGATTACAGTACGAAAAATATCAAGAAGCAAGTGATGTTACTCTTAAAGAATATTTAGCTATTCAAAATGAAGTAGGTTTAATTAACTTAGACACTCAGGTAACAGAAACAGTAAAAGCTATTCCAAACTCTAACCTTAGTGGAATGGATTTGAAGATGGCTTATCGATCAGAGGGTACAACTGAAAATGTAACTACCACTACGATTCCTTACGAAGAAGAAAGAAATATAGCTATTTCATTTTTACAAAGCCAAAGAGAAGAAACATCTAATAAGGAGCCTATAACTGAAGCTGAAATAAGAGGTGTAACAAAACTGCAAATTGCAAGAGATAAATACACGGCTTTAAAAGATCAAAAAAATAGAGATTACTTAAGTGATATAAGTGACGAAGAAAGAAAACAAAACCATGATTACGCTCTTGGTATTGAAAGCACTTTTGATCCAGAAATTGAGTCTATCAAACTAGTAGAAGAGTTTGAATCTTTAAAAAATAGTGACATAGTTAAAACCGTAAACTTAATGAGTGTTGAGTTACAAAGGGTTTACGAGCAAATAAGTACTTTAGGTGCAAAGATAAAAGAAAAACAAAAAATTGGTATTAATTCTTTAGATGATCAAAATACATATAATGCTTTAGCAGCTAGTTTTAATAAAAGATCTAATGTATTAAGCGCTGAAAGAAAAACAATACAACAGCAATTTGACTTAATTAATTATGATTACGCAGAGTTTATTGCTACTAACGAAGTAAAAAGCACTGCTGAAGAAAACTTAGATTACTTAAAAAGAAGTTACAGTCTATCAGAAAAATACTTTGGAAGACCATCTATGACTGGAATTTCATTTGGCGGTGGCGGGTTAGCGCCTGTTACATTTCCTAATGCCGTAGGGTTTTTTACAGACAGTGAGCTTGGTATGGGATTACTTAATACCACTATGAGTTGGATGCAAATAATATTGCAAAGCGCATCGTCTGTTGATGATAAAACTATAGCTAACACAGGAATACTAGCGCCAGGTTTGTTTATGTCTAAAATACTTGCTCAAGCATTAGGCGATGATTTTTTAGAAGCTCAAGCAGGTTTTAAAGATTTAATTGAATTAAGAAAAGATAGATTCGTGAAAGATGTTGATTTTGGTAAAGGACCAAATGGATCTTTCTACTCATTTCCTAATTTTTTATATTTTCTTAGTCAAACAGCTGTAGAACAACTACCTTTTTTTGCTACTGTTGCTATACCGTATGCTGGCCTTTATTTAGCTGCGTTATCAGCTGGTGGTGATTATTACGTTGATGAATTTAATAGAGCAAAGGCTAAAGGTGTTGAGTTTGATAGAGAAAAAACTTTAGCAAAATCTTTTGGCTTTGCGCTAGTTGAAGGTTTAGGTAGTGCTTTACCTATGAAAATGCAATTCAAGTATATTCAAAACTTAAAACTTGACAAGCAAACTCTTGAATCAGGAGTAGGAGCTTTTTTTAGAGATGTAAGAAAAGCAGCTCCAGATTTCTTAAAATTAACCGCAGCAGATGTTGGTGGTGAAGTTTTAATTACTCAATTGTGGCAAAATGTTATATCCGGAAGACCTATGTACGAAGGTTTTGGTGAAGCTGGTTTTACGTCTTTAATATTCTCAACAAGTTTTACAGGAGTTCCAATAATAGCAGGAGCTTCAATGAGAGCTTTATCTGATCCTACTACAAACGCAGAGTTTGATCAAAACGTTAGAGATATAGCTGAGTATCAAGAAATTATAGCTAAGAATGAAGGTGGACCAGAACTTGATATCAATACAAAAATTTACTACAAAGGTCTTATAGATGATAAATTAAAAAGAAACGATGACATACTAAAAGAAAGAAGTAAATTAATAGATTTAAACCTAGACGCCACTGGTTGGAAGCTTTATGTCAACTCTATAAATAGACTTACTTATCTTAAAGAACAAGCTATATCACTTAGAGCAGAAGCTAAAAAACCTGGAATAACGATTGATGTATCAAAACAAATAGCAGCGCTAGAACTTGAGTTTTCTATAACCAAATCAAACCTAGATGCTTACTTAGTAGCTTTCACTAAAAGATTTGGATTGCTTTCTGTTTCTGTTCAAAACGATTTAAAAGATAGAGCTAGAGCAAAACTAAAATCAAAAGGTAATAACAATCCTTCTGATGCTCAACTACTTAATATAGCTGAACAGTTGTACACTGAAGATACTATAAGAGATAATGCAGAAAATGATTTTGCTATGATATCTCTTTTACGTGGAAAAGGAATAAATATAAATTATAGTATATTAGATACTAATGCGGATGCTTTAGCTGCTTTCACAGAAATGGTTAACGCTAGAATAGCAGATCCAAATATCCAGTTTAGAGGTTCTAAAGTAGATCCTATAAGTAAAGAAGAAGCAGGTAAAAAAGAAATAGAAGACTTTAAAGCTGGGTTAAAAAACGGTACTGTAAACGGTGTTAATTTGATATCTATTAATGTAAAAACAGGTCAACCAGTTTACGACTCTGTAGTTACTATAGAAAATGCTATATTAAATAATAATGGTAGAGTAGGTTTACACGAAGTAACTGGTCATGTTATTTTTACAGAAGCTCTAGGTACTAATCCAGCTGCTTTTAAATCTTTAGCTGGAACTATATTAACTTATCTTGCTGAATTTGATCCTAAAGCGTATGTTAGAATAGCACGTAAAACCGAGGGCCAAGGTTTTGACGAAGTGTTAACTGTTTTCTTAGAAGAATTAGATAGAATTAATTTTGAAAAAGGTAAAGAGCAAGGTTTTTGGTCAACCTTAGGTATTGGATTTAATAAAGCAACATCTGAAGCTGTTGGCAAAGATTTTGATTATGACTTTAAAGGGGCTAAAGATGTAGTAGAGTTATTAAGACAAGTGGCTGAAGGATATAAAAACCAAACTCTAACACAGGATTCAATAGATCAAATAATAAATAGTGATGCTTGGCAAGGTAGTATTGAAGGTCAATTGGATGACGGTAGCGTAGGCTTAGATGAGGTTTTACTTACAGGTTCTAAAAAATCAGAATCAATATCACCTGAAGGAGCTAAGTTTTTATCTGAGTGGAGAAAAGGTTTGTTCACTAATGAAGATCTAGTGTCAATGATTAGACAAGGAGCTGCAAAAGATAAATACCCAGCGGCTGAAGCTTTTGTTGAAGCAAATTTTGGAGTTATAAAACCAATAATAGGTTACGAAAGAAGAGGTGAAAAAGGCATAGATGAAAACGGTGTAAAACAAGCTATAATAGAACTTATCATTGGTGGAGAAGGTGCTAAGTGGAGTGGTAAAACAACAGCGTTGTTTGAAGAAGGTGAAGGTTATAATCCTGATTTTGCTGTAACAACTTACATACGAAGACTAGGTGATAGACGAGATAAAATATATGAAAGAGCTAAAGAACTTGGTGATACTGTATTTGATACTAACGAGTTAGATTCTACTTCAGAGGGTACTGTTGATATTGAAACAACACAGCCAACTGAACAAGCAGCAACAATTGAAGTTGATCCCTTCAAGGTCATGAAAGATTCTAATGTTGATGCCATAGTAGCAGACGTTAAAGAAAAAATAGAATTATCAGAAATAGATTTAGACAACATAACTTTAAAAGATTTAAAACCTTTTGCAGAGGTTGCTGCTCAGCAAATAGCAGATCAAATAGGTATACCTGTTTCACGCATATTAAATCCTAAGGACAATTTACGTAAAGGCGAAGTTACACCTATACAAATGTTTATAAAAAACAATGGTCCAGCTTTACTATCTATGTTAAAGCAGATAAAAGGTAATGCTGACATACAAGTTGTAAAAACTAAAAGCGGTACAAAGAAAATAGGTGGTGAAGGTAGGAAACTTGGTCAAAAATTATTAGATGCTTTTTATATAAAAGGACCTAAAGTTAATAATCAAATACAATACAAGTTAGATCCTAGCAAGTTAAACTTACCTTATTTCTATTCTGTGTTTGGTATGGATTCGTCTGGTAATATAAAAGATGCTAGATCAGGAACAGCTCAAGCAACTAAAAACTTGATGGAGCTTTTGTCTAGACTTCAAACTTTAAAAGGAATTGAATTAGCAATTGATCAACAAATAGAAGAAGGCGCCACAACTGAGTCTGAGGGTAAAAGACAAAAAGTACAAGTAAAAAGATCTGAAAGTATTTCAGTGGAAAGAGACTTTAAAAAAGGAGTATTTGTAGTTCCTATTCCTAATCTAACGACAGTTGTAACTCAAAGAGTGAACAGTAAAGGAGAAACAGTTAAGGCTAGGAAAGTAGACTTAACAACTCCAGCTGGTATAAAAATAATAAATGATTTAAAAGGTTTTTTTGAACTACACCCTGAGCAAGCTTATTTATTTAGATCAGGTATGACAGGTGGGTTTGGTTTTACATTTACAGACACACCTACTTTTGATAAAATATTTCCTGGGTTAGAAACTACAGGTGATTTAACTAGACAGAAGTATACTGTAATTGGTGGATATCAAAATGGTGCAGCAATAACAAAGTTAGTAGAAGACCCTGATTTAATAAAAAAGAAACAAGACCTGCTAAAAGATTTATTTTTAAACATACAGGATTATATTAAAAATAATGAAGACTCTGCTTCAACTTTTTCGTTATGGCAAATGGAATCTAGTAAAGACCAAAATCATCCAATAAGATTTTTAGCTCCAACTGTTTTTTATGCTATAGATCCTCTTACAAAGCGAATAAAATTAGACGTCAAAGTGACAGAAGAGCACATGATGCCTAATGTTCAGGCTGGAAAATCACTTTTAGACGCGGCTATAAAAGGTAAAGTTGAAAGTGAGTTTGATAATATTATATCCAAGTCTTATGGTCAAGGTGGTCTTAGGTATTTAAACGATTTAGCGTTAGAGCAATTTGGATTATTAGATAGACTACCTAAAAGTTATTACGATTTAGTTGTACCGCTTTTAGAAGCTGGAAAATTAGATTTTTTACCTGCTGGTATGGCGTCTTGGATAAGATACAGTGAAAACAATGTAGCTAATCCTTTTGAATATAATCTTATTAAGCCTAATATAACGATAGGTGAATTATTTGTTGGTAAACTAACAGGATTAGATGGCCTGAAAGGAGCTGATTTCCAAGTTGGAATTGACATGGCAGGCATGAAAGCTAATGGTTTAATAACTAGAGTTCTTACAGGTGACATGACAATTGAAGCTGCTAAAGCAGAGTTTAAAGTTTATCAAAGATTATTAAAAGATAAGGTAGCTTCTTTTAACAGCAATAACGTTAATTTTGGTTCTAAAACAAAACTAAGTCAAAGCATATCAGGTCAAATAGAAATACTAAATAACTATGACACAGCTTTAGAAATGTCTAGGAGAATAA
>Ga0233415_10000469_pt1 | contig 18890 bp, 21 predicted proteins | sample Na_anoxic_12_MG_FD_188631 | JGI IMG/M metagenome (GOLD analysis project Ga0233415, IMG submission 188631) | Seawater microbial communities from Saanich Inlet, British Columbia, Canada - Na_anoxic_12_MG | ecosystem: Environmental > Aquatic > Marine > Inlet | place: Canada: British Columbia... | reverse complement strand
TCCGGCGAGCGCCTGCGCCCGAGAGAACGGCATCTGGCACGCCTTGTTCAGCGCCTCCGCGGCGCGCATCGTCGGGCAGTCGTCGGGGAACGCCTGCCGCACGATGATCGTGCGGTAGCCCTTGGGGGCGGCCTCGTCGGGCCACACGTCGGGCCAGAGGGCGGCGGCCTTCTCCGCGTAGGCCCGGTAGCGGGCCTTCGGGGCAAGCTCCAGCGCGATCGTGCGGCTGTTGCCGCCCAGGACGTAGAACGTCCCGGCGCGGGTGCCGTGCTCGCCGTTGCCCTCCCACACGACCGGAGCGCCGAACGTCGGGTCGGCGTGGGGCAGCAGGAGGCGGAGGGGGTCGAGCGTGCTCGCGATCTTGCGGATCTTGGCCTGCTCGCCCGGCCGGGACAGGGACCGGGCCTGGAACGCCACCGGGTAGCCCGGGGACTCCGCGAAGCTCGGCAGGTTCGACGCGAGCACCGGACCGCGGCCGTCCACCCGGGTCTGCACGGCGCGGTAGAGCACGCGGTACTTGCGCCCGTTGGCGTCGTAGAGCACCCCGAAGACCGGCGCGCGGCGCGCAGAAGGGCAGGGGGAACTTGCGTCGTGCTCCGAGACAGGCCCGGAGGCGGGCGCCATGATGGGCTGCGCCGTCTCCTCGACGGCGGAACTCATGCGCCCGGCGCCCCGGCGGAACTCGTCCTCCGTCGCGGCCTTGAAGGCGTGGAAGTCGAACGGGTTGCTCCGCGGGCGGGCCCGCGGCCGGCGTGAGGGGGTCCGGGGGCCTCGGCCGCGCTTCCAGGCGACGTAGGCCGGCGTCCGGCCGCGCCCGGGGACGTAGCAGTCCACGTCCTCGGCATCCACGTCTCCCTGGACGGCCTCGACCCGGTAGACCGTGCCCTCGACGGACGGCCCGGCGACGAGCACGATGGACCCGATCGGGGTGTCACGCCACAGGTAGGTCCGCACGACGTTCCGGCCGTTCCGGTGCGACTGCGTGGTCGGCTGCTTCCGGTGGCCGGAGGCGGCGAGGATCTTCTGGACGGCCGACTTCTCGCCGCTCTCCGTGGAGGCGGAGGCGACGGCGGTGCGGAGGGCGGCGAGGCTCATGGGGGCTCCGGGGCGCCCTATCGTAGCTTGCGGCGGCCCCGGGTGGACAGGCGCGGCGGCAGATCGGACGTGTTGCGGCGGACGGTCTGACGCTTGGCGGCAGATCCGGCGGCGGAGAGGGCGGCGTCGGCCTTGCCCGAGCGGGCGAGGCGGACCAGGGCGTCGGCCACCGCGGAGGCGGCTGCGTCCGAGGAGAGCGCGGCACGCACCGGGAGGTTGAAGCGGAAGGCGCGGCGGATCGCGGCGACTCGTGCGTCCGGGGAGAGCTTCGCGAGGGCGGAGATCCGGGCCTTCCCCATGCTGACGACGACATCAATCAGGAAGGGCCCGGCCACGCGCAGCGCCGTGGCGACCGCGGCGCTGTTCCGGCGCGGGTTGGCGGCCACGCGGACGCCCCCGCCGAGCGAGGCGTCGATGCGGCGCTTCGCCTCGGCCAGCCCGCCGGCACCTTGGGAGACGGTCCGCCGCTTCCCGGTGGACGGGTCGGTGAAGCGCGCCGTGCCGGCCTTCCGCTGGATGCGGACGCCGCGGTGGCTCGTGGATGCGTTGCGCCGCATCCAGTCGTAGGGCTTCTCGGCGGCGCGCTTCTCGTCGCGGAGGCTCTGGATCTCACGACCCCGGCCCGCCCGCCGACCACGATCGGCCGTCTCGCCCGCACTGAACGCGAGCTTGCGGAGCCGCGACGCGGTGGCCGCGGTGAGGCCCACGCCGTTCTCGTAGGCCCACGACTCCACCTTGTCGAGATAGCGCGCCGCCGCGAGCACGTCGTCGTCGCTGCGGATCGCGGCCACCTTCCGGTCGAAGGTCGCCAGCCGCCGCTTCAGCCCGTCCTGGGCCTTCGACGTGTTGCGCCGCTTCGCGGGGGCCGTGGACCGCTTCGCCCGCTCCTCTTTCGCGAACGCCTGGGCTGCCTTCACAGCAGCGCCGAGAGAGAGGCCAGTCTGGACCACGCGATCTTCGACCTGCACCGACCACTGAGTACGCGGGTCGTGGGTGATCTGGACGTTGTAGACGGAGTATCCCCACGGGGTCTTGGAAAACTCCCGGGGCACCCGGATCTTCGGCGTGTTGCGGCGGGACTTCGCGGGGGCCTTGGCCGCCCCGAAAAGGCGCCGGTTGACCTCAGATCCGATCTGCTTGACCGACATCGACTTGGGGTAGCTGCGCACGGCGGACGCGATCTCGGAGGCTTGGGCCTTGGGGATCGAGGGCGTCAGACCCGTCTCACGACCGGGACGAGACGCGGAGCCGGGTGTGTGGAGATAGACGACGTACCCCCCCTCCAGGCGATCCTTCTCGATCGTGACTCGCCGGCCGGCGTTGCGCCGCTTCGCCGGGGCCTTGGCCGCCCCGCACGACGAGCACGACGACACCGCCACGTCGAGGCCCGGCCCGCCGAGCACGCCGGCATCGACCAGGGCGTCGGCCTTCTTCGCGTAGGGACCGAACGTGCCGTAGACCGCGCCGTTCCGGCGGATCTTGACGTGGTAGTGGGGCTTCGTCTTGCGGGGCATGGGGGGCTCCTACAGGTCTTTCTTGCGCTTCACGTCGGTGTAGCCGGCGTCGTAGCTGCTCATGCGGGCGGAGGGCTTGCGGTAGCCGTTCTCCTTCAGCCACTCCTGGGCGGTCTGGAGGTACTGGCTGCCGTAGCCGTAGCTGATCGGGGTGACGCCAGCGCGCCGCCCGTTCACGCTGATGTAGGCGCGGTGGTAGGTGTTGCCGTTGCTGTCCTGCCAGCGGTTCGCCCGGATGCGGAGCTTCGCGATCGACTTGCTGCCGTTCGACCGCGCCCCGGCATTCCGCTTCGCCTTGGGGGCCACGCGGGGGTTGCTGCGCTTCCCCGCCCCGTCATCAAAGGCGACGATGTCGAAGGGGAGCCCCGGCACGTTCTTCTTCGCCCAGGCGCGGGCCTGCGCCTTGGTGTCGAACGCGCCTCGGGTGAGCGGCGACCGGGGGGAGTGCCACTTCGTCTCGTAGCCGGCGGGGAGCCGCACCGAGTAGTAGACCCCGTTCTTCCTGACCTTCAGGTCCCCGGCCTCGTCTGTGATCTGCTCCATGTAGCCGTCGAGCAGGAGCGCGGCGGCGGCGCGGCGGGTGGCCGGGGAGAAGATCAGGCTGGCCTTCGCCATCGGGTAGCTCTGCCAGGGGCCGCGCACGGGATCACCGAACTCCTTGGCGTACTTGCGGGCGCCGCTGTCCGCGAGGTAGCCCATGCCCTTGACCGCGAGGGTCTTGTTGAACTTGCCGGCGGCCTTCTTCTTCGCGAGGTTGGTGATGATGCTCGTGGTCTGACTCCGGTAGAGCGTGCCGTCGTTCTCGATGAACACGACAAGCTCGCGGGCGGCCACGGGGTCGGCGGCGCTGCCCCGGCTGTTGCGGCGGCTGGTCGAGCGGCGACCGCTGTTGTTGCGGAGCTTGGCAGGGATCACGTCGGGGGTGTAGGCCGCCTTGGACCGCTTCCCGACCTTGACCACGAGCGCCGCGGCGCTGAGGTCGGGCACCTTCTTCGCGCGGCGGCGGGTCTTGTCGCTCTTGGCGAGGCTCAGGGTGGAGACGACGGTGTAGCCGTCCACGACCTTGCCGCCACCGTAGGTTTCGCCCACGAAGTCCTGGGCCTGCTCGTTGGAGAGCGAGTAGGCGCGCTTGCCGTCCACCTCCGCGGGCGCCATGCGCCGCAGCAGCGTCTTCGCGTCCGAGAGGCCGGCGCGGGCGCTGGCGTAGGGTCCGAGGTTGCCGTAGATCGCCCCACCCTTCACGACGACGAGCCGGAACGGTCCGCGGCCGTGCTCCTCGCGGGCCTTCTTCGCCTTCTGCGCGGGGTGGATCGCCGCTGCGATCAGCCGGACCAGCGTGGCCTTGTTCTTGGAGGCGACGCCGGAGATCCCGCGCTGCTCCGCCAAGTAGCGGAGGTCCGCGACCTTCATCTGCTTCAGCTTGTCGCGCTCCGTGCGGCGACGGGCGGCGGTGGTGCTCATGCTCCGGCGGGATCCGGTCTTCTTCTTGGCGGGCATCTTGGACTCCTTGGCGGCTGCCTTGGCGGCCTGACTATCGACCCACTGCTCCGCCACCTTCCGGCTGTTCTTCAGCCCCCCACCCACGATGGACGCCGGGGACACCTCGTAGTTGTCCAGGGCGCGTCGGAGGGCGCGGTAGTAGGCGACGGTGCCGCCCCCGTACTTCTTCTCCAGATCCCGCTGGTGGGCGAGGGAGTCGAGTTTTCCGGGGGAACGGCGGCGGCGGGCCATGGGGGATCTCGGGGTAGGTCAGAGAGGGGGGCCGGAGGCCGTCCGGGGCGCTACTGCGCTGCCATGACGGTGACGGTAGCGATGATGTCGTTGAGCGTGTTGAATCGCCGCACCAGCACCCGTAGGAACTTGGTGGGCACCGCGCGCTCGATGGTGATGGGCACGTCGAGCGGGCAGAGCACGGGGGTCCCGATGTCCACCCACTTGCGCTCCGTCGCGACCACGCCGGTCTGGTTGGCGACCGACGCCTGGAGGGTCACAGACCCCGCGACGGCCCCGCCAGTCTGCGTGACGGCGACGAGAATACGCGGAGCACCCCGCGTGAGGATGATCGGGATGGTGTCGGTGTAGTCCGCCACCGACGAGTCCACGACGAACTCCTGCGCAAGCTGCGTGGACGCAACCGGCTGAGAGCCCGTCTGTCCGCTGTTCTCGAAAGCCACGGGGCGCTCCGATCAGTAGTAGGCGGCGGACAGCCGGAACGAGGGATTGGGCCACTCGGGCTCGGCGGACGAGTCCACGAGGAAGTCGAAGGTGACCTTGACCCGGTAGTACCGCGGGGGGTAGCCGGAGCCGGGGGGCACGAATGAGCCCAGGGCGCACTCGGCCGTCCCGACGAACTCCGTGGTGATGTCCTCGGGGTCCGTGATCTGCTTCAGGTCGTTGCCGTCACGGATGCTGGCGAACTCCGTGGACGTGACCCGGAGCCCGGTGAGGCCCCACGACACGGCGTCGAGGTTGTCCACCTGAAGCCAGAGCTTGCCGGCTCCGCCCCGGGGGAGCCAGATCGGGACCGCACCGCTGTTCCGCTGGGTCCCGGGGGACACCATGATCCCCCGCAGGTCGGGCCGCAGGTCGAAGGTGGGCGACGACCACACCGCGCGAGCTTCGACCCCGGCGGGCAGCCCCGCCGTGCCCCACGTCAGCCACGCCTGCGTCTGCTGCCAGATCGCGACGGGCATGTTCGACGGGTAGGGGAACGGCTGAGCCCCCATGGGGTTCTTCAGGTAGCCCGCGTCGGTGACCCTCGCGGGGAGGGTCCCTGGCAGCTTCACCACCGGCACATCAGCCGCCCAGCGTGTAGTTGCTGGGACCACGGGCCTCCAGGCAGACGAGCGTGATGTCGATGCGCTGGTCCGCGAGCAGCGGCGTGATGCCGAGGACGACCGAGGCGCCCGGGTTGATCGTGTAGCCGTAGCCCCCGATCTCGCCCGGGTTGTCGCCGTCACCGATCACGGTGGACGCCATGCGGGCCGCCGTCATCAGCTTGTCGCCCGTGCTGTACTCGATGCGGAACAGGTAGCAGTCGTTCGGGCGGTAGCCGAGCGGGAAGGCCGTGGCGGCGTCGCGGAAGCTCGACCCGTTGATCGCGACCAGCACGCACGGCATGTCGAACTGCACGATGCGGATCGACTCGCTGTTCTGCGTGTAGTCGGCGTCCGTCGAGAGCAGCGTGGCCCCGTAGTAGCGGGGCTGGTAGCCGACGTTCGGGTTCGTGGAGTAGTAGGGCGCCGTCGGGTAGTAGGGCATCCTCACGAAGTCGGGCTTCGCGGGCTGTCGGGGCGGCTGGGGCTGGGCCTGCTGGCCCCCAAGCTGCTGCATGTTCGGCATCTGGATCACAGCGTCGCGGCTCATGGTGTTCCTCGGGGGAGGTGCAGCCGTACCCTACCATGGGGACCGCTGAGAAGCCGCTGGATCACGGCAGGAGGAGACGGAGAGGGAAGGCAAACGCCCCGCCCGCCGTGGGGCGAGCGGGGCGCTGGGCGCAACCCACGCGAGGCGACCAGCGCCGCGCCTGGGGGGCACTCGATGATCAGCCGATGGCGATCGTGTTCTTGTAGTAGCCGAGCAGACTGACCTTGACGGCCAGGGTGCTGCCCGCGGCGACATTGGCGGCGTAGTTGCCGAAGCGGAGGAGCAGCGAGAACGTGGACTGGCCGGGGAGAGCCACCGCGTGCTTGCGGTACATCCAGACCGTACCCGCACCGTTGTTCATGTTGCCGGTGTTGGCCCCGGCGGCGTTCTGCGACACGGAGCCGAAGGCCCCGCCACCCGCGCCGATCATGTGGATCGGGCTGATGTCCACGGTCGTCTGGAGGAAGTCCCAGGCGAGTACGCCGTTGTTCTGCACGTTGACGAGGTTGCCGATCAGGGCGCTCGTGTCGGTGGGGGTGTCGTAGTTCGTACCGTCGCCGTGGTAGACGTGGCAGGAGATGCCGAAGCAGTCGAAGGCCACGCCAGCCGGGATACGGCCGCCCTCCTTCAGCGAGGTCTCCGCGATCGACAGGGGCGCGAAGCCCTGGCCGGTCTGCCCGATCGGGGTCGAGAACAGGCGGTACGAGGACGAGGACAGGGCAGCCCCGGCGATGAAGGACTGCGTGCTCCAGATCGCCTGCTCACCGTAGCGGAAAAGCTGGGTCTGCGGCTTGAAGGGCACGGCGGGGATGCCGACGTTGGGCGGGGCAACCATGGGGATGCCGGGGGTGCCGTAGTAGGACACGGTGATCTCCGATGTGGGGGGAGCGAGTCAGCCCGGACAACCCAGACAGCCCGCCCCATTCGAGGGAAGTGGTAGGAACGGCGACCCGGTCAGAGGACCGAGCCGGCGATCATCGTTGCGCCCAGGTCGAGGCCGAGGCCGCCGAGGCTGCTGGCGTCCGCCTCGACCCGCTGCTGGTCCGCCAGGGCGGCGGCCTGCTGCTTCATCTGGCCGATCAGGGCCACACGCTGCTGCGGGGGGAGGGACGCGATCTGCTGGAAGCGGTCGAAGCCGACGAGCTTGATCAGCCAGCCGAAGCGGTGACCGGGCTGGCCGGCGTGCTCGCTCAGGCCGCCGCCACGCTTGGTGCGGACGACCGAGAGGGCGCCGAAGGTGCCGGCCCACGCGCCGAGTCCGCCCAGGGCGGCCTCACCCTCTGCGACCGAGAGGTCGGCCGGGGCTGCGGTGAAGTCGGAGAACTCGGCGGTGGAGTAGTCCACCGGGGAGCCGTCCATGGCGAGGCCCGCGAACGGGACCACGTCGTAGGCGCCGCCGTCACCGAGGTCCATGCCGATGCCCGAGTAGTCGAACATCGGGACCGACTCGCCCAGGTCCATGCCGATGCCGCTGTAGTCGAACAGGGCGACATCGTCGCCCAGGTCGCCCAGGTCGCCCATGCGGTTCGACAGGAAGCGGTAGGTGTCGAGACCGCTGCCGAGGATCAGGGCAGCCGCCGCGATCTGGTTGCGGGTCTTCGCGCTCACCTTCTTCAGCAGGGGGATCTTGCCGCCCGCCAGGAGGATCGCCGCGGCGAGGGAGCCGGCGACGGTGAACTGCACCGGCTGGATCCGCTCAGCCACGGCGGGGGCGTACCGCTGGAGCGCCTTGACGCCGTAGTAGTGGACCGCACCTGCGGCGGCACCCATGACGAGGGGCGCGACGAACCGCTTGGCGAGGCTGCCGATCACCGGGACCTTGCCGACGATCCGCTGGATCGGAGCGGCGAGGCGGTTCCCGAAGCTGGACATCGGGTTGGCGTTCCGGCGCGTCCGGCGGATCGGGTTGCGGCGCTTGGCGACCGGGTTCCGACGACGCTTGGCGACGGCGTTCCGGCGCTTGCGCACCGGGTTGCGGCGCTTGGCCGACACGTTCCGACGGCGCTTGGAGACGGCGTTCCGACGCTTGCCCGACACGTTCCGGCGGCGCTTGGCGGCAGCGGCGTTGCGGCGCTTGGCGGCGGCGCTCCGGTTCCGGCGCTTGGTGGCGCTCTTGTTCCGGCGGTTCCGCAGGGCCTTCAGGGCGGCAGCCCGGCGGGCCTTCGCGGCGGCGGTGTTGCGGCGCCGGGAGACGCGCCGCTTGGGGGCTGCACGGCGCTTGGCCGCGACGCGACGGGTCGTCTTGCGACGCGCCTTGCGGGACGGCTTCTTGCGCTTGCGCGGGTTGCTGACGAACAGCGCGCCGGACAGCGGGGCACCGTTGGAACGAAGGCGAAGGGCCACGGGGTACTCCATGCAGGACGGGTAGAGATTGCCCGACCCGTAGCCGCCGACGCAAGGGTCGTCGGGAACCTCGCGGGACCTCGGGTGGTCCGCCGGGGGCCGTGCTATGGTGGGCGGCATGAAGCGCGTTGACGGCTACGACCAAGACAAGAATGCTGACGACCGCTGGGTTGTCGTCAAGGTGAAGCTGCGGCCCGAGGTCGCGGACGCGCTGAAATCCGAGGCCACGCGCGAGTCTCGGGCCTTGCACCGCAAGGTGTACGTCTCCGACCTGCTCCGCGACGGCATCCGGCTACTGTTTCTGGCACGACGGATCGACCCGTTCGCCGGGGGGTCCCGGCGACGGTTCCTTCCGTCCGACCAGAGCGAGTAGGCCGACCTACGCGGCCTTGTTGCGGGTCGCGTAGATGACGCCACCGATGACGGCGACCCCCGCGAGGGCGAGGAACCACGTCTGCTTGTAGATGGGCTTGTCCTCCATGAGATCGAGCCCCATGCTCTCGTCCAGGGCGGAGTCGGGGAGATCGCCGGAGGCGGGGAGGAGGTCGTCCATGAGGCCGTCCGCGGGCGTCCCGTCCGGGGCGAAGTCGGAGGGCGCCCCGCCTCGCAGCGCCGCGCGCCGCTTCGCCATGATCCGCCGCTTCTGGCGGGCGGTGAGCTTGCGCTTGCGCTTGCCGCCTCCCTTCCGCTTGCCCTTCACCTTGATCCCCAGGGCTTGCGCCAGCCGGATCTGCCGCGCCGTGAGCGACTTCGCCTTCGACAACCGCCGCTCGATGCGACGCTTCATCACCCGCTCGATGCGGTCGAGACGCTTCTGTGCCCGACGGATTCGGCGCTCGTAGCGGCGCTTCAGCCGGCGCTTCCGGCCAGACGTGCGCGCAGCGGCGACCTTCGCCTTCATCGCCGTGCGGAGCTTCTTGATCTTCCCGTGGAGGCGCACGACGTTCTTGGTCGTCGCCCGCCAGGAGGCGAGTGCCCCGGCCGTCCCGCCGACGAGGAGTGCGGCTCCGCAAACGGCCCAGCCGACGGGGTTGGAGGCGCAAGCCGTCGCCATCGCCACCGTAGCCCCCGACGCCGCCGAAACAGAGCCGCCCGCCGCCAGGGTGGCGATCCCGACGCCCGCCGGCACCGCCGCAGCGCCCGCCGCTGCGCCCGCCGCCGCCCCACCGGCCCCGGCGAACTCGCCCAGGTCGCCCAGGTCGCCGTAGTCGGAGGGAGGCCCGTAGGTCAGCGCGTGCTCGATGCCGGCGAGATCCTGCTCCATGCAGCAGCACCCGTATTCGAGGTCGTTGTCGTAGCCGCTGTAGGCGAGGGCGTTCATGGGGGGCTCGGGGGTAGGTCGGTCGAGGGCGAGGGCGGCTACTGCGTGATGCCGCCCTCGGGGACGGTGTAGGAGCCGCCGCAGATCCAGAGGTTGCCGTCCGAGGATACTGCCAGGACGGGCTCGATGCCACCCTCCTCGCCCATCCGGTGAATGTAGACGGACGGCGACGGCTCGTTGTTGTCGTCCTCCTTCAGCGTGTAGTACGACGTGAAGTAGAGGATGCCGAGGGGCTGCACCCGCACGCCCTTCGGGTAGTCGTCCCGCTTCGCGTGGATGCCGCCGGCCAGCTTCGCGGCCTCGTGGAGCGTGAACGTCGGGTCGCCCTTCCGCCAGAGCTTGCGCGCGTCGCACTGACTCGACGGGGACAGGTGCAGGTAGAGCCGCTGTGCGGGGTGCGCCGGGTCCCAGGAGACGTGGTTGTTGTTCAGGTCCGCCTGATCCACTTCGATCACGCCCAGCCGGTCGGGCTCGTAGCCCATCATCGCCGCGGCGTCGTCCATGGTGTTCGTGCGGATCTGCGGGAGGCGCACGCCCGGCACCGGATCGACGTGGAGGTGCGTCAGCAGCCCCATTTCGGTCAGCGGGTAGTCCTCCGGCAGTCCCGGGAGATCCACGGGCTTCTGGTGTGTCGCCGCGTAGCCCCAATGGTGGGTGCGGTAGGCGTCCTCGGCGCGCTTCTGCGCGGCCTTGCTCGCTCGACGGGTCACCCGGCCCTCCGGCGCATGGCCAGTGCGCCCAGCAGGATCACGGCGACCGCCGCTCCCGCCACGGCGTTGTTTCGACGGCGGCGGTCCCGCTCCGCCTTCTCCCGCAGGGCGCGCTTCCCCGCGCGCCTCGCGCCACCGCCGACCGTCGCGTCCACCGCGGCGATGGCAGCGCGCATCGGGGCGCTCCCCTGCTCCTGCTCGATGCGCTGCGCCGACGCCGTCTGCGTGACCTGGGAGGAGAAGGTCCCCCGGGCGTAGTCGGCCGCCCGGCTCCGCCGACCCGCCAGGGCGGCGAAGCCCCTCGTGAAAATGCGCTCGATGGACGCCTCGGAGCGGTCGTCTGAGCCCGCCAACTGGATGAACCCCGCCGCGGTGTGGGCCAGCTTCGGGTCCCGGTCCACCCGAGCGACGACGGCGAGCCAGTAGGCCACCTTGACGGCGGCCTGCCCCCGGGTCGTTGCCCCGACACGGACACGGTTGCGTTCGCCGGCCGGCACCGCCTCCATGGGGGTGCGGACCCACTGGCCGGCGAGCGCCGCTTGGATCTGCGCCTCCGCCATGGCCGGCGAGACCCCGACGTAGCCCAGCCCGACGTAGGACGCCGCCGACTGGAGGTAGTCGGTGATCGGGTTCCCGTAGGGGTTCTGGACGAAGTGTGCGGGGTGCGCCATCAGGGCTTCCGGGTCGCGAGGTAGAGGTAGGCGCCGCCCGCGACGAGCACGCCGCCCGCGGCGAGCCACGCCCACAGGGGGAGGCCCCCGTAAACGGTGGAGAGGCCCGGCGAGGGGGCGGGCCCGGCAGGCGGACCCGCCTGCGCTGCCAGCGCGTCGAGGCGGCGGCGCTCCCGGGCGTCACGGCGACGGTCGCGGGTCCTCTCGACGGCCTGGATCAGACCCAGCTTCGCCTCGACCCGCTTCCGCTGGTTGTCGAGGCGGCCGGGGCCGCGACGGATCCCCAGGGTGAGCACCTGAAGCGCCCGCTGGCCACCCGGCCGCTTCTTCCACTTGCTCTGGCGCTTCTTGATCTTCGCGAGCTTGCGGGCGAGCCGCTTTGCCTGCTTCAATCTCCACTTCCGGTCCTTCTTCGCCAGCCGGATCACGAATCCGGCCACGTCCTTCGCGTCTTCCATCGGGAGCTTCATGGACCGCGCCCAGCGCATCGCCTGCGTCTTGCTCACCTTGCGCCGCTTCACGCCCTGGACGATCGCGACGGTGCCGGCGGCTGCCGCGAGCACACCGCCCACGATCCACCCGGCGACGGGGACCGTGGCAGAAGAACCGGCGGCTGCCAGGAGCGATCCTACCTTCACGCTGGCCGCGCCGGCTGACGCCGCGCTGCCCACGCCCTTGATGACGTTGCCGCCCGCGCTGGATCCCGCCCACTCGCCCACGACCGGGTGGTCGAAGGCGGGGTGCGCCCGGTGCTCGGAGTAGGGGGAGGGCTGAAACATGGCCTACTTCCGCAGGATTCGGACGATGACGGCGAGTCCGATGCCGATGCCGACGATGGCGCCGACCTGACCCAGCGCCCGGTAGGTCCGGGTGCTCGACTCGCCCTCGCGCTGCTTCTGCTGCCGGCGCTTCGCTGCGCGGAGCCGCGCCTGGAGCTTGCGGAGCCTCATTCGCAGGAGTTCGTCGCCCACGGGGGTCAGCCGGATCATGCGCTTGGTGTTCGCGATCTGCGCCTTCAACGTCTCGACCTGCCGCGCCGAGTCCGTCAGCGACTCCGCCGCGCCCTGGACCACGGGGGCATACTGCTCGATCAGAGCGAGCGCGTCAGGACCCCCCGGAGAGGGGTCACCGTAGGAGGCCGGCGACGGCTGGAACATCAGTCCTTCCCCTTCTGCGACTGCCACCAGAGGAACCCACCCACACCGAGGAGGCCCACGAGCCCCACGGGGAGCAGCCAGGAGGGGAGCGGCGCGGGCTCAGGGTAGGGCGCCGGGAGGGGCGCCGGGGCGGCGGGGGCGGGGCGCCGACGGCGCCGACGGCGAGCCGCCTCGGCTGCCTTCCGCTGGCGCTTCCGCTGCACCGCACCGCCGATGGCGATGCCGGCACCCGTCCCCGCGGCGAGCAGGTCCGAGACGGCGGTGATCGCGTCCGGGTTGATCGCCCCGAAGGCCAGGGGGGAAGTCTGGAAGGCGGGCATGGCTCAGTCCTTGGACTTGGAGACGACGACCGCGAGGAGGACGGCGGCGACGCTGCCCACCGCGACCGGGACGACCCAGCCGGGCAAGCTGGACTCCTCGGGGGGCGCGTAGCCGGGGCCCGCCCCGCCGCCGCGCCGCTTGCCGCCCCGCTTGCCGCCCCTCCGTCGCCGGCCGCCGCCGGCCGCCTGCGTGATCGCCGTGATGCCCTGGGCGGCGGCCTGCGCGATCTGCGTCCGGTGCCGCGCCTTGTTCTGCTGCCACGTCCCGACCTGCGCGACGATGGCGCTGTAGCCCTCGTCGCCCGGAGAGAGCCTGGAGCCCGCCGGGAGCTTGCCTGGGTCGCCGGACACGCGGATCTCGATGACGCCGTCCTGCCCGTTCGTGCCGTAGTAGAGACGGTAGACGTACCGCCCGTTCGCGCCCGGCACGTCCATCGGACCGTAGCGCCGATCCCCGCGGTTCAGCGACCGCGTGTCCCGGCGATCCTGCCGGCGAGCGCGGCGCTCGTCCCGGGAGGCTCCGAGGTCGGGGCCGGCGTAGCCGCCGAACGGGACCTGCCCCTGGGCGGGCTCGTAGGTGCCCGGTGCGGCGTAGGGATAGGCCGCGCCCTGGTAGGCGGTGGGCTGCGGGGGAGCGGCGGCGTAGGCGCCGACGTTGGGACCCCCGCGCTCCAGCGGACTCGTGCCCTCCGGGCCCGTGAACGGCGTCGAGAGGGCGATCTCCGGGTGCCCCTGCCAGGGGTAGCCCGGGATGGTGTCCGCGTGGCCCTGCGGAGGCTGCGCGGGCGTCTGCCGCCACTCCAGCCCGCCGAGCCCCTGGGGGATCGGGTCGTTGCCCGTCCGCATCGCCGCGTCGTGGGGGACGGACGGCACGCTGTCACTGGAGGGAACGCTGGCCAGGGCGTTGAAATCGAACCCCATCACCACAGGAGAGGCGTCGATGTATTCAGGCTGCGCGCTCATGGGCGCTCCCGGGAGAGACGAGGTTGCAGGCGAGGCCCGCGAGGAGACGGGCGGCGGCGGCCCTGGTGGGCGGATCCGCCAGCTTCTTGCCCTTCATAGTGGGCTCCCAATCGGACATTTCGGCGGCCAGCTTCCCCGCGATCTGGTCGGGGTCAGGCCGAGCGCCAAGGGCGGCGTCGGTCGCCGCCAACTTGATCGCGGTCTGGAGGTAGTCGCCCATCTGCCGGAGAAGACCGACGATGGCGGGAGAGACACCGAACATGCAGGACTCCGGGGCGCTCAGCCCAGCTTCTTCTTCATCTTCGCCCGGTTCTTCCAGGCGTAGAACCCGAGACCGGCGGCGGCGAGCAGGAAGATCGGCCGCTTGTAGATCGGCGTCTCCTCACCCAACTCCAGATCGTCCTCCAGATCGTCCTCCAGATCGTCCTCCAGCATGGTCCCGTCGTCCACGACGGACTCGTCGGCCATGGGGAGGGGAGCCTCCGCGCCGGGGACGGCGGCGGAGCCCGGGGCGAACTGGAAGGCGCCGCCGGGGATCTGCGCGTTCGGGATCGCGTTGGCGGCGTAGCCGGGCGAGGGCTGCGAGCCCGTCGCCGCCGACGCGCCGGGCGAGACCGCCGGGCGCCCGCCGAACAGCCAGGGGAGGAACCGGCCGGGCCGGCGGGCCCGCCGGAGACGCCGGGCAACCCGGCTCACGACGGTCGTGTAGAGGTGGCCGGGGGTGCTGACGCGGGCCGCCGCGTAGCGCGCTGCCCGGTTGGGCGGGTAGCCGGACCGCATCGCGGACCGCGCCAGGGGCATCGCCCGCCGGACGTAGAACATGGCCGGAGCCATGGGTGCGCCGGCCGAGAACGGACCCGGAGCCATAGGCAGCGGGGACGGCCCGAGGGGCTGGGCACTGGCCCGCGCGCGGGCGACGGCCCGAGCGCGAGCCCGAGCGCGAGCCTGAGCCCGAGCGCGAGCCTGAGCCCGAGCGCGAGCCTGAGCCCGAGCGCGAGCCTGAGCCCGAGCGCGAGCCTGGGCACGCCGGGAGGATCGGTGCGCGGAGCGCGCGGCCTGCCGGGCAGCCCGGCGGCGGAGGGCTTCCACCCTCCGCTCGTAGGCGGCGATCCGAGCGGCCTGCTGGGAGCGGGCGATCGGATCCCGCATCCGGGCGAGCTTCGCCCGCTCGACCCGAACCTTCGTGAGTGCGGCCTGGATCGCGGCGTCGTCAGACGCCTGCGCCGCCGAGGAGATCGTGGGCGGGCTTGTGGGAGCCGACGAGAACGACGACGACGGGAGAGAGGGCACGGGTCGGCTCCGGGTAGAGATCGGCTGCATCATACCGACCCCGAGCCCCGCAGGCAATCCTATAGCCCAGCCAACTCCGCGGCGGCCCCGTAGATCCACGCGAGGTGGGGCACAGGCTTCCCCTCGTCGCACAGCCGGTACGCCTCGCGCCAGAGCGTGTATTCCGTCAGATCGACCTGCTCTCCGTAGGGCGTGGACGCATCCCGCATGGTCCGGCCGCGCTGCCGCTCCTGCATCCGGTGCAGCACCTCGGCGGCGCCCTCCAGAGCTTTCAGGAGCCGATTGTCGCGGGCTCGCGCCGCCCGCATCCCCTTCTCGGAGAAGGCGACGCGCCGGAGGGACATCGCCCGCAAGGCGTTGCGGTAGGCCCGCTCGACGGTGGTTTCGTTGATCCACTCGGGGATCTCGATTGCTGCTGCCATGGTTCCTCTCCCTCGGGCGCTTCGCGCCCTACTTGAACACCTTGCGGCGGACCGCCCCTGAGATCGCACCGATGATGATGCCGGTGATGACCAGCGGGACCACCTTCCGGGGGTGGAGTCGGGTCTTGATCTCCGTGATGACGTGATCCATGAACGGCTTGTCGTCGGTCTTCGCGGGCACGTCCGGCCCCGCAAGCTCGGGGAGGAGCACGCGACCGCTCGCGTTCGTGGCCTGCACCACGTCCCAGCCCAGGGGCACGCCCCGGATCGTGGGCTCCGCGAAGCGCCACGCTCGCGTCACCTTCGTCTGGAAGGGCTGGGGGCCGATGATGACGTAGATATGCGACCACGACGCCCGGATCGTCCGCTCGCCTTCGATCCACCGGACGGCCCGGCGCCCGCGCTTCCCCGACAGGACGAAACGCCAAGGTATACGCAGGCTTTCGCAGAGCGCGCCGAGGAGCATCGCGAGGTCGTCGCAATCCCCGTACCCGACCTGCACGGTGTAGAGCGGGTCTTGCAGACGCTCCCCGGGCTCGTTGACGTAGTAGAGCCCCTGGACCCAGCGGAGCAGCAGCGCGGACTGGCCCGCGGTGTCCCGAGGCTTCGCCCCCTGCGCCCCGCCGCCCCAGGCGGAGGCGTCGCCCCGCACGATGGCGACGGCGAGGGTCGCCATGCGGGGGTCGCGGCCCGCCGTCTCCGCGATCTCGCGGAGCGCCCGGATTCGCACCGGGTCTCCCTTGTGCTTCCACGTCGGGAGGTGGTGGACCTTGACCCCCTGGTCGATGTTCACGCGCCGGGCCGGGAAAGCTCCGATGCTGCCTACGTCGGCGGGGAACGCGGTCGCCCCCGCGGGGATCAAGGACGTGACCGGGGCGATGTGGGGGGCCTGCGGGCCGGATGACTGCATGGATGCCTCCGACCTCTACCTATCGCACGCACCGCCCCCGGGGGTCAACCGGGGGCGGAGACCTACTCCGCGGCTTCGCCGTCCTCGTCGCCGTCGGCTGCCGGCGCGTCGTCGCCGTCGCCGTCGCCGTCGCCCTCGGCCTCGTCGTCGTCGTCCTCGGGGTCCTCGTCCTCGACACCGAGGATCATGGCGGGGTCGATGCCCAGGGTCGTACACAGCCCCTCGATCTCCTCGACCAGACCCTCGACGCGCTCCGGGGGCGCGATGTAGAGCGTCTGCGTATCCACGGTCGTCCGGGCATACTCCCGGCGGGCCTCCAGGGCAGCGAACTGCGCCTCGATCTGGAGCATGACCGCGGGGGCCACGTTCTCCCGGGCCTCCTCGGGGACCTGGGAGAGAAGCTGCGCTGCGGTGATCTCCTTGACCTCCTGCACGGCCTCCCACGCCGCGTTGCCCTGGCGGGTCGTCACGACGATCTTGGTCCACCCCTCGGGGAGCGCCTTGTGCGCCCCGTCGTAGTCGTCGGTGTCGGCGTAGTCGTCCGCGTCCGCGCTCACGCCGGACAGGGCACACACGATCTGCGAATCAGTCATTATGGTATTCCTCCCCCAAGTATTCCTTGGTGTATTCGAGGTAGTCCGCGATGACGGGGATGCCCGCCGCGCTCGCCACCTGAGCGATATTCTCTGCGATGCGCCGAGCCCGCTTCTTCGGGATCTGCGTGGTGAGGGACCGGACCAGCAGGGTCAGCCCCCCGTAGTGGGCGAGCACGGCGAACATGAGCCCACCGCCCTCCGTCACCGCCTTCGCCAGTGAGGTCAGGCGATCCGGCTGCTCAGCCTCCTCGTCCATGAACCCCTGATTCCACGTCGTGATCAGCCCCAGCCAGAGGTCCGCCCCCTCGCCAAGCTGCTCCTCCGTGGCCGGCGGCAGCACCGGACCTCCGCTGTCCGGCACACCCGCACCAGCGGCAGCCCAGGGCGCGTCCGGGGCGATGGTGGGCGCGTCCGAGCGGCCTCTCCGGCCAGCACTGAACTCACCGCCGGGGTTGAACGTCGAGTACTCGAATGGTGACTCGTGCCTGGAGTCGTAGGTGTCGGGGGGGTGGTCGGCCAGAAGGCCCCCCTCGACGGCGATCTTCGTCACCGCGCCATCCACTCGACCCGCACGGACGATCCGCGCGAGGTGGCCCATGAACGAGTCCGCCAGCTTGACGAGATCGTCCGCGTCGCCCTCAGCCGACGCCGACCCTTCCCATGACAGCTTGATCACGCCGCACCCCCATCACCGTAGTTGAGATCGTCGGGCACCAGGGGACTCTCTCGGAGCGCCCCGATGACCTTCTGCGTCAGAGCCGCGTCGCCCCCGGCCGCTTCCATGACCGCGTGCTGGACGCTGAACGCCTGACAGTAGTGGTAGATACCCGGCTCTGACGTGAGCGCCAGCATGATCGCGCCGTTCCACCCGTCGTCCGGCGTGTTGCGCAGCTTGCCCGCGAGGTCGCGGAGGGCCGTGCGGGCGAGCCGCTGAACCGAGAGACGGATGGCGGGCTGGGGCGCGGTCTGCGAGGCGGCCTGCGGGGCAGCCTGTGGAGCGGCCGGCTCCGCCTGGGGCGCGGCCGGGGGATGCTGGGCGACCCGCCGAGGGGCGCCCCGCGTCGTGCGCCCGCGACTCCGACGGCTCTGCAACCGCTGGCGGCCGACCGACATCGGCCGGGGGGCCGGGGCCAGGAGAGGCGGGGGCTCGCGGGGGCCGTCGTAGTCGTCGTCGTCGTAGTCGTCGTCGTAGTCGTCGTCATCGAGATCCACGGGCGCTCCCGGGACGACGCCGCGGGGCGGCGGCATCATGCGCGGATCGATCTGCCCGATCTGCCGCGGAGAAGGCCCCGCGATCTGCGGGCGACCCTTGTGCGCGTCCGCGATCATCTTCGCCTTCGCGACCTCGCCCACCGTACCCATGAGCTTGCCCGCGAGGTCGGCCCACTGCGCGCCGCCCGCACCACCGCCCTCTCCGCCGCCGCCCGGCGCCATGAACCGCTGGCCGAGGTCTCCGGGCTCGATCCCCAGCAGTGCGAGGACCGATGTGACTTCCTTGATCGTGTCCTTGATCCCGCCGCCGCCCTTGCCCGCCGCCTGCGCCATGGTCGCCGCAAGCTGCGCCTGCTGAAGCTGCATCATGCGCTCGGCGTGCTCACGCTGCTGGCCCTGCTCCAGTTCCATCTGCCTGAGCTTCATTTCGTGGTCGCGCTGCCGGCTCGCGTCCCGCTCCGCCCGCTCGCGCTCCTCCCGCTTCCGGGCCTCCTCGCGCTCCTCGCGCTCCGCACGCCACCGCCGCTCCTGCGCCTCGGCCTCGGCCCGGCGCTTCGCGTCCTCCTCCTGCCCGCGTCGCTGGTTCTCCAGCTTGATCTCCTCCATGCGGCGCTCCCACGCCTCGCGCTCCTCGCGGCGCCGCCGGTCGGCCTCCTCCTGCTGACGCCGCTGGGACGCCTCCAACTCGGCCAGTGTGCGGGCGTGCCGCTCCTCTGCGTTCATCCGTTCCCTCTCGGCTCTCTCCGACTCCCGAACGCGCTCCTCGCGCATCAGATCGGTCTGTGTCTGGAAGAAAGCCGCCTGATTGTCGGCAGCCTGACGGTGGTACACCGAGGAGGTCTGGAGCGCCGCGTCCGCCCGCCGACTCTCGGAGTCCAGCATCTTCTCGGACATCGACTGGATGCTCGTGGTCGCGTTGGCCGCGACGTTCATGCGCTCCTCTGCGATCTGCTCCATCAACTCCCGGGAGCGCCGTCGCTCGTCGTCCAGGGACGCCCGG
>Ga0233415_10000467_pt1 | contig 19039 bp, 37 predicted proteins | sample Na_anoxic_12_MG_FD_188631 | JGI IMG/M metagenome (GOLD analysis project Ga0233415, IMG submission 188631) | Seawater microbial communities from Saanich Inlet, British Columbia, Canada - Na_anoxic_12_MG | ecosystem: Environmental > Aquatic > Marine > Inlet | place: Canada: British Columbia... | reverse complement strand
CATACCCTCCATTGCCAAGAACATACAATTCGTAGCTCGAAGAGTAGTTCCCTTGAAGAAACTCTTTAGCGGCCAGCCAATCAGTGTTGTAGGCAACCAACTCTCCATCTTCATTAACAACAGTGTTGGCCGCACCAATGACTTGAGCATCTTGTGTCACTGAGTGAACATACATCAGAACTTCCTTCTTGAAGGGCATTGTTATTCCAGCACCCTTTATATTCAGAAACTCCATAGAGAACATCGCCTGCTCAATGTTAGTCACAGAGAACGACTTGTAGATGGCATTGATTCCGAGCGTCTGGAATCCTGTATTATGAAACTTGCAACCTTTGCTTCCAGCCTTCTCCGCAAAACTGCAATACAAACTTGTGTCTTTATCAATCGAGAACATTTGCCAACATCTCCTTTGCTTTGTAAAACAACATATCAGAAAATGGTTGTTCGTGCAATGGAGACATGTTAAGCCAGATCAAACCTGTAAGAAGTCTGACTTTCTCAAAATCAAACCAACACTTAATCCACTCCTCAAGAAGAGGACGAAATTGAATCAAAGTATCGTTGTGATTGTAAAAGAAATCTACTTCTTCTTTAGAAGCAGTTAAAGATATGTTCTTGGGGCTTTTCATTAAACTGTAATTTATCAGCGTGCCACCATAAAGCTTAGCAACGTCATAATAAGCATCTCCCCAAGTTTCGTTTCCTCCAAAATCGTGACGCCAATCAATGAGGCAGAACTTTTCTCCATCATAAATCACATTGTCAAATTGAAGATCGCCGTGATACCTGCTTGTCCATCTGCACTCGCCTAGTTTATCCCACGGAACTCTTTTCAAATAATTCTCCACTGTGTCTAACTGACGACCATTGACAACATTTAGTTCTACAGGATTTTGTTTCACATATTTCTCAAACCTCTCAAACGTCTTCTCTATGTAAAACTTTTTTGCTACATCTTCCGGCTTTTGATACTCAGGATTGTAATTGTCTTCCCATAAATTTTCCAAACACCAACCAAGGAAGCCTTCATACACCACACGATCATTCCATGAATAAAGAGTCTTTCCTTCCTCCCAAAAATAAGACATCACATGTTTGTTTGATTTGTGATTTTGAGGAACAAGACCATGTAAGTTTTTTGCTCTATCAAATCTTTGCATAGCCGTGCCATTAGGAAACAACCTGACACAAACATCGCCTATCTTATAGATTGACTCTCCAGTTGTCTTAGGCAAGCTGTACTTGTTGCTACGAGCCTTGAGATATCCATCAATAGTGCCGACATCCACCCAATCCAACTTTTGTACTTTGAAATTGTCATAAACACTGGGATTGTAAAATGCCTTCACGACCTCTCCAGAATCTCCAAGTTGATCCCAAAACGTCTCGTAGTCTAAAATACCCGCCAAGCCAATGAAAGCATGATCAAACCCGTTGGGACACTTATTTGTAAAACCCACAATGTTCATGTCGCTGTCAAACTTGACAGTCGAATACAATTCTGGAATGCCAGTTGGGTAGACTCCCAGCCAGTTGCAGCTAAGAGATGGCAACTCGTCTCGGATCATGCAATCAGCAACACAAAAGTAGAACGGTCTTTGCAAGTGCTCCTTGCAAGCGTTAATCGAATATCCGGGACCAGTTCCTTCTCCTTCAATCTTGTCAACTTCACAAAATATAAAGTTTCTATCAGGATGACTTATTTCACAATACTCTCTGATAAGATAACCCAAATGACCTACCGCTATCACAATGTCATATTCAACAGGAGCCTTTTCTATAATGTGTGAAATGACAGCCTTGTCCTCGACTGGCAAAAGACCTTTATGAGTATGTTCTGTAAGGTGCTCCATGCGAGAGCCTTTGCCAGCAGCAATAATGCAAAGAGCGGGATTCTGATGCTCATGGTCAATCTTGCCATCTAATCGTCCCCACTCATCCTGTATGCGGAACACATCGTCCACTTCAGGTGTTGACACCTCTTGTAAAATAAGGTCTGTCAGAGCCACTACACGATGCTTACGAGGAGGAACTACCGTAAAGAAATCGTCCGGCCCCATCTTGGTTTTCTGAATCTCTCCAGCATCATCTTCTAGCCAAATTTCTGCTTCTCCAGAAATGATGTAGTTAGTTTCTTTCTTCTTCTCGTGATACTGGAAGCTAGTCCGCTCACCAGCGTTCAAATAAATTCTCTTGTAGCAATATCGATCATTAAGTTCGAGCCACACTTCCTTGCCCCAAGGCTTCCTAACTACTTTCATTCTTCCCCTCTCATCCTTCTGGTAAATTGATCATTGTATTTCTGACCATGTTTTTCCACGAAACCTTTTCTATAAGCATCCACCTGTTCCATTCCAATATGAAAATTACAATGATCCATAGCATCCCTCAAAGCAATCACCTTATAGTCATTTACATAAAGATGATCTAAACAACGCTCAAAATCCTCTTTGGAGATATCCGAAAATTCATCAAGAGCACCGCCAATATGACCGTCCCCAGTAAACCCGTGAATACAATAAACTCCCATTTCGCTTTCTTTGATTTTACTTAAAGACTCCACAAACTCGCTGTATCCAAACTTCTTCCCAAACAAAGAGCTTGGAACATTAAACTGGTTGTCCCAAGCGTGATCATACCCACCGCCAAAAGCCCCTTCTTGATACTCAAGATAAGGAGTCGCCTTCTCACAGCCTCCTCGGGCATACTTGTATTTCATCCTTCTCGCTATATCCATGGTTCTTGAGTTTCTATTGAAACCCGGATATGACAAAGAAACAGGCTTAGGCAATCCCAGTTTGGCCATCTTATGCTCAACCCATGTGATATGTTCAATCACCCTCACATCTGACTCTTCACTGGCAAACATGTGCTCGTTGAAATGATTCCCTAATTCAAATCCTTCATTATGAAACTTGTGTAAATCATCCCATTCAATAAAACCCTTCCTCTTAGTTTCTTCAATAAAATGGCCACTTATGAAAAACGTGGCATTAAAGCCATATTCTCTAAGCAAAGGACGAGCAAAATTGAGATGAGACAAAATCCCATCATCAAATGTTAGAATCACTACCTTCATTGAAATGCACCAATTTCCTCTCTATAAACTCCAAAACAACCGACTCCTGCAACTCAACACCAGCCCATTCGCAGAATGTACCTAGAGAAGCCACAGGATCACTCAGAACGCTCTCAAAGGACATCTCAAGGCAGTCTGCCTTATCTCTCATATCGTCTAATAGAGCGTCGTACACGGCTTTTACAGCCATCCCTTTAGATAGATCAAATCCCCGCATCCTTTGCATGGATTTTGCCGAGTCTTCTGAATTCCTGCGGAGCAGAATTACCTTAGATGAGGGAGAAACCTTCAAATAAAGGTCTTGAAGAATAGCTATTCTTGGATCTTTGATAGAAAACAACTCACCAGAGAACTGTCTGTCAAAAACATCCTCCAAATGAGTGTTGAAATCCAATGATTTCTCAATCTGAGATTCAGTTGGCTTCTCTTCACAAAACACATTTACGCCAATTTGATCGAGAGCACTTCTGTTAAAATTGAGAATTGACTCATTTTCGAAGTAACCTTTTTCGTTATATGTGTCCTTTACTGTGGCTACGTCTTTTCCCAGAGAGAAGCCATGAAGTTGAACAAGTCCAGATAAACACGATGATCCGCTCCTCGGAGAGCTTGCTATTAAAATTCCCATGCAATAAGATATTGTTATGAAATTCAAAATCACCGGAAGAATGCACTATTACTCGAAATGGGCAGTTTGCTATGTAGATCAGCAAATAGCCGAGTATTACCGTGCGCTCGTCCCAAAGGCGTTTTACATCCAGCCACAGAGATATCCAGCACACGTAACCGTGGTCAGATTTGGGATGGAGAATCCTGTTCACAAAGAAGAATTTTGGAACAAGCATCAAGATGAGCAAGTAGAAATCGAGTACGAAAACATCGTCGAAACTGACGGCGTGTACTTCTGGCTTTCTGCTTGGAGTCCAAGGATCGCAGAAATTCGATCAGAACTTGGACTTGAAGAGCAACGTGATCACTTCAAGGGATATCACATCACTGTAGGCAATGTGAAACATCGTATTTAGAATCCCTCGTCCTTCCAGTTCACCTTCTCTGAACCTTTCTCAGAAAAGTATCTGTCCGTATAATGATGATGGTGGACTGGAGGCGGGTCTCTTCTCGGCGTGCTTCCTGTGATTGCGCACAAAAACAACTTGATGTTAAGCCTCTTGTCTACACAGGCTAATATCAAGACTGTTCCCAATATAGGGGTCAGTACATAAAGCAGAAAGAATGATATCATCAATCATCTCTGGATTCTAACTGTCTAGCTCCTTCAACACAACCACACCAGCCGCATTTGGTTTCAAACTCGTCAACGCACTTCTTGCAACGTGGACACCAAACCCACCTCACACAATGTATCATTTTCCTTAACATGCTTGACTCCTTTCAATGCAAATTTTAGATTTCATCGTCATGATCGTGGCCACGCATATGACTGTGATGTTGATATACAACAATGCCGATAACAACAACCGCCATAATTGCCATGAACGACACGAAACTGATCACAGCGTTAATTACAAATTCCATTTGATTCCATTCATTTCATCTTGTGCATCTTTCTGAAGATCAGAAAGCAAAACACTCCTGTAGTGCAAACATGAAGTGCCAAGTAAACAAATACTGCCGCTCCATGAGAAATATAAAACAGAACCGCCCATATTCCAATGATCGTCAATAACAATGTTGACAATCGCAAATCCTTAAACCACATATAGTAGCTCCATCTACTTGAAAATGTGCTGGCGTCAAGGTAGAGGCCAGAAGAACGGCAGATAACCAAAGTGTAACTTTGGTAACTACTTCAATTGGTCCGGGGTGTTCATTCATAATCCCATACTTTTCTTATACTAACTAAACTATCTCCGTACTTTTCCTTTAGCTCGTCATAAATTTCTCTGTTGCTAAAGGCTCGTATAGTTTCTTCCATATGTTTAATGGATGAATCACCCCAAACAAAAAAAGAAACCCTGTTGATAGTCTTTTCCACAATTACTCCTACTCAAAAAGTTTTGGTCCTGACGCATCGTTAGCGTATAGTTTGTTCAACATGAGTATCGACTGTTTAACAGAGTCATTCTCTGTTACATCAGCAACCTCTTCAACTAATTCCCCAAACATCTCCTTTGCTTCATCTTCGCTGAGGTAGTAGTTAACTATATCTTTTATATCTCTGGCTTCTTTATTCGTTATTGGCATTTTCTATCCCGTGAAAATATTTTTCTAAGGTTTCGATGCGGTCATCCGCATCAATAAGAAGTCTCTTTGACTGACTTTATCTTTTCTAGCATCCTTGCTGCACCTCATTTTCTTATCTGAGTAATTGAAACTGCATCACCCAAACGCTCTATTTCATGATCACTTTCTTAAACGAGCTTTGATTAAAATCAACTCATTCAAACATTGTCGTAGTTCAAGAAGCCGATGGTCAGAAAGATCCTCAGAACCCCAGCATTCTTGAATGACTACTTCTGATAATGCTAAAGTTGCATCCTTGACACTTTCCTCGGCTAAATCAATCTTCTCATCAGCAGTTGTTTGTACGCTCATTTTGTTTCGACTCCAAAGTTTGTATTGTAGCCTTGATGTAAGATTCTTGCAACATGAAAGTGCTGTCAGGCCATCGCTCTGCAATAATCTTACGATACAATCCGTGCTCAGAGTCTTTGTCCTCTTCTTCTGAATGACAATTAGCACACAGTAATTTGCACTTATTGAATTCAAGTAAAACTTCTTCCCAATTTTTACACCAAAGATTGTGCAGAGTTAGTCCAAACAATTTAGTTGAAGGATCGATGTGATGAAAATGCAGTGCTCTCATGCACTTGCTATATCCACATCCTTTGCATCCACCACCAGACATCTCCACCAGTTTGTCTTTTCTTAACAAACCCCTTCTGTACACTCTAGCTCTGTGAATCAACTTCTCTTCTTCATCCCATTCAGAATACTTTCCCTTTTTCTTTACTGAACTACTGGGATCATCTTTTTTAGTATTCCTTGATCCAAAAGGCGAACACTTTAAGCAGAACTTTCTATTCTGAAGGTTTCTTTGTTTGCCATCTATGGTTATCTGTGTTGGTATTACTTCTTCACATTTTCTACACTTTCTCATATATTATCTCCTTTAAGAGATAATAGTATCTTAAGTGTTAAAATTGCAAATTTAATTAAAGATAGTACCCCCGGTAGGATTCGAACCCACACCTATCTCGTTAAAAGCGAGCAATGCTGCCATTGACACCACGGAGGCAAAAAGTGGGACCGGTGAGGCTCGAACTCACGACCTATCGCTTAAAAGGCGATTGCTGCTACCAACTGAGCTACGATCCCAAAAGTACCCCCGGCTGGACTCGAACCAGCGCATTTCTGTTTAAGAGACAGATACTCTACCAACTGAGTTACGAGGGCATATCAAATTGTATAAGTGGGGCCAGTAGGATTCGAACCTACGATGGAGCTTACGCTCACCAGATTAAAAGTCTGGAACCTTCGGCCTCTCGGTCACGACCCCAAAAAAAAACACCGCTTAGTCATTTTGACCAAGCGGTGTTTTAATTGTGAGTCCGGTAGACTGACGCTCAAACATTATCACGAGGCAAAATGTCCCTTGGGACTTCCCCGTGAAGTACGAGGAAGCTTAAGGTTTGCTTCGTTTATGTTTGAGTCGATCAGTCATTGATTTTATTTCCTAATTTGAATCCTGATTATATAGTAACGTCACATACAAATCAAGACCCATTTGCCAAAAAAAGGTTCGGATTATCTCCAACCTTTTTCCAAGTCTCTGATATTGGTCGAGCAGCCGGTGAAGTCCTGATACCTGTCCCACTCGCCGTTACAGTTGTATACGACAAAGATGGTGTCTCCCCGCACTTCTTTTACGATCCCATTCTCTGGTTCACAATGATCAGGGGCGTAGCATACTTTCTCGCCTACTTCAAAAGTCATCTTCTTCTATTCCTTCTTTTCCAATCATGATTTTTGAAATCACGATCCTGATCAGGGCCGAGCAGGTGTTCTTCGAATGACTTTTTGTACCAAAGCTTTCGATCTCGACAATCGAATTCTTGTATCACATCTTTATTTCCGGTAATGACTCCGAAGAACATCCAAATCCATCTTGCTACGACAATCATCAATATGAATCCACCGATATACACTATCGCCATCATCACAAGCAATCCAATTCCGGTGAAAAATTCTATCATGTCAACTCCTCCTCATCAATAATAGTGATAGGAGGACAATTGTTTTCATAGAAGACTTCAACAAATTCTTTTGCTTTCAGTATTCCTATGCCAATAAAATTCAATGGCATCCAAAGAATTTTCAATATAGACACAAACGGCCAAGCGATGGTGTTTCCTGCTTTAACTGAGAAGTCATACAAACCTTGAGGGGCTTCTCGTTTTCTGGTCAGAAGAACTATCCCTGTGATCAACGCTGTAATTCCAAGTATTGTCAGTCCTGTTTTCATAACTGACATTATCTCGATAGAGACAAGAAATGACCAAACATCCTGAGCGAAGAAAACGATGAAGTCTGTAACTGGCCCAGTAAAACTGTAAACCGCCCAAACAATCAATGCAGCACCAGCGACGGCAGACAGATTGAATATGCCTTTGACACAGACTCTACCAAGTGTGACAAAAGCCATAACGATCTTGTCTACTCTTTTTCTCAGTATTTCTTTTCTTTCGTTTTCTGCTTTGATTACTTCTTGAAGTCTTTCAAATTCAGCTTTAGCTTCTGCTTCATCAATAAAGCTAAACAGCAAACTGTGTCTTTCCCAAAATCTTTCGAAGCTACCTGTGTCTTCGTCGCTTCTGATTCTTCTTTCAAAAGTTCCCCATTGTGAACTCACCAGTTCTTCTCTGGTTGGAATTCTTTCAACTCTTTGTCTTCTAACCTTAAAGATTGCAAACAGGTCAACAGACATGAAGCCCCAGTTGATCTTTGAAAACAATCTCCAAGAACCTTTGACGCACCAAGAGGTTATCTTGATTGCCGCTATCAACCACGAGAACAAAGCAATGAAGTTTGTGATGTGGAACAATGGGCAATAGTGTGAGTAAAGATATCTTGGAAGATCGCTATCGCTTACAAACTCTACGTCTCGTTGATTGAAGCACCAGTGTAGCAACCGGAATCTCCAATGCTTTAACGTGAGTTTCCTTTCGGCGTGTATAGCGTCTAAAATGCTCATGGATTCCTTTCCTGTGAGCGGCGTTAATCTTCTTTTTTCGGATTCATTGCTCTAACACATCCCCAAAGCAGTAGTGCTCCAAGCACTACTCCAATTACAGCCATCCAGAGATAAACTGATATGATACTTGATATCGCTCCCCAGATAGTTCCTCCAAAGAAGAAACACACCACTAAGACAATGATAAAATCCCAGAACAAATTACTTGTCAGAATCTTCTTCAACATCTTTGTCCCCATTCCATTTGTTTTTCAGCCATCCTTTGGCTTTATCCAAAGTGCTTGCGGCTTTTTCTTGTTTAGGGTTGGGCTTCTTGGGAAGCACAACTATTGACTTAACCGTCTTAACGGGTCTTGTGTACGAGTTGCTCAAGACATCATCGTCAGTTCCTTCTTCACCATCTGGGCCTTTAGACAGAAAGGCGTAAACCCCTGATGGTGAATCGGCGACAACGATTTGATTTCCCCAAGGGTCTTGATATCCACCCATTCCCCATTGTTTGATTGTTTCCCGGTCATCATGGGCAAAAGATTCAGCAACATGATCTAACATGTTTTTGGCGATCTTCTCATCTTGACTATTTCTGAACCACTTTGCTCCTTGTGTTACAAAAATTGCAAAGAGAAAAATGCCAAGAACCAACATCCCTAAGAAGTTAGTTCTTCTTCTGCTTCTTTGACCGTCATCCATGTTACTGTGCCTTGCGCTCGAACCTGCTTTGCTCACTGCCATCATTGGCAGTAGAAAAATCAACAACACGATCCACCAAGCCTCTTTTCCTCTCATTAGTCTATCACTCCTTTTTTTGCTGGTCTATTCCAATCAAACTTTTCGACCAAAACTATTTTGTCTTCCGAGTAACGGATGGTCTTGTTATGGAACAACACAGAATAGACCCAAACTTCTGATTCCTCTACAGTCTCTCTGTCGGACTTGACAATGATTCCTATTGTCACATCTTCCTCGACAGAGACAATATCTCCCATGGTGTATTTGGGAGGGAGCACACTATTGGTTGTTTGATTTATGCGCTGACCGTGATCATCTACCACAGTGCCGCTGGGATCAGGATATGCTGCTCCGCACCCAGAGAACACTGTGATAAGAAAAATCAAAATCCATTTTCTATAATCCAAGGAACAATTCCCTCTTTGGGTTTCGGCTTATATGAAGCCAATATTATCCTTGATTTTCTTTCAAATGTCCAGAGGTATCCACACACTTGTTGGCATATTTCCTGTTGTGCTTTTCTATGAACAATGTTTCTTACCAGACGACAACGAAAACAAGGCTCAGCCGCACTTGCATACAACTTAGCCTTAATTTTTGTTGAGGTATCTGTGTGACGGTCTATTTCGACCTTGGCCCACAGGTTGCGTATAGAAAACGGTAATCCTTTAACTTGGATGTTAACCGCCTTTAACAACTGCACATGAGCCATAGCTGATCCACCGCTACGAAACACTGTAACTCGCAGGTGGATATTTTTGAGCCCCATCTTTGGGGTGCTAATTCGGATGTGGGTATAAAACTTAAGTTTCGCTTCCCAATCTGCTTTCTCTTTAGAGAGCAGTTTCTTATCTACTTCTGCTTCCAACTCTTCCCATTGGAACTTAACAATTTTAGCATTCCACTTTTTAAGCATCTCCTTTAAGCCATCTGGATCAGAGAATGCGTCGAGAACCTTCTCAAACGGCTCTTCAACGATAAATTCTCTGCCACTCTGGGCGGAAGCTGCAAATGTTGTTAATGGAAATAAAAGAAGCACTATCAACGTAACGATAAATGCTTTCATGTTATTATTTAGAGAGGCTCGCTTTCAAATTCATAACCAAAATACTCAATATCATCACAATATTTTCTGGCCACAATTTCCTTCAATTCATCATCATAATAGTGGCTATAGTGAGTTCTCTTTGATTTATGAATGTGCGGCAAAGTGCATTTTTCAGCACCTATTTGATCACAAACGTATTCGTAATCTTCTTTCAGATTCTCAAATCTTCCTATGAAATCAAAGCATTCTGGGTCTTGAAGGCACTTAATACAAGACGGACAATGCCTCTTGCCAGCTTCATGTTTGTTTCGCTTCACAATGTCTAATACGAAGTCTTCGAAGTTTGTTCCGGGTTCAAAAACATCTCTTAAATCCCAGTAGCAATAAAAAGAAACAAGTCTATCCCATGGATTACGAACAAAAGTAAATTTGAAGAATTCGTTCCAAATTCTTTGACCGAATTCTTTTCTTGTTCTCGATGGCATCCAATGCTGACCCGGAGGAGGGTTCTTGCGATTCCAGCCCCAAGCTGTTTGCATACTTGTGCCGCCAGTCTTTTGAATATGAAAGAAAAAAGCTTTGTGTTTATGAATTATCATCTACCCTCACAAAATCATATCCATAATCTTTAATATCGACTGCATATTTTTCAGCCACTTGATCACGGAGATAGTCATCATAATAATAGCTGTAATGACGACGATCTGATTGATGTATATGAGGTAGAGGAGTTCTTTCTTTGCCTATTTGGTCGCAAACGTAATCATAGTCTTCTTGTAATCTTTCAAATCTTCCTACAAAATCTAATTGGCCAGCTAATGGCATATGCTTCCAAGCAACTATATTTCTGTTGCCATTCATAGTGGAGCCACGGAGGATTGAACTCCGCTGTCAGATGGTGCTATTTAAGCCTTCATCATCCGACGTTCCCAGACTGGCCCCATACTCTATGTATCAAAAACCATCATGTTTCCAATCATCTTTAGGCTTAATAAACTTTCTACGCTTTCTTTTAGGCCACTCTAGCCTGATCCCAGAATGGACTTTCTTGCAATTTGGATTAGGGCAAGAGTGAACTGGAATGTCTTGTCCCTTCTTTACACCAGCGCAAATATACGTCTCTTGGCAATGAGGACAAGTTACAGGAATATTGTATCTCATCTCATAATAGAGTGAGATCCCCTGTAATTGGGTCAATCTTGTCAGAATAGTCTGGGCCTATGGCCAGACAAGTTTTTGTGGGAACTCCATCAAACTCTGTCTTTCCACTGTCTGTAATCAAGTGAACTTCCAGCATGGCGTCTTTCGCCTTTTGATAAACTTCCAACAACTCCTCTTCGCTGTTAACCTTCACGCACACTTTGGCGAACGATCCCTCAAGCCATTCCTTTTCAGCCTTACTGAACTTTGGAGACTTCTGATTAAGACGCCTTGTCACAAAAGAGATCGAGGCGTGTGAACCTTGAGCTATTTCTTTCCCTCGTCGCATCTTCAGATCACGACGCATTACTATCATTTGTTTCACACCGCTCATGTCAACCTCTTTTGATAAATCCATCTACTTTGTTGTTTCATTCCGGGAAGTTCACTCCAATCAATTGCTGTGTGCATTGGAGCGATGAAAGAACCCTCTTTCATTTGTTGGCACACATGTGATTCAAATCTATCTTCCAACACATTGTCTTTGAAAGGACGATAGAAATAAAGCAAATCGTACTCGCCATAACCCTCAAAGGTCATAGCATCCTGATACCAGACATTCTTGCAGCCAATCTGACGAGCTAGTCTAGTATAATCCTTGTTGATATCAAACCCATAAGAATCAAAAAGAACATCGGCCAGCATGACTTTAGTGCCAATGCCACAACCGATGTCCAAAAACTTCTTGTTTCTATCTTGTCCTAATGCGAAGAACGCATCGAGGCACATGTCAACAAAGCTGCCACAAGGAAATGGAATCCAGTCATGTTTGTCTCCATCCTCTGGCTCAGAAGGAAGATGCGAGCACTCAATGTTGTGCAAAGCAACACTCATCACATTGAGCTTTAGACTGGAATAAACTTCGCCCTTATCTTCATCCTCTTTTGCTCTGTTCTCCAATTTTTGTAGTTTGTTGACTTCCTTGCCTTCCATCACTCTCCTAAATAAGTTTGATCCTTGGATGTTTTATGAAACTTCGCCAGTCATAGTCTCTTTCCCACTCCGACTCACAAGCATCTTTGACAACTTCAATTCTTGTTTTATCCAGTCGCTCTACAAGACCATTGACAGTGGCGGCTACACAACACTCTGTATTGACGCCACAAATTCTCAATGTGTGACTCGCAAACCCACGACGACGAAGAGCGTCAACCACTTGTTTGCTGCCATCATCATTTTTTTTGGTAACACGTGCTTTGGCACGATATCCTCTGATCAACGATGAGAATCCATCATGGGTTCTCCCTAAACTTTCTGTTGGCGTGTACTCAAGAAAAATTATTCCTGACTTTCTTCTTTTTGCATCCAAAATTTCTCGTGTCACACCAACAATAACATTTGGAATATTGGAAGCCTTAAATTGAGGCTGCATGTCCACAACAACAAGTGTAGCTGGCATCCTGCCACTCCTATAAAGAGAAACAATCCATTGTGATAATTTTCAGTAGTATAACAGACAGTCTCTATTGGGGCAACATCATCTTAAATCTTCTTTCAAAGTCTTCCAAACTAGAATCAGATTCCAAAGTGATAGCAGGTTCGGACTTGTACCAGTTATAGAAATAGTTTGCCTTTTCTTTTATTATCAGATTGTAGACAACTAAAACAGGTATTTCTTTGACTATACACCAGATAGGAAGTGCGTTTGATGTAGACACAATTCCTTTCGCCAAAGAAGCCATATTCAACACATCCATCATAGAGTCTGTTTTGTTAACAAGATCAATTACCCGATCAGATTCTACTCTCGGTGTTACGAAACACGGATCAGGAGAACCGGGGACTCCATCCTTGCCAACCATCACAACATCATGGTCTGTATTGTTTAATATCCACTCCAAAGCTTCCATCCAATGCGGCCAATGAGTGTCTTTGGTATTGCTCTGAATAGAATAAGGCTGGAAAAGAATAAACGATTCTGGCAATCGTTCGTCTGTTCGTGGAGGTAACTTCAAATCAAAGTCACGAAAGCAATCAGAACTCTCTAGCAACTCTGGTGTCACATGGGTACGAACTGGAGACAAATCTTCTAGCTTGGCCAAAGCAAGCCATCTTGGATAATCCCATTGGCATTGATACATGAGAGCGTCATACAAATGCTCTCCACCCAACTTCAAATGATAAACCTCATCAATAAAGCTCTGGTATTCCAAGAACTCCTTAATGTCTTCATCCAAGCCGAAGTAGACAACGCTGCAACTATCCCTGCCTTCTTTTTCAAGAAGTCTAATGATGTTGCCGCATGAGGAGAACACGTCTCCCCATGCGCCAATTGCTGTTGTCCATAGTGTCACTTCTTGGCCTTCTTTTCTTTCTTAGCAGCCTTCTTTTCTTTCAAAGTTTTCTTCGGATTCTTCTTATCTTTCTTTGTGTCTCTTCCTTTAGACATTGATCTACTCCTTGTTAAATTTCCTCTTCGTCGTCGTCGTTTTCAAGCATGTTAACGACATGCTCTGGTGGCCATCCTTGAAACATTACAGTTCCATAAAAGACGGCCCTCACTACACCTTGGATGATTCCACCAATAACAATAAGCAAAAACAAACCTTGCCCAAATGGTGGCCATCCCTGAATTATCGCCCAAAAATCATTCATCGTATCTATCTTCTCCGTAAGGAACATAATCGGCATCCCACCGAGCTTGTCGGCTGTCTGCCTCACTTCTGGATCGTGCTTGCTTCCTGCAACGCAACAAAGAAGTTTTGGTTTTATCAAGCCTGTCTGTTAAAACCTTGTTGTCCTCGATCAGCAAGGCAACAGATGCAATGTGATCCTCAAGCTTAACGTACAGTTCGCCATCGAATTCAAATTCAGACATGGTTATTTCTTTTCTGGCGGTGGAAACAATTTGTTAAGTATCAAAGCTCCGCTGCCCAGCCAAGCGGCAGTCCAAACTGCCAGCCCGACAAGCTGTAACGCAATTTTTGTTTTCCTCATCCGTAATACTCCCAAAACTTCTTTCTCTCTTCTTCTGTTTTGAATCTCATTCTAGCAATCAAACACATGCTCTGATGAAACAAAATAAATAACCCAACTAATGGAGCAGCAACAAACCATCTATAAAAAAATTCTTTCATCTTTCCTCCAGTAGCCGCAGTTGGAATCGAACCAACATTCTCAAGTTGAGTCACAGAGTTAACTATGAGCTAGGCACTTTTCAGCCGTTGCTTGTACCAACGGTAACGACTCATACTAGCCGGTCGTGTTCCTGCCTTATGTTTCTTCTTTTCAATCATCCATGCCGCCAGCCAGAAACCTTCTTGGTTGCCACTCTCTTGTCTAAAACTATTTGTGCTTCTTCATCCAGAAGAGATTCGATCAATGTACTCGCCGTGGTCCTTTTCTCTCTACGAAGAGCAATGACTTGTTGGTGCCAATCCTCTTCTCTATTAGGACACTCGTAAACATCATGAAGATGCTTACGCTTAGCCATGGCTTCAATTGATCCTGTAGGGCCATCAACTCCAAATCTGGAGTTCATCAGATCGCCACATGCTCCGCAGAAGAAGTTCTCATCTGGATCATACGTGCCTGCATCTGGAGTAAACCTCTCCTGTGTTTCACTTTCCAACTTCATCTTTTTCTCCTTTTGCCCCTTGTCCAAACAGTTGTTTCACTCGCTCCTGTATTGGATGCTCCACTGCATTATATGCACGCAGAGCGGCTGAGACTTCTTGTTCTGATGGTTCTTTCTCAAATTCAGACACATACTCAGAAACGAATCTGGTTCGTAGCTCATCTGCTTTGAGTTTTTCTTTTTGCATCTTGCGTACTTCTTTGTACGCCCACCAGCTAATCTGTCCTGCAAAATACAAATTAGCAGCCGTGTTGAAGGAACGACCTACAAACACTAACGGTTTCAATAATGTACCTATCACGGCTATCTCCTATTCAATGAATTTGAGACCATCTTTAATCCCATTTTCAATTTGGTCCAATCTCATTCTGGCTTCATCTTTGTCAGGAAAGCCTTCGGTTAGCCACGCTATGCTGCCAGTAGACCAATCTGTTTTACAACATTATCTGAGTTAATGATTCTTTCGTGATGATCCTTAATCCACATTATTTCAGATCCTTACGCATTTCTATCTCATGTTTATGATAACCCAAACTTTGATAGAACTTTTTGTTGTCTTTCGAACAATCTAAAATTATCTTATAGCAACCAGCAAGAGTGGCTTCTTTATCAATAACTTCCAGCAAGGCTCTCCCTACTCCATGTCTTTGATACTTAGAATGAACAGCCACATCTTCCACATGAGCAACTTTGCTTCCGCCATGAAGAAACTTTATCTCATAAAATACGGAAGCTGTGCCGATCACTTTGTCTTCAAAAATGGCAACATACGTCTTTATTTGTTGTTTCAGTCGTGCCCTAAAAATAGCCCCAACATCATCGCTTTCTGATAAATCTACAGCAGAAAGCTCTTCCAAGGTCTCTAAAAACCCGTTTCTTAAATCAGGGGCAACCAAGGGACGAATCTGAATGCTCTTCAGCAATGTTTCTTTATCCATAGTCATAAAATAGCAGAAAACACAAATTTTGTGAAGATGAATAAATACCTTTATGAAAACACTAGCATTATTGATGTTGTCTCTATTGATTGTAGGCTGTGCAAAGCCAGAACCCGTAGCACCTACTTATGTGCCGCCAGTCGTTCAAGAACGGCCTGAGCCTCAAGAAGTTGCCCCTGTTCAACCGCCAAGGCATTACTCATCTTCTTATATCCGTGGATATAATGATGGGTATGACGGTAACTGGTTGGCACCGGCCAATTGGCTCGTAAGAGGAGATTATCGCTCAGGCTGGAGTGCAGGCGAAAGAGATCGAAAGAACAAGTTGCCCAACAAATTTGAATAAAAAAGGGAGCACCGACACATTGCCGGTACTCCCATCGAACATTGTCGAATCGTGTTGCCGTGACAACTATGCAATTCGGCAGTGCTCAATCTTCGTTGTTGAAATACTTTCTTGCTCTCTCACAAACTGCACCCAACGTCTTGCGTGCGCCATGAGGAACTTCTTCCCAGTTGATCTCATCAATGGGGATAGCGTGAGTGATGGCCTTTCGCAGTCCGACTAACTGCTTGAAGCCACGCTTCTCTTTCTTTGTGTTGCAAAGACTGTAGCCAGCACGAATCTCTCCTTGGAGACCCTTGAAAGCAATGATGACGCCTTTCTTCTGGCGTCCCTTGCCACCGTTCGTCTGCGGCTTCACATTTCCTTCGCTGTCTCGTCGTGGTTTTTGTCGCAGACGAACGTATTGAACAATCGCAGTTGGGTTGTCGGCGGTGAATCCGCTAACAAACTTTCGACACTCTTCTTCGTACTGCTGGAAATTCTGCGGTTTCTTTTCTGTGGTTTCGGTCACGGCCTTAGCTCCTTCAAGGGTTCTAGTTACAAGCATCCTGAATGATATTCATTCCACATATCATCCCAGTATTCATGATGTAGTATGGCGCATCGACGACATAATAGCAAGGGCGCATTCAAAGAATCATCACAATACATTGTGCGAGAGCATTCTTTTTTCAGGCCGAAGTGTGAAGAACAATGCTCACATCGAGGAACAAGTTGCCAGAGTAGGCGAGCAATAAAACCGGTCACAAATAATTTGATTAGCCAAAGTTCGGTTAAATTTAGAGCCGCCACAGGGAATCGAACCCTGATTTCCTACATACCACGCAAGCGTAATGCCATTATACCACAGCGGCTTAATTAAAAAATCCCCAACCTGCGTTCCCTATTTTTTGTGGGGTGCAGGCCGGGGCATGTGGTTTGTTAGCCCCACACAGGGCATGATGATGGGACTCGAACCCATAACTTCCAGATTATTTTTCTGGCACTCTTCCATTGAGTTACATCGGGTGTGTTGTTTTTTCGCCCAACACAGGGCAGTTTCAAGATAATAATTCTTGATTTTCTTTTACTCGCCAGTTACTTACATTTGGCTGGCGTGCCAATAGGAATCGAACCTATACTTCCGGCATGTGCAATTCCGGTGTGCTCCCAATACACTATGGCAATCACATATAACATCCCGTTGAAATTCTGTAACTTGTCACTTCTGGCATTCAGCAGAGAAGCTCCAAGCAATTCCATTCAACACTTTGCTCATGCGTTCTTAGTCCAGTCGATAACTTTCAGGAGCTAGCTTCCTTCAGCAATCGCTTTTCGAAGAAGTCGGAATGACAGGACTCGAACCTGACATGTCTCCCAACGAGACACTCCGTTAGTTGTTTATCTTAATGACTCTTCCATCTTTGATTTCCAAGTCCTCTTCATTATACAAACCACAGTTGAGCATACAACTTTCATCCCAACCGTGACTTATTTTTTCGTTTCCGTACTTGTCTCGTGACATCTTTCCGCACATCACACAAACAAACACTTTTCCTTCTGGTGCTACTTCATTTGCCATTTCAAACTTTCTGACACAAAATTTGTAAGTGGGCGATGAGGGACTCGAACCCCCGACTTTCTGCGTGTAAAGCAGACACTCTAGCCAACTGAGTTAATCGCCCTGTAATGCCTTTCACAAACCATAAACGGGTTTTCATCACTAATATGACCAATTATAGAAAAATCAGCCCACAACCAATGAAAATAAACATTCCCCTGTTCATCAACAACCCGAATATCGGCGTCTTTACCACCTTCGCCAGCTTCTAAACATAGCTTATGAGAATGAGCGTCTGCTTCCTTTCGGACAGTTGACTCATCGCCCACGGAAAACGTGTACCACTGATGAAGATGATTGTATATTTGCGCCTTGTACATACTAGCCTTTTTGTATGGCAACCAAGTTCCTTCTCATTGTAACTTGGTAATTCACATTTAACAACCCATATTCTCATTAAGCATTTTGATCCTTATATGCTTGAAGGGTGTTATAAAGAAGCATGGCAACAGTGCATGGACCTACGCCTCCGGGGACAGGAGAAATTGCACCAGCGACTTGAGATACATCTTTATGCACATCGCCAACCACCTTTTTCCCAACTCTGGTGATTCCAACGTCAATTACAACTGTTCCCGGTCGCACCATCTCTACTTTGAGAAATTCAGGTATTCCAACAGCTACTACAATTATGTCAGAATTCTGACACGCAGCATAAAGAATATGTGGCGGCGTCCGATCATGACAAACTGTAACCGTTCCCCCTTCTTGAATCAACAAATTAGATAACGGTTTCCCGACCACGTTGCTAGAGTTAATCACAGTGACTTTCTTGCCAACAATAGGCACTTTGATCGACTCCAACATCTTAATGATTCCATGGGGAGTACAGGGCTTGTAACGAGGTCTTCCTTGACACAACAATCCTGTGTTCTCTGGATGAAATACATCAACATCTTTTGACGGATCAATTAAAGAAAAAAGATCCGAAGGATCATCCAGACCGTCTATCGGCAATTGAAGCAAAACCCCATTAACTTCTTTTCTATTATTCCAAGTATTGATCGTCTCTTTGATTTCACCGATAGAATCGGCCTTAACCATGACCGATTGAATTCCTACTTCTTGGCAAGCATTCATTTTACGATCAACATAAATTTCGCTTCCATGATTGTTTGTTGCTAAAATCACTCCAAGAACAGGTGAAGCAGATAACTCTGAAATTTCCTTTTTGATTTCAAATCGTATCTGCTTCGCTATTTCAGTTCCATCAATTTTCATCATGATCCATCATTCTTTCTGTTAGAGCCGCCGAGAGGAACGTCGGTTACGTTATTCAGTAACTTTTCCCCTCGGCATATCTCTTC
>Ga0233415_10000466_pt1 | contig 19059 bp, 19 predicted proteins | sample Na_anoxic_12_MG_FD_188631 | JGI IMG/M metagenome (GOLD analysis project Ga0233415, IMG submission 188631) | Seawater microbial communities from Saanich Inlet, British Columbia, Canada - Na_anoxic_12_MG | ecosystem: Environmental > Aquatic > Marine > Inlet | place: Canada: British Columbia... | reverse complement strand
CCTATAGTCGTTTTTTCACAGTTCTATATCGATTCAGACGACGCGCGCGCTGAGGAGATCAAGCGTTCTTTAGTGTTGGTTGCAAACAACAAATCTATATCACGTGTTTATTTGATAAATGAACGTATTTACACGGCTGAGGAAATGGGTTTCGATACTTTAGAGGATTCACTCATATTTGATGAGAAGATTGTTCAGGTCGATCATGGGTCTCGAATGACATATAAGGCTGTGTTTGACTATGTTGATACGAATAAGATCGAGGGTCACATTGTCATTTGCAATTCAGATATATTTTTTGATCAAACAGTCGATAACGTTCGTCGACTGGGCATGAAAGAAGATGCCCGAGCGTTGTGTCTGCTTCGTTACGAATATGATGGTGAAGATAAGCTGAAGAATTGTGAGTTGTTCGGACCGCGTGCAGATAGTCAAGATACATGGGTCATTCATTCTAGTCATATACCAAAAGATAGTTTACGTAAACCGTTTGACATGGCATTAGGTATACCTGGTTGCGATAACAAGATGACATATTTGTTACAGATATCAGGTATAGAGTGTTTCAATATACCAGAACATGTTCGGACTTATCACTACCATCGAAGCGAAAAGCGAAACTACGATTCGACTACGAAACGCGTAGCGATGCCATGGGTTAGTCTTGTTCCGAATGTGCCAGGTGAAAACAACGAGTGTGTAGCACACTCTTACAACTTACAGTATGAGAATGATCGACTCCATGATTATGTGTCGCAAAAGTTGATGGAAAACAAGCCATTCATAATTCCCCGCATAGCAGGGGTGGAAAACAATGTTGCATTATCTAGTGTGATCATTGGACAAGGTGGAATGTGCGAGGAAGACTTCTGGCGTGATAGTGCACCAAGACTTCGGAAAATCATGAAGAACAACGCTGGAATCCGGTTGGATACGATGAGCGACATACACGCATATGCGAATCTTTATTTGCAGGCTTTCCATAGGTGCGAGATGTATTTCGATTGGGAACCATGGGGGAACGTATACCCAGGGATACGCGACTCGCATGAGTTCATTACTAACAATTTTACACAAGAACGGGTTTGGTCGCTGGCTCTGGACGTTTTTCATAACGTTAATAGACGCCCATGGACATTGAGTTTGAGGGGGAAACGTCTGCTGATTATATCAACCTTCGCTGATAGTATCAAGGAGAAAATAGATATTCTACCTAAGCTGTATGGTGTTGACTTGTTCCCTGAATGTACATTCACATTTTTGAAGCCGCCTCAAACACAGGGTGATAACGATAGCAAACCATTCAAAGAAGAACTGGGATTGTTCGGCAGTAAAATAGCAGACATTAAAAATACGTTTGACGTAGCATTAGTAGCTTGTGGGGGGTATGGAAACCCATTGCTGGGTATGCTGCATAATATGGAAGTTTCCGCTATATACATTGGTGGAGTTCTTCAAATGTACTTTGGGGTGTATGGAACAAGATGGCTGCGAGAACGCCCAGACATCATGCGTCTTTACTTGAATAAACACTGGTCTAGGCCTAAGAGTGACGAAAAGCCGAAAGGTCACGAAAAGGTAGAAAGCAGTTGTTATTGGTAAAAAATATAAATAGAGATTAGATATTTGTGCAATGGATAAGAGTAAGGTCTTGCGTGTTAGGCAGATAGGCTATGCATTGTCTGATACTGTAATAAAATACTACAATTTGGAGACGAAAATGGGTTTTGATATGTTTCTACCGCGTAAATACAGTTATGTTCTGGTTCCTGCTACCGAGCCAGCTGATATTTGTTTGATCGAAGTAGCTTTTAAAGATACTGCACTTCTACGCGAGAATGAGATAAACATATATGTCGGACTTGAGAACATGAGCGCTCTGGACCGATATGGCCGTTGGCGAAGTTGGTATGTTTTCCGCAATAACTTTGGTTGGTCGCACCCGATGGTAAGAACACATATACATAATGACAAGTCAGAGGTAAAGTATGCGCAAGACAAAAACGGTAAACGAGCAGCACATTGGATACCCACAGTATATTTTCGAGTATCACACTATCACCATTATGTACCAAAGATCATTCCTACATGGGATGTCACACCTTTTGAAAATAAACGATTTTGTCTGTTTGCTTCTAGAAATATGATGAATGCTAGGAAAGAGCAGGTATTGAACATGATGAGTACGATGGGCAAAATAGATTCATTTGAATCACCAATCGTACTGCAACAATTCCCTAACATAGGAGGTGTCTCTTGTTATTATGGTAAAGAGCTTCTGCACTTGTATTCGCAGTACAAGTTTGTAGTTAACTTTGAGAATAGTAGTACAAACGGTTATGTCACAGAGAAGATCTTTAACGTACTTGCCGCAGGAGTAGTGCCTATTTACCATGGTGCTCCTGATATTAACGAATACGTCAATAGAAAGAGCTTCGTACACTGTGACGGGGACCCCAATACGACGTTAAGACAAATACACAAATTGAACATAAACAAGAAAGCTTACGAGGAAATGATAGAATGCACACCAAAAGTGTGGTCACGTCATAAATACGATGTGACTCAAACATACTTAGATGATTAATATATTACGGAGACATGCGTATAATAAAAACTTGATATAGATATTATGATCACTATATCAAGTTTGGATGTGGCTATATGTGGTTGTACGAAAAACAGTGGTCCCTACATAGCGGAACACATAGAAAAGATTTTGTCGTGGCGGTCGCTCTTCAACACAATGGACATCGTTATCTATGAAAATGATTCTGGAGATAACACAAAGGCAGTTTTGGCAGCGTTAGAAAAAAGTGGGAAGATAAACGTTATATCGGAGAACGGTATTGCTGCGATGCGTACGGTTGTGCTTGCACATGGTAGGAATAAACTGCTTAACTATGTTAGGGATCATGTAAATCCCAAGTACGATTATATGATAATGTTGGATTTAGATAGTGTAATGGCGACACTTACGAGTGATATGTTAAAAGCAGCTTTTTCACATGACACAGATACATGGGATGTTTTGACGGGTAGTTCACCACGCTACTATGATATATGGGCACTGAGAATGAATCCTTCTCAATTTTCGTCTATACATAAGCAATTATGGCCGCGCCCTTTGACGTATGATTGTTGGTTTGCGTGCGAGCGTGATCGTTGGAGGATGCTATCTCGTCCAGAGTCCATACATCGACACATCTGTGTATATCAGTGTGTAATGAAACCAGACATGCCACTGATAGAAGTTGATTCAGCTTTTAACGGGATCGGCATATACAAAGTAGACAAACTGGATGCGACTGCGTATAGCGGCGTCGCAAGAATAGACGGTGTTGTGTCCAAAATATGCGAACATGTTCCGTTTCATAGTAGGGTCCGGAAGAATGGAAGTAAAATATTCATATGTCCACAACTCGTCGTAGGCGGGTACGAGGAGCACATGGCGTAAATCGACTCTAGTTATAGAATAATTTTTATTATGCTATAACACTTTTACATGGTGCTTTTTTTTAAGCAGCAACGGGATAACTCGGCTGCATCGCAATGCCGCACTGGCCCGTAGCATCGGAAACGTCCTTCGCCATCCAGATGTATCCATCATTGCCCCAACCCTCACCCCAACTGTTCTTCACGATCCAGTAGTTATTACCGTTATCGCTCCCATAACCAACTGCCAGAACCCCATGATCAAGTTTGGTGCCGCACTGTGCGTTGAATACTCCACTCTTGTAGAACTGGAACGCAGGCTGGTCTGCCTCAATGGCCACGCTAATAGGCTGCTGGGCGACGGCAGACATAAGTGCACGCTCGTCGTTGCCCTGGACGTCACGATAACCAGTGAATGAAGCGGCATGCTTCTTCTCCTTGGACACGGTGCAACTACCCCCACGGGCAAAGTACGGATAGTCAGACTCCGTGTCGATACCGCCATTCTTAATCACATACTGGAAGGCATCGTCCATAAGGCCACCGAAACATCCCTGATCACCCTCTGCACGACTGCAATCCACCAGCTGCTGCTCACTCAGACTAATCAAGTCGCCCGTCTCAATGAAGTGCGCACCCTCCATCGAACCTGTTGCACTGAAAGACCAGCAAGAACCGCACTGACCCTGATTTTTAATCGGCGTAACCGCTCCCTTCTGGCGCCAATCAACACTGCCTGGATTAGGACTGGTCGAACTAGCCGTATCAACGTTACGAAGAGAGCAAGTCGTCTTACCACACCAGAGACGACCCGTCTTGCCCGTGCGCGGACGATAACCCAGAAATGTATTCGCCCACTCATTCTGTGTCAGATCGCCAAACTGATTCAGTCCCAGCGTGTACGTATGCTTACCATCCTCGTAGTCGGCATTATGCCTATGAATCATATCCAGATTGTTCATGAAAATCGACCGACGAGTGTTGTACTCGTGGTGCGTACTGTAGTTGCGACCATGGTGATGAATCCAGCGATTCCACTCATAGTCCGAAGCGGAAGGCGACAGGTGAAGAGAGCTCACCGACGGACGAACGGGGGCGGAGGTCACCGCCTGCACACAGAGCAAGAACAATAGCGTATTACGCATTGTACAACAGCATGCCAAGAGTGTTTTATATCCATTTGAAATATATTTTATGCATCGTACTACATGCACACGACTTAGATGTCATTTTCCATCATATCCTTTACTAGCGATGTCAGGTTGTATTCAGGACTCCATCCCAATTGAGACCTTGCTTTACTCGGATCACCTAATAACATGTCTACTTCACACGGACGAAAGTAGTCTTCACTTATGCGCACTAGGGGATTTTTTAAAGGATCATCAACAGAATAACCGACCTCTTGAATGCCGTTGCCCTGCCATACAATCCGTGTTCCTATCTCTCCGAAACACAACTCCACAAACTCTCTTACAGATGTTGTATGTCCAGTGGCAAGTACAAAGTCTTCAGGTTTGTCCTGCTGAAGCATAAGCCACATGCCTCTCACGTAATCTTTAGAATGTCCCCAGTCACGTTTGCTATCGAGATTTCCCAAAACAATACATTCACGCTTATTTGCAGCTATCTCCCTAACACCATCGGCTATTTTCTTCGTAACAAAGTGTTTTCCTCGACGCGGACTCTCGTGATTGAAAAGTATACCATTACATGCATACAGTCCGTAACCATCACGATATGTTCTTGTTATGTAATGAGCGTATACTTTGGAACACGCATAAGGCGAGACAGGATTGAAGGGGGTCTGTTCGTTTTGAGGGGTTTCGAGCACAGCACCAAACATCTCGCTTGTTCCAGCTTGATAGAATCTAGTCTTATCACGTTGCTCTTCAGACAAACAACGCAATGTTTCCAAAACACGGAGCGTGCCAGTCGCGTTTGCGTCAGTGGTATATTCAGGAGTGTCAAACGACACCTTCACGTGTGTTTGCGCACCAAGGTTGTATATCTCGAATCTTTCCAGTGCGTCGCCATATGATTGGAATATCTGTGTTATTGCGCGATTGATACTCGAACCGTCATTCAAGTCACCATACGTCAAATGAAGCTTAGGTTTAATATGATCGAGTCGTGCGTGGCTGTACAATAAAGATGTTCTACGAACGATACCATGCACAGCGTAGCCCTTTCCAAGCAATAGCTCAGCTAAATATGAGCCGTCTTGTCCAGTAATACCAGTTATCAACGCACACCGCATACTATTAAATGATTATGTTCACCTTTTAAGTAGCATAATGATTCATACCTCTAGAAAGCGGCGTCCATGTCAAACACATCACCAGATTTATCTTTTGTTGCAAGAGCATACTCACCAACGCGTTTCTCAAAAAAGTTCGTTTTCCCTTCAATTGAAATCATCTCCATGAAGTCAAACGGATTTGCACTATTGTACACTTTGTCATATCCCAACTGTACAAATAGTCTGTCCGCGACAAACTCGATATATTGAGACATCATCTTTGCATTCATCCCTATAAGACGACATGGTAATGCCTCGCAAATAAACTCCTGCTCAATCACAACCGCTTCTTTAATGATCTCAATCACCCTTTGCTTTTTCACTTTCTTTTGCAATTTATTGTAAAGTAATACAGCGAACTCTGTGTGAAGAGCCTCATCACGACTGATTAATTCGTTGGAGAATGTCAAACCAGGCATCATTCCCCGCTTTTTAAGCCAATAAATAGAGCAAAATGCCCCTGAGAAAAATATGCCCTCTACACACGCAAAAGCTATGAGCCGTACCGCAAAGGAAGAACGCTTGTCATTTATCCATTTCTTCGCCCAATCGCCCTTTTTCGCAATACAAGGAAATGTGTTGAGAGCATTGAACAAGCGTGACTTGTCCTCGGTATCCTTTATGTAAGTGTCTATGAGAAGCGAATACACTTCAGAATGAATGTTCTCCATGGCAATTTGGAATCCGTAGAAAGCGCGCGCTTCTGATAATTGCACGTCACTCATGAACCGCATGGCGAGATTTTCCAGAACAATCCCGTCACTGCCAGCAAAAAAGGCTATTATCATCTTGATGTAATACTGTTCGTCACTCGACAAACGCTCCCAATCCTTCATGTCTTTTGACAAATCGATTTCTTCTGCTCTCCAAAAACAATCGATCTGTTTTTTGTACATTTTCCATATGTCTTGGTCTTGAATTGGGAACATTACATACCTTTTATCGTCTTCCACCAACAGTGGTTCTTCTACATGTTTCGACATCCTAGATATCTAATAAGTGGAGAATATTTATGTGTATTTTCTTATTTCTTCTGTTAGTATCCCACTTTACTATCTCCACTACGCACAGATGGTTGCGAGTGATCGCCCTACGAAAAAACTTAAACTATCTCTTTTTTTGTGCTTTGTCTTTTTCTACCTGATGAAGTATTTTGCACGCCTGATGGAACTGTTGCACTGCTGACGGGCACACCCCGCTGGGCGATACTATTAAGATGCGCATTGCAGTCGGTCCGCAGCATTTTCTTTTCTTTGGTACGTCCGATTGGTTCAGTAGAAAGTTTTCAATTTTCAGAAAAAGTCTGGAATGTTTTACCTTTTTTAGATGATACCATTTCGGTGCTCTTTTTTATGCGAAAGTTTTCAAAAAATTGAACCAAAATCTTACCATTATTCGTCAGCACCAAAACGAAATGAACACACGGATTGCTGTAATCGGACTCGGGATGCTTATCGGGATGCTTATCACGGGATGCTCTGGAAACACAACTACATGCGCGCTGGACAACGCGCCTAGCGGGAACGCCAAGTGGTGCAAGTCGCTGCCTACGAAGGGTTACATCTGGTCTACGGACATGGCGTGCGCCTCTGTGGGGAACTGGGACAAGGGACATCGTACCCCCTGTCACGGTGTACCTCTCTCTGCCACTGCTGGCCTAATGGCCGTGGAGATTAGTGGTTGCTCGCTGACAGACGAGAAAGACGACATGATCGAAATGCGTTGCGCATGGAAGACGGTACACAAGTCTTACAACTGGAAGCCAAATGTCGTCGACATCGGGCAAGCCCACCTCTCTTGCGCACGAGAGTGGCGTTACAGCGACAAGTTCGGCACACTGAGCGGGTGTCAGTTCTCGTTCAAGGCGAAGTACAAGGTGCAGCCCAAGCCGAAGGTGAGCATGGAGCTGATCACAGTGACAGAGCAAGACCAGCCGAAGAACAGCCAAGTCGCTGATCACAAGGAGGAGACGCTGCTGACCAAGGTTGCGGCGGCTATGGTCTTAGCTGTGGCAATCCCCGTGTTCGGATTCTTACTGGCAACAGCCCTTCCCGTCATGGCTGTGCTCGGTGGGGTAATGATGGCCACGGGGGAGATCAGCATGCTTTTCGGAGGTGATGACGACGGACCAAGCGGGACTTGTACAGCTGGATGGAGCGACTAAGCAAAGGGTGGGGTAGGGAGAAAAAACAAAAAACGTATAAATACTATTCTTTTTTATGAACATAATGTAACGATATGGAGGTCGCTAAGGATGACCAACGTTTTAGACGTATTCAAAGTGAAATGGAAGTCAAACGGGCAGAATTGCGTAGTCGTCTATATCAGCTCCAGACAACGCAGGGCGAGAATAAGTTTTTAGAGGGTGTTGTCGATGATTACAAGCGGTATTACGCATACATTAAGAATCAGAAAGCGGAAGAATTGGCGGCGCTTCAAATGATAGGACAGTATGTTGATAGTATTGCGGCTTCTACCGAGTTAACCGAAGATGCCATTAGTAAGAGTAAACAGCAGCAACATGAATTATTACGAAAAACGAATGCAATAAAGAAGGAGCTAGATGAAATAATGAAAGCAGAAAAAGGGCCGCAACGCACTGCTATTGAGGCGGCGCCAGCACGACCTGCGATAGAGGACGCCTCGCGACAAGAAGTGCGTTCGGACAAAGGAGCTATTTAGGCAATCGTAAATAATAATTTCGAAGGCTAATATACAGATAATATGGCAGCTCCGCAGCCGACAGGTCAACAGCAACAGATTGGTGATCTAATCAATAAACTCGCTACGATAGGAAATCAAGGTGACGCCATTAGCGGTGAAGCTGAATCCCTCGGTGCCACCGCCGTCAGAATAAATCAACTGCTGACACAGGTTGGTGACGCTTTGACCAATTTAATCGGAATGTGCAGAGACCATGCAACACGTGGAGGACAGGTTGCGGGTTTGCTCGCGCAGTTACAGGCGGCTGATCAGCGGCAACAGGCGTTAATAACAGCCATCACGCAACACAATGGCACTGCCACAAACACTATGGCTGAGGCGGGACAGACAGCTGAGGGGTTACTGAGAGCAATCCAGCAAGCGCAGCAAGATTTGGGTGCGGGAGTGCCGCCGCCGCAGGGTGGGGGGCGCAAGCACAGAACAAAACGTGGTGGCTTCGTGTATGGTAAGGCGAAGCGCATGTCGCGCCGCGGTAAGCGCCTTTCCAAGAGAAAACAGAGAGGCGGCTTTGTGTATGGTAAGGCGAAGCGCATGTCGCGTCGTGGTAAGCGCGTATCGCGTAAGGGTAAGAAAGGTGGGAATGCGTGAATGCCACATAAAACAGATGCTGGATCACACCTCAACCCCGAAGACTTCCATCACCCGTCCCGCCCCGCGATGTGCAGTGAGCATCGGGTCCGCGCGGCTATCGATTAAGCGTCTAGCACTAAAACACTTGCATCCCACGCGGCCATTTACCAGTTCGTTCCCGATGCAATAAACTACTAATTTTCATCCTATTTTTAATCGCCGTTTGACGTCGATTATAAATTGAACGCCACTTTCTCTGAAAGATTCTCAACCAGACAGTTTTTAGGACAGCAACTTCCTCGTCTCCATCCAAATAGTGTTTTTCCACTATGTGAAGCCGTCCATGTATCTTTGTGAGAAACTGCAAATCCAAGTAATTACGGACAAAAGGCTTCGGACGTTGAATATACGGTGATTGTCGGTGAGGTATAGCAGTGATGAAGAGGTCAAGTACATTAATCCAAGTTGTGTTGTGATTATGAACTACCTGCGCATTTGAAAGTGTCGATGGTTCCCTGCGCCATAGATCAACAGCGACGTCTTCATAAACAAGAAATTGACCATGTACCGCAGGATCACTTGTTCCATGGACGAAACCATGGGCACTAGGATTGAAGAGTTCTACGTATGCCAGTTCTAAACAGGAATATCTCACCATAAGGATACGTTTGACAATAAATCCATAAAAGAATCAATTTTACCGATACCAAGATTTTTATATACATCTTCTATATACAGAATGCAGTTTGACCTCAAGGAACTTCTGGGAAACAGAGTTGTACTATATATTGTATTGGGTCTTGCACTAGCCAATGTCATGGGTTACATGACCATGGGAAACAATGATGCAGTTATCATGTTTTTTGTGATGGGTGTATTGGCATCTTATTTTAGCAAGAATATGATTGTGATAATGGGTGTTCCGTTATTATTGGTTAGTTTATTTGAGGTAATGCGTCGGCGGGAGCGGGAAGGTCTAGAGAACAAAGATGACAGCACTAAGAATGCAGATGGAGTGAAGAAGTTGGCAAAGAAGTTGAATGTCAACATGACAGGAGAGACTGGTAAAAAGGACACGTTAGTCGACGTTGAAAAGAATGTATTGGATACCGACAAGACGATAGAAGCAAGTTTAAAGAGTCTTGAGGAGAAACTTTCGGGCGACGGCATGAAAAGTCTCAGCAAAGAGACAGAGAAGCTACAGGAGCAACAAGAACGCCTTATGGCATTGATGGAAAAGTTAATGCCGATGATGCAGAATGGTCAGAACCTTATGCAGAGTTTCGAGAAGGCGGGGGGCGCTGGGATAACTGACAAAGTTGGCGGACTCATTGATATGTTTCAAGGATTAGCAGGTAAGTTCATCGAGACAGATCAAATGGAGATTAGTGATCTTGAGAAAGAGTCCAAAGCTCTTGCCAATGTACAGGATCAGTTATCAAAAAAATAACTAGTAAGTATATACTATGGCTCGTAAATGCCCACCAGGTGTTTTGTGTGTAGAGAATGTAACCTTACTAGTTATTGTTATAGTGTTGGGAATCTTCGGATGGTTCATTATGCGGCAAATGCACACAGCTAGTGTTCGCAGTCCAGCGAGTGTGCAGGAGCGGGTCATCATCCGCGAAGAGGGGGCTCCGCGTCAAGGTCTTTTCCCACGCCCCAGTTATTCTTTTTCCAATATGGGCGAAGACGTATTGATGAACCCGTACGCGCCGCCGCTCCGCGATGACCGTGTGCGCACGATGGGTGGAGACATCCGCGGTGGTATTCCAATTAATGTGTCCACGCGTGCAGTTGATACTACTTACCGTCAAGTAGGTATACTTACGCGAATTAATGGGCCCGAGACTATCCTTCCGTTGATGGGAAGACCGCTTTACACAAACCGTGATAAATGGCAGTTTTATACTTTGAGCGATAAAAACAATAGTATCAAGCTTCCGCTGTCAAACAAAGGAAAAAGCTGTACAAGTGAGTATGGTTGTGACAATATTTACAATGGTGATACTGTTTATGTTGAGGGCTATAACGATGCGTTTAAGGCGACTACTTATGATAATGCGGTGATGCAGTATCTGCCATTTGTTGCTTAAGGGCTTCGGGGGAGTATAGTCTCGACGCGCCCAAACTGACGACGCGAAACTAAGGCAATGTGTCTTGGCTCGGGGTAGATGATGATGGTTGCAACTGCGATGTCGTCTGGATCACCAAGACCGTTCCTGAGTTGAACGACGTCACGGGGGCATTGGCCGGGTGGAGTGGGGTCGTATGACCAGTCCATCTTTCTCCACCTCTTTTCAGCCAACGCTGTGACTTCTTCTGAGGTGACGTTGGGGTCGTGCAGAGTGTTCCAGTCCCCCCCATGCATCATGTCCCAACATCCATCTGAGCCAGACCGAATGATGTAAGCGTGGTTTCCGCTAAGAGTGAATGATTTCTGAAAGAGTGGGTGTACGGTAGCACCGCCGTGTCCCAGTGCGCCTGTCATGTTGACGGTTTCCGCGAGCCAGTTGTCTTTGTGAAATGTGAAGTACATATCATTCTTGATACACATTTCAGTGTCCGATGTGATCCTGAAAGTGGTAACAGGTTCCGTGAAGACGCGTCCCTGATGGGAGGGATGAATCTCGTACTCGTCATTAAAGAACAAATGCTGTGTGTGGTGTCTCGGTCCACTTGTCTGTGCAATGTATGCAAAACTGTCACCAATCCACGCGACCTGCACGATCGTGTCCCCCGAAACTGAGTCGGGGATACAGCGAACAATCATGAGCGTCATGCCATCGCCCACCGTGCTGGGCACAGATGTCATGTCGACGAAAGGCTGAATGAGCGTCTGAATGTCCACGTGCGGCAGCTCCCCAAGCGCACACCACCCCTTGTACTTTCGTGCCTGCATCACCACCCACCCAACTCCGTGACCATCACCGAGCACAGTGTAGTACACACCAGTTTGTTTATTGAATCCAGAGGTAACAAAGTCCTGGATCGATCCAAGCTGTCTTGTATGAGAAGTTCCTTCGAAATTGTGCGGCATATGTGCTTGTTCTTTCATGCATGTAGGCGAGAATGATATTTTTTTTCAATTTTCTCGGGAACTATAATTAAAGAAACTTTTCTTTGGGAAAAGTATAACATGCCGACAGACTTTTCACGCGTTACGTTTGACATCGCCACTATGCAGCTGACGACGAAAAGTTTCGCACGAAAACTGTCTGTGTTGGTGGAATACGGCGACCAAAAGAAAGACGCGCTGACAAAGCTGCAAATAGTAAATGCCGAATTGAAAATAGACAACGGTTATTTGCAGTCACTGAGAAGATGGTGGAATGGGCAAAGTCGAGATGAGTTATACAAGTATTTGCGTGATGAGCTAAATGAGTATATTCTGTTCTTGGATATGACGAATATCGCTTTGAATTATCATCGGTTTGACCCACAATTCCAGTCTATTCGTGATAAAAACATAGACTTTGTGCAATCTATTTTGCCAGGATTGAATCATTTGCCTAGCTTGTATCCTGAACATGAGATGTTATGTTCGACAGTGAAAAGATCCGTAGAGCGATTTGGAAAGTTTTTAGAGAGACATTGTTGTAATATCTCTCAAAGTGTACTCCCGAGTATCTTAGAGGCGCAAAGGATTTGATAACATGTTTTCGATTGTTACGAATAGAAAACATGTGTAGGAAAACACATCTTACTTTCTGAAGTATTAGTTCTCTCTGAACATAAACCTTCCGCCCTTCATTGCGGCTCTCAAGTCTGCTTCTTCTTGTCCCGGTTTGGCGGCATCCGCCCGCGCCATCTGAAAGCCTGTGTCAGTAGAGCCCATCATAGTTCGGGGGATTGTGAGGCTAAGGTCGCGGTCTCTGCAGCTGACCTCGCCCCCTCGCTGGATTGCGGTGGCGACGACATCTCCCCCGATTCTTCCCTTAGCTCTTGAGCCGCTTCTACTACCTGACTACGTGTCGCAGTTTCTCCAGACTTCTCGGTTCCTACAGTGATAACTGGTGCGACTGTAGCATCGCCGGACCCGCTCCTCCCCTCTGGCGAGATAGCGGCGGTGATATTAGCCAGCGCGCGTTGTGCGGTTGTACGATTCACAGCAGTTGCTGTGGCCTGTGCGTCTGCGGGATAACGTAATTTAATATTCACCGTATTGAAGTTGTCTTCCTCGCCAGTTGTAAGACTCGTCGATATTCCGCCTATGGGTGATTCACCGAGAGACCCCTTACGAGCCTGCGAGTTGCGCTCTACGTCTTTTTTCAGCTGTTCAAGTGTGCCTTCTATATTCATCAAGATATCCTTGACGTTGCCAAAGTCCGCGTGCTCCGATTCACTGGCTGCTGAGGTCGTTTCCGAGTGAGATCGACTGGGAGATGCTGGTTTTGAACCCTTAAAGCCTAGCGACTGCAAGAACGTTTTGCTCTTCGGCTTTTTCGGGGTAGGTGTTGTCTGCTCCTGACTTGCCGCTGCCTGCTCATGCGACTCCGCCGTCTGTTGCGCTCCAGTATCCAACTCGTGTGCGACCGTCGCAGCCCGCTGCTGCTCGTCGGCTTGCGACCCCCATGTCGTCTCCGCTGTATCAACGCCAACCCCTGTTGCCGATGAAGGCGATGTATGCACTCCGAACGGATCAGCAGCAAGACCCGCCCGTGCCGGCTGACCTGCCGTCGCACTCTCGACCTGCGCTGTCGATGGAGACGACGTGTGCAGTCCGAAGGGATCAGCAGCAGAACCAGCCGTACTCTTCGGCGCAACAGTCTGCGTGGCGGCTGCGGCTTCAGTAACCTTATCTCGGGCTGTCTGGATCGTGGTAGTCATATGACTTACCTGTTCGTCAAATAGACCCTGCAACTCTCCCAACTTCCCCTGCAACTGTTCCGATTTGATCTTTGACCTAAGTTTCGATAGAGCGCTCGTCACTTGCGATTTACTCCTACTCACTACTTGCTGGATTTTCTTAAGCTCAGAAAGTTTGCGCTTTGGGGGTAAGTTACCACTTTCGATACCTTGGATTTGTTCGGACCTGCCTTGTAGATTCGTTGTTGCTTTGGTTAATTTACTTTGGAAGTCATCAAACAAAGACTGTTCCTGTTCTGACGAGAGTTCTTTCGTCTTTGTGAAACGTTCTCCGAAGCCTCTTACCTTTCGTGAAAGTCTCGAACCCAATCCCTCTTTCTTTTCCTCAGCTTTCTTTACTGTTCCGCGGCTCGGTGTTGTTTGCGGTGGATTACTCGATGAAGCAGGAGCATCTGTCTCTAGTTGTTGTATAGGGGCTGCAGGTAGACCTAATGACTCAGTGCTCTGCCGGTGTTGTTCCATTTTCCCTAAGTCTGTCATCCAAGATGGCGCCGCCCCTGTTGCTTCTGACGATGGTCCCGCGAATACTGGCGATGTTGACGCTGGCGCTGGCATTGTCTGTATTGGCGCAACTGCTGGTGTCGGTGCCGCTACTACTTCTGAGGATGGCTCCGAGCGTAACGCTGGTGGTGGCGGAGACGCCGATGGTTCACTTAACGGACTTCCCTCCCGTAGGCGCTGCGTCGTCGCTGCTGCCTCTTCGCCCCAGCGGCCCCACGCTTCCTGAGAAAAAGGGTCTATCGGTTCTGATGCGGCGACGTTCGATCCAGCTGGAGGTGAGTCAACCCTCTCAGGTACATCAGTCACCGCAGGTGCATCAAGCGCCGCAGGTGGGTCAAGCGCCGCTGGTTGCTCTGTCTCGGCATCCGCTGGACTTCCCGAGACCGCACCCCTTTTGGGAAACTTAGGCAAGCTAAAACTCGGCAGCTTCTCCCGCAGCCGTTCCCCGAACCCCTTCGGTGCAGCACGCCAAGACTTACTTTTCCCTGTGGGTAGCATCGGATCCTCCAATTCACCCCCCTTAAGACCACGTCTACGGTGTCTTTTTAGAGTAGCGTACCGTATGTTCCTATTGCGATTCTTAGGGGATATCTTTCCAGCCCTCCGAAGGTTTCGTCTCTTAACACGCTTCTTTTGACTCTGATTTTTTTGCCCCCTAATTCTTTTAATTTTTTGTCGCGAAAGGCGCATCACTTATATACATTAGAGAAGTTTTTATTATCCACTTATACTAATGAGTTGCTCGCAGGCCACGGCCCCTATCAATTTAACAAACACTGGATATTCCTCTACCTGTCAAGAGTTATGTAAACTTACGTGTAAGTATAACGATAGTAACACCACTGTAACTAACAACGGAACTTATCTTTCTTTTAGCTATGATCAGAGTAACACTCCGCCTGTAACGTACAATTCACAACATTACAGAGTTGCCGACATACGTATCTACGTGCCTTCTTTGCATACTTTTGATGGAATCCATGCACCCGCAGAATTAATTGTAAAACATACAAGTGATACAGATCAATTACTGGTGTGTGTCCCCATAGTTTCGAGTGCTACTGCCACCAAAAGTGCTACCCTCCTTAATAAAATAATGTCTAAAGTGAGTAGCTATGCAAGAAACTCAGGTCAAACAGCGAATCTTAACATAAGTGACTTTAATCTAGGTTCCCTGATACCTAGTAAGCCGTTTTTCACATATACTGGAACTCTTCCTTATTCTCCATGCAATGGAACTTATAACTATGTGGTATACGACATCACTACGCCAGCTACATTGTCAGCGGCGTCTCTTAGAAAACTTAAACAAGCTATTGATAACAACACGATAAACACAGTTACTGGAGCCGAGTACTTCTATAATCCTGATGGTCCCATCACAAAGTCAGCAACAGAAGATGATATTTACATAGAGTGCGCTCCTACAGGTGCATCTGGTGAAACATTAGTAGACGAAGGTCCGAAAGTATCGGCTTTAGAGAAGTTCCAGTTGTCAAAGGTGTTCTCCAGTCCATATTTCTTAACTGTAGTGTCAGCACTTGTCGCATTTATAATATTTAAGTTGGCTGGCCCTGCAATAAGAAGAATAACGTCTTTTGTGACTCGCAAACGAGCCGCTGGCCGAGGCACAGCCGTTGCTAGGTCCACTTCCGTTGAAGCAGTATAATAATTGTAACTTCTAACATATTACAATTGTTATGATTTTTCTTAATCACTAGCAGAAGCCATAGTCAAACTGCTGTCTACAACTCCACTGTAGCTCGAGCATGCAGTATTCTTGTTATCCACGCGCACTAAGGGGACCATGTTCTGTACTACTTCCTCCTCAAGAGTCTTGCCCGAATCCTCGGCGGGTGCATTGTAACGCGCAAGTTCCTTGCTCTTCACTGCCTCACTGCCACGGTGCTGGATAGCCGTAGTTACAACGTCTACAGCACCTGCTCTGCGAAGAAGCTCGAGTGCCGCTAACGCAAACAGAACTGATACTACAGGTGTGAATACATAAAACGAGGATAAAGCCAAAAGTGCAACAACTACCTTACCAGCCATCGTGTTTAAGGACGAAGACAGTTCAGCTGGTGTTTTTACGCCAGATAAAATGTAAACTATGAGAAGTATCGCGATCACGATCTCGTGTTGACGACCCTCCTTAGTAATCGACTTGAGGATATTCATCGTATATGTAAACCAAATATTTTTAATATGTGAAAATTGATTAGGCAATCAAGCCTAAATGGAAGTCAGTGTCATCATTTATGTCAGCACAACCAACTAAAACGGATTCCTCCTCAGAAAGATGTGCATCGTATCTCGGTCCCAAAGGATATTCTTTATACAAGTCTGAACTCTCAGTTCACGAGCAGAGATTCATTCGTGACGAGTTGACCGTCAAACCCTTCATCCCTAAATCGCCTGTACAACCCCCGAAGTTCCCAGTGTTCCGCGAATCACCTCTAAAACTCTATATACCAAGATACTTTGGCCTAGAGCATTTCGGTCCACCTGCTCACTCAAAGTTAGAAGACCCAACGCCTATTAACTTGACATTCGCTGGCGCTCTAAGAGACTATCAAAAGCCTATTATACAAAGCTACCTCGATCATGTCGGAAAACCGAATGTCGAAGGTGGTTTATTGGAGCTACCGTGTGGGCGTGGTAAGACATGCTGCGCGCTTTATATTAGCGCGGCACTCGGTATGAAAACCCTAGTAATAGTTCACAAAGAGTTCCTCCTCAATCAATGGGTTGAACGTATTCATGAGTTCTTGCCAACAGCACGTATTGGGCGGTTACAAGGTCAGGTGATCGATATGGAAGATAAGGATATCGTACTTGGGATGTTGCAATCTCTTTGTATGAAAGAATATCCGTCAAATATGTTTTCCAGTTTTGGTTTGACGATTGTTGATGAAGTACATCACATTTCATCCGAAGTATTTTCCAGAGCACTCAGTCGTGTGGTGACAAAGTATACTCTTGGTTTGAGTGCAACAATGCAGAGAAAAGACGGGCTTACCAAAGTATTCAAAATGTTCCTAGGAGAAATTGCTTATCGAGAAAAAGCCGAACCAAATCAAGACGTCCTCGTCAAGGCAATCACTTATTGCACGGGAGATGAAGGTCACAATCATGTTGAGTATGACTATCGTGGTAATGCGAAATATAGTACAATGGTATCGAAACTATGTTCTTACAATCCTCGTAGAGACTTCTTACTTACCGTACTGAAAAAAGAGCTCGCTGAGATGGAAGGACAGCAAATTATGGTTTTAGCACATCAGAAAGCCCTGCTCACATACTTGCATGATGCTATTGAACACAGGAACATATCTAGTGTAGGTTACTATATCGGTGGGATGAAAGAAGCTGACCTGAAAAAGTCAGAAGGAAAAACGATTATCTTAGCCACATATGCAATGGCATCAGAAGGTTTGGACATCAAGACATTGACAACACTATTGATGGCGACTCCGAAAACGGACATAACGCAATCTGTCGGACGTATATTACGTGTCAAACACTCTCGACCTCTTATTATTGATATTGTAGACGAGCACGAGCCATTCCAGAGGCAATGGGGCAAACGTCGACAGTGGTATGACCAGAATAAGTATCAAATAACTCATACTGACAATTGTCGGTATGAATCGAATGTTTGGAGAGATATTTCTAAAAAACAAAAAACTCGTGAAAAGAAGGCTAAGAGCGCACCAAAGTGTCTACTTGATCCAAGTCAATTCTCTTAGAAGCAGTTGTTGTAGGGTTGGTAGGGAGCAGGACTCGCCAACGCACCGTAGAGAAGCTGTTTCGGGGTGTATTCTCCGCCGAGGGAGTACCCACTAGGATCTTGACCGGCCTTAAGAGCAGAGCCACCGCGCTTGTTTTTGCGCGAGCCCCGTCTTCTGGTCTTACGACCACCCTTTTTCGACCCGCAACCACACTTGCCGCCGCGCTTCGTCTTTCTACCAGTCCGCGCTCTTCTCTTTTTCCGACCACCCGAGAGTAAGCTAAAACTAACTGCCTGCTGACCACAGGGAGACACTCCATAATCTTCGCCGATGCTATCGAGATAGTCTGCTCCTCCGTATACTGAAAGCCCACCCCCGCGCTTGGACCCTCTCCGCTTCTTGGACCCTCCCTTAAGGTCAGACCCCTTTAAAGGGTTAATGTTGGAAAGTTCCTCATTGTAGAACTGCTGGGACGTAGCATTGGTGCATGCATTTGTACCCACATCGTCTCCTGATAACACGAGACCATGGCCCGCCTTGGGACCTATGATAGTACGTTTGACATCCTCAACAAGAGAATAAAGACGCCCACCTCCACGTTTCACCGACTTTCTGCCTTTACGCGCAGAACGACGATGGCGACGGCCACCACTCTGAGCGCGATTCGAACAGCTCTTCATTATATATTGATTAGAAAAATTAGCTATATGAGAGTTGTCGGGATTGATGCATTTCCTTGACTCCATAATATATTGTTACCATAGATATTATTCGTGCTGGATTAGGTTCCACCCAACCACCGACTAGGCCCATGACTAGGCCCATGACTAGGCCCATGACTAGGCCCATGACTAGGTCTATGACCACGTCCGCGACCAGTCCCACGACTAGGCCCGCGACCACGCCCGCCACTACGATCGTTGTTTA
>Ga0233415_10000464_pt1 | contig 19135 bp, 20 predicted proteins | sample Na_anoxic_12_MG_FD_188631 | JGI IMG/M metagenome (GOLD analysis project Ga0233415, IMG submission 188631) | Seawater microbial communities from Saanich Inlet, British Columbia, Canada - Na_anoxic_12_MG | ecosystem: Environmental > Aquatic > Marine > Inlet | place: Canada: British Columbia... | reverse complement strand
AAATATTTTTAAATATACTCCATATATATCACATTCACCACCTTCTTCTTCTTCACCATCAACCCAAACTTTTATATCAAGATTATCTATTTCATCCCAATCCCAAGTATTATTTGGTGTTATATTAAACCAAATAACATCATCCAGACTAGTTCCGCCAACTTCTGTTGAAGTGAATGTAGTAGTTACACCAGTTGATGGCCAACTAAATATTGGTTGCATAGATAATGTATTTTTACTAGTTCCATTATCATCTTCATTTAAACAAACTACACCTACCATAACTCTTACTATTTCTCCAGTATCTTCAGTATTATTATTAGCAGTATATGATATTACTTCAGAAGTTAATTCAAAATTAACATCAACACTAGTAGATGATGTTTCATTTCCATTAGTTGAATCAGATAAATTACTCCAAGTTTCATCAGATGTTGATGTTTGACTATTTGATGTATAATAACAAGTAATTGGATTATCAATATCTTTATTACCTATAGCAATAAATTTAGCAATTCTAACTTCTTGAGTTCCAAAAAAAGTTTGAGCATATACTCTAATTTCTAAATCATTTTCTATAAAACTTTTATTTAATGTTTCCCCTGTAGATATTGTAGTAGACATTATTTGATTTGGTTTCTGCATAAGTCCAAGATTTACAAATGATGAAGGAGTTCCATCAATAACTGCTGACATATATATTAAAGCAGAACCAAATGTAATTGAATCAGGTAACATTATTCCAATTTCTACAGAATCAAATTCATCTGGCCAGTCATATGGATCTCCACCACCGGAATGTTCTAAAGTTTTTCCTTGGAGCCATTTAGTAGATTCACCTGATGTTGAAACTGTTCTATAAGCATAAGTATCTTGTTCACCATCCCATGCTTTTGAATCATCAGTCCAATTAGCTCCAATTTCTGTTCCAGTTGTTGCTGTAAATATATATTGTTGTGGAAAATCCATTATGATAAATCTCCTAATTTAACTCTTAAAACATTAGATGTATCCCTAATTGTAATTGTATCACCAGTGAAAACAGTCTTACCATCATCTGATTCAATAGTAACAAGACCAGCATCTAAAGTTCCTGTTTGAATATTTGATGCAGTTAATAAACTAGTTATAACTTTACCACCTGATATAATAGTAGTATCACAATCAGTTGCACCAACTGTATCTTGAGTAGCTAAATCACCTTGTCCAGTTATATTTGCTGCTGTATTAGCTGAAGTAACATCTGCATTATTATCTGGTTTACCTGTTCCAGCAACTTGAGTACTCCAATCAGCAGTATCTTCTTGAGCTAAAGCACCAGCATCTGTTTGAGCTATACCTGTAGTTCCTGATTTAAATGTCATAGTTCCAACAATTTCACCAGAATCAATATCAATTTTTATTCCAGATGTTGGGTATGAAGATGCTTGAATAACACCCGTAGTTATATTTCCAATATCAGCAGTAATAGCTGATAATGATTCTACTGATATATCTTCAGCAATAACAATTCTTCTAAATACTAATTCATATATAGTTGAAGATGATGCATTAATATGTAATCTACAATATCTAGCTACTTCTCCATTTGGAAAGAAAGCATAATTAAAACCAGCACTAGTTGTCCAATAATTTGTTTGAGCTAATGCTTCTGATGCTCTACTAACTAATCTATCTTGACCATCAACAGTATCTAAACCATGAGTTGCATTACCTGATAACCAACTCCAAGAATCACCTTCCTCTCTTTTATAAGAAATATGAACTTGATATGCACCAGCTGTCCATATTTGTATTCCATTAATGAAATTTTCAACACCTAAATCATATTGAATCCATTTCCATCCACCAGTATATGTAACACCATCTGTATCAAATACTCCATCATACAATTTAGCTAATGTTGTAGGTGTATTTGAATCTTCATCAGTAATTATAATTGATGCACTTAATTCAATATCAACATCTTCTGCTGGTATTTGTGTAGGTGAACCAGAAATACCACCTGTAGCAGTACCAACACCAAATAAATCATAAGGTTCAATTTTAAAATAATATGTTGTTCCAAAATCTAAACCTGCTACATCTATCCAATTAGTTGGATGAGTAACTATTTGTGAATTAGCTGTTGGTGGGTTTGATGTATCCCAATAGACTTTATAATAATCCATATCAGTATCAGTAGGTACTGACCAATCAACATTTATATAAGTAGGTCCATTTGTAGCTACTGGTGTTATTCCACTCATATCAGGTGCTGGATTTGTTGCTGTTAATGTAGCATATCCAGAAGATGCATCTCCATTAAAATCTACAGTATATACATAAAATAAAATTGATCTCATAGGAGATGTATTTTGAGAAACATTATCAGCATATGTATATACAAATCTTAATTCATCTTTAGGAACTTGATATGTAGAAACTAATGTTGTACCTACTTCTCTTACCTCAACAGCATAATGAGATACATTACTATCACCTACTTCAGCAGTTTCAAATATAACATTACTAGTAGAATCATATACTGACCCAGTAGATGCATTCCATTCTATAACACAATCTCTACCAGACCAAAGACCACTACCTTCTTCAGTATCTAAACCTGTAGGTGCTTCTAATTGAGATAATTCAGCAGTTATATTATAATCACTAACTGTTAACCAAGTTGAAAATATCCCAACACCTACTGCTCTTACACTTATATCATAATCATCAGATGATACTGGTGCCCAATCATATGAATTTTCAGCTGTTGTATTTAAATTAATCCATCCAGCATCAGCAGGTTTATATCTTAATTCATATTGAGTAGTTCTTGGATCAATTGAATGTACCCAACTTATTTGAATACCATATTTTCTTATATCTTGATCACCTTCTGTATATGAATATGATTCTAAAACTAATCCTGTTGGTGGTTCTAATATTGATGGTAATAAAGCAGTACTAATAGGAACTTCACCAACAACACCTTCTTCAATTCTTGCATATTTATTTGGATCATATTCAACACCCATGATATTATAAAAACTATTATCTTCAGTAACACTAACTATAACAAATTTACGTGTTTCTAAATTAGTTGCTGATAAAACTAATTGAGCACCTTCAAATGGAATATCAGCTAAAGGTACAGTCCAAGTAAATGTATCAGTTGTAGCAGGTGAATTTGTTAACTCTCTTGTTTCAGCATCACCTTCCGCCCATTGAATTAACATAGTATATGTAACACCAGATTCAAGTTCAATTTCCTTATCTAAAACAAGAGATGTTGTAGTTCCTGATTTAATTCTTCCTTCTAATATAGTACTAGCATAATTTGGATCTTGAATTGCTATTAATGTTCCAGGAATTGCATCCGCCCATTCTAATCCACCAGTAAAGCTAACTGTTTCTCTTGAATTTATATCTGTATCTAAAACATAATTACCTCTTCTAATTGCTTCAGTTCTAGAAACACATCCAAAAGCAGCGAAATCCATTTCATTATAACCTAAATCAATTATTGATTCTTCATCCACAATTTCATCAACTGTTAATCTTCCTAATTTCTCAGGATCATTCCAAGATACTTTAACAACTGAATGTCTATCTCGTTTAGGTATTCCTTGATATGCAAATCCATCTTCACTAACATTACTTAATCCTACTGGTCTTGCTGGTGAATTAATTGGTTTATCTTGAACGAATGAAATTTGACCAGCAGTCCACATAGGATATGCTCTCATAACTGCACTTAAATTTGTAATAACTTCCATAGCTTGAGTTCTATTTTCAATTACTCCATCAAAAGAAAATCTATGTTCTGAGCTTGTAGTATCAACATATGAACCATCAGATTGTTTATCTCTATTTGAAACAGTTATTAATTCATCACAATATTGAGCGCATGAATATAAAGTCCATTTATCAACCATACTTTCTTCAATAATTTGACCTAATCCAATTTCTGGGTCTGTTAATAAATCATATATCACCCAAGCAGGATTGTTACAAGTACCAGTTGAAAAAGTACCATTCCAATCTCCAGTATATGTTCTAGAAACTGGATTATAATTATCAGGTATTTTAATCTTACGACCATTAATTCTATATGCTCTTGTTGGAATTTCAGTCCCAAATGATGAACTATCAATAGTTAATCCAACAACTGATCTATCATAATATCTTAATTTAGTTTGAATAACTGTAGTATATGAAAACCATTTAAAAGCATTAACTAGTTTAGCACTTCCACTATCAGCAGTAATTCTTTCAACAGTAACCACCCAAGGAGCATTTCCATATTGAGCTAAATCTTTAATTACAAATTGTTTTCTATATTCAGTAATACATTTACCATATATTCTACCAGCTCCATTTGGATCAACAACTGTTTGTTTTGACCCAGCTCCATTATCAGGAGTAACTGAAACTTTTAATTTTAATGTTGTTTTTAATAAATCACCTTTATCATTTTGAGATAACATAGCAGGGATTGAAATAGTAACTTTTAAATCATCAACATCACTACTTGTAATAGTTCTTGTAATAGCTCCACCAGCAATTGTTACATCACTATTTACAGATGATGTATTTTCAACACCATTAAATCCTGGCATATATGATTGTGATGAAGTACCTGTTCTACCAGTTAATGTTACACCTTCAAAATTATAAGAATCATCATCATTTTGAATTGGAATTTCATTTAAATATGTAGATTTAGTCCAACTATTATTATTTGCTGGTCCACCAATCTCACCTTCACATAATAGATCAACAAGATTAGCATATGAATTTGCTATTAATGTATTTTCATCTTCTTTAGGTATATATTGTTTACTACTTCCACCACCTTTACCTTTATTACCTTTGATTATTTTTTTATTATTCATTATACTACATCTCCTATTTCTATTCCACCAGAAGTAAATATAGAACCAATAAATACATCAAATCCATAAACTACAGGTACAGCTCCACCTGATTCAGTTCTATTTAATGGACCGTTGAATAAATATGATGGTTTCTTATCAGGGTCTTCCCTACCAGCATAATCTGTTACATTAGGTGCTGGAGCTAACATACTAGCAACACCACTTAACATTAAACTTACACCAATATTTATTAACCAAGTTTGTCCAGTAAATACTCCAACTACTGTAAGAACAACACCAAGAACAGCTTTACCAAATCCACCATAACCATATGGTAAAGGTAATACATGCCAAGTAGTATCACTAAAATTCATTTCTACTTCTTCTTCACTAACATCCATACAATCTTTTAATTTTAATGAAGACCCACGTCTTATAACATATCTTCTATCTTTATCAATAAAAGATCTAAATCCAGGTCTTTGTGAATCTACAGCTTTCATTAATTCATTAACTGAATTAACATTACAATCTATAAAAGCACCGAATTTCTTTTTTAAATTACCATATAATTTAATCATTTCTTAATCTCCATGCTTTTCTTAAATATTTTTTATTGAAATTTATTGGATATAAACCGCTTATATTATTATACATATGATGTAATACTTGTCCATTTTCATTAACATAAACCCCAATATGGTTTATATGACGAGATCCATCAATGTTATATAATAGCATATCACCAACCTTTAAATCATCAGGAGAAACCCACATAAACTTATCATCACCTTCTATATATGATTCAAAATAAGTTTTTTGTTTTCCCCAGAATCCCATTTCATGTGGTGGATAATCTATTCCAACACCAAATTTATTTATAAGATAGTCACTAACACAAGTAACACAATCAAATGCACCCCAAAAAAATGGACGACCTTCTATAGGAGCTAATTCCTTTTCACCAAATACAATACAATCCATTAAAGATTTATTTTTTAAATTTATAATTAATGATGGTAAATCTAATTCCTTTTGTTGAACTTGGTCAACAAATGATGCTTGATTTGAATCATTATGTGAGTGAACTAAACATTCAACATTTTTATTTATATATTCAACAAAAAATAAATCATCTTTAATTTCAAATGATAATTCTGGTGTTTCAGATTCATTTTTAAATTTAACATATTCACCATTTATAATAGCACCACAAGCTTCATTAGGAAATTCATCTCTTGCATGTTGTATAGCATCTTCAACACATTTATCATCTAAAGTTCCTGTATATATATTTGGACAGTATTTAAACATTTTATTCTCCTCGTTGTATAGATGCTTCTAATATTTTATGACAAGATTTACATAATGTCAACCATGAATCTTCATCTATTTTTGAATAATCTTTCGGTATTAAATTATTATGCATATGTAACCTTTGCTTATATTTTTGTTTATGTTGTCTATTTGTAATTCCACAATGTTGACAATAATCTTTACCAAACAATTTCCATACTTTTTTATGACAACTATTATACCAGTCAGTTCCACCTTTCCAAGATGGATTATTTTCACCACAAAAATTTGGACGAGGACCTCTCATTTTTTCTTTAGTTTCTTTAGATGTTAGATGTCCCATTAATGTTTTACTTATTCTTTTTCTTATTTCTTCTGGAATAATTTTACCTTTTTGAGATTCACTAACTTTAATAGCAATTTCTGGTCTTCTCATTGGATTAAGGTTTCCTTTTATATCAGGTCTTTTTAAACCAATTTTTCCTTTTCTTATTTTTTCACCTATTTCAATAGCTTTTTGTTTACCAACTCTTTCTTTTAATGTCTTTCCTTTGTCTGATCTAGTTTTTCTTTTTTTCACAATTTACCTCCATTGTAAGTTTATAATATGTTCTATAAAATTATCAATATCGGTAAGCTCTACCTATATGCAGCTCCGATCTGACCAACCAGCGGGAATCCTTTAAAAGGTAATTGGTCTGAATTTAATGGATATCTTAATTCACAATCACTTAATTTCTTTCCACATACATCTAAATCAATTGTTGTTGCTACTCCATTTCTTTTAAAATAATTAGTTCCTGTATAAGGACAAGTAGCATATGTATAAACTAATCCACCATTATATATTCTATATCTATTTTGACAATATTGTAATACTTGATTTCTAGGTATAACTTTATTTCCAATATCTATAGGTGCTACTAATTCCCATTCAATATAATGTTTATTCTGCATTGTTTTTTGTTCAATATAATATACATCCATTGGAAATTGAGCACTTGAATCAGCAGTTCCTTGACTATCTAAATATTTTTTAAAAGTTCTTAATCTAGAAACCTTTGCTCCTATTCCATCCTTATAAGCATTTACAAAAGCAACAAATGTTAATCCAACATTCGCTACTCTCATTTTTGGTCTTGGTAATCTACCATCACCAGTAATTTCTAATCCTTCAAATTCTACAGGTAATGCAGTATATGTTACTCCACCAAAAACAATATTAGATCCACCTTCTGTCATTGGAGTAAAGTAAGCAACACTACCACCTATATTAGTTGCATCTAAAATATATAAATCAACTAATTCAGATCCTGGATTTAATTTTTGAATATCAGTTTTTATTTTAGTATTAGTAGCCATTATGTTAACCCCGCCCATTCTTCAAAGACACAATTTATTGTATAATTACTTGCACCTATTGGTTGAATTGTCCATGAAGGAACTAAATATTGTTTTTGAGTTGCTCCAGCTTCTGGTGATGTCCAATTGAAATAATCATATCCACCAGTAACCGAAAAGAAATCCTCAACAGTTTGTTTATTTGTATCATTTAATACAAATGATAAAGACCACTTTTCTAAATTACTATTAATACCATCACCAACAATTTGTTTATAACCATTACCAAATTTAATCATTTTAACTCTTGGAGTATGATTTCTATTTGATGCAGTTGTTGGTTTAATATTACTTGGGAATGTAGTTGCCATTTTTATACTCCTTAATTATATAATATTCCACCAAATCTTCTTTCTTGACCTATAACTTCTTTAATTTTAGCAGTTATAGCTCTAGCAGTTTGGTCAGCAAATCTTTGTTTCTCTTGATCTGATCCCTCAGCACCCTGATCGATTGTAATATTATTTACAACATTAACTGATCCTCCACCACCTAACTCATGATTAGGTGTTACTATTCCACTACTTGATGGTGTGAATATCTCAGGTCCTTCTTCACCAACTATATATGATTTATTACCAGTAGCTTTACCACCACCAGCTAACATTCCAGCGATTCCACCAATGATAGATCCAAAAATACCACTACCACCTGTTGCACTTTGTAATGAATTTAATATTGTTTGTTGTAATATCATTTTAGCTATTTCTTGTAAGAATGATGCTGCGAATTCTCTAAAAGCATCTTCTGCAGATTTAGTTCCATTAATCCAATCTGTAAGAGCATCAGTCATACCAGATGTAATCATTTTATTAACTTTCTCTATATTTGCTAATTTAGCAGCAGTAGCTTCATCATCAGCTTCCTTTTCTTTAGCTCTTATCTCATCTCTATCAGCTTGTGCTTGTAAAGCAGCTTCACCAATTTTTTCTTGAAGTTCATTATAAGCTTCTAATCTTGCTTCAATTTCCTCAGATACTCTATCAGCTTCTTCATCTGCATATGATTGATTTATAGCAGCTATTTCTTGAGCTAATGTTTCTTCTAACTGTAATTTAATATCAGCAAATTCAGCAAACTTTTCTATTAATTTACCATATTTAAGTTGTACTTCATATATTTCTAATTCATTATTTTGTTTAGTAAGAGCTAAATTTCTTTTATGCATATCTTGAGAAACTTTATTTAAATCCTTAATAAGTTGTTCTTCTGCTGCTGCTGCTGCTCCTGCGCCACCATCACCACTATCTGGATCTCCACCTTTATTAGAGAAATCACTATGTTTTTTAAGCATTTTTTGTAATTTTAATTTGCGTGCTATTAAAATTAATTCTGCTTCTCTTGCTTTTCTATAATCTTCATATGCTTTAAAATTAAATTTAAAATCTATTAATGATTTAGCTGGCATCGTTTTCTCTAATTCATCAAATGCTTTAATATCATTTATACCATCTGAAATAATGCTCAACATCTTACCTAATACAGGAATTGTTTTTTGTTTCCAATATTCAGTTATATCATGCCAGTCATCATTAAATTTAGCAAATGCTTTAGCATGTTCATCATTCATTGTAGAGGTGGTATTCTTCATTTCTTCATCTAAATCTCTCATCATTTGTGTAACACTTACACCAGCTGAATCAAATAATTTAAATGCTAACTCTACTCTTTTTGATGATGATTCTACTTTCATTAACTCTCTTGAAATTAATTTAAATTGTTCCTCTGGTGCTAATTTATTTATATCTTTAGCAGTTATATTTAACTCTTTAAGAGCACTAACAGCAACACCAGTACCAGAACTTGCTTCAGAAATTCTACGATTCATTCTTTGTAGCGCCATAGTAAGAGTGTTAAATTCAACACCTGATAATTCTGCTATTTGTCTTAACTTATCTAATTCACCAGCAGTTGTTCCTAATCTTAATCCAAGTTTATGTAACTTGTCACCATAATCAATAATACCTTTTGAGTAACCAGCAAATGCTTTAGCTGATGCTGCTACTGCTGCTGCTAATGCTACTAATCCAACCTTTACTTTACTGAAACCTTTATTAATATTTTTAGAAGCTTTAACTGATTTCTTTTCCATTTTATCAACAGATTTAGTAACCTTATTAACGGACACAACTCCTGATCTTGAATCAACATCTAATGTTACTTTTAATTTACGTGCCATTTTTTTGATCCTCTGCTTGTTGTTTTAAAGAACTATTTATATAAATTAATATTTTTTGAATGTTAGTTTGGTTAACCTCAATACCTTCAAATTGTAATGCTTTTTCAATTCCTACTAAATTAATAGAACCTTGAATTAAAAAAGAATTATAATACTTTTCTATAATATTAATTATTTCAAAGTTACCTGGTAAAGTTTTTATCCAACCACATTGTTCAACACAATCAGGAGTTGTTTTATTAAATAATTCAATTGTTGATATACAATCTACACAGTTTATTATTTGTCTTTGTTTACTGGCGTTCCATCTAGCTTTTTTTTTAAATTATCTGCTTCATCAACAATAACTATTTCATCTCTTAATTCCATTGCTTTCTCAAGTGAAAACATTGCAACCTCCTGATCAAAATCAAAAACCAAACTTTTCATTTCATCATTACATTCAATATCTTGTTCTTTTTCATCTTTATAACCGGACCAATCTATAACAATGTATTTAAAACATTCAAGCATATTAGCTTGGTTCATAATAGTTTCGTTCGGTTTGATATTTATTGAGGACTGACTGATAGGACGAATGTTTAATTTGAATGTAGGATCATCTTTAAATTGGAACCATGTTCCAGATGCTTTTGATTTGTTTAACTTTCTCATTACTTTACTCCTTTTTTAGAGTTTGAAATTTTGTTTAATTAGTGGTGCAGCAGGAACACATTTACTACAATTGGGTGGTTTCCCGCTCATTTTCTTTCTAGTTCTTACACATTCATTACAATTTATCTTATTTGCTAAAAATTTTAACCAAATAAATGTCTCGTATGAATCTTTGTTTATTAATTTTTTTATTAATTCTAAAGTAGTCATTTTTTTGACTCCTTGTTTATGAGGGTCAATTAAGACCCCCATTTAATTTATATTATGTTCGGAACTTAAGCATATACTAAAGGTCCGTTACCCTTTACGCTCATACTAAAAGCCACCAAACTTCCATTATCTGCTGTTACATTAAATGATTCAATCCAACAACCACTTTCAGTATCTGAAACAGTATCTGAAGTATAGTAGTTAGTTGCATTTACATAAAATTCTAAATCTGTAAGCATGGTATGTGCTTCAGCAGCTGTTTTAATTACAACCTGAGCTGTTGAATCAATATCCATAAATCCATCAATAGTTGCACTCCATGATTGTATTCCACCTACAGATTTTGTCCAATCACTATCGAAATAAATTGCGTCGATAGTTTCATTGTTAATTGTAAGGTTGAAAGAAATCATACGAGCAATAACTTCTGTAGCGTTTTTAATCGCTGCGTTTTTTCCAGTCATTAGTGCCATAATAATCTTCTCCTATTAAAAGTCATCTTGATAATAATTTATATCAAAAAATATTATAAAATATCCAACAGGTGTTGATATACCACCATAGTTAGTCTTTGTACTTGTTATTAATGTATCATCACTATATGTATTGTCTGTTGAATATAGAAATTGTTCTACATCTTTAGCGAAATCATATATTCCATCATAGTCATCATAATCTTCTGTAACATCTATATATCCATAAACTATAAATCTATTATTTCTTAGTATTTCAGTATCTAGTAATTGTTCAACAACATTATCTTCATATGACCAAAGACCGATACCAGGTCTTGTAGGAAACTTATCAGGATTAACAACTCCAATTCTAACATCTGCTACATCAGTTTTATATCCATTAGTAACACTTATCTTTTCATTCATATCTTGTTTTAATTGTTGAATTATATCTTTTCTTGTCGCCATATTTACCTCCACTGAGTCCTTTTATCTATCTCCTCATTTATAATAGTCTCAAACATTGAATCTTCAATAACATTTTCAATTGCTGGAGTTAAAAAAGCACGAGGTTTAATATTACGACTTGAATCTCCATATTCATGAGTAGCAGCATATTCAATATCAGCAGTTAATGAAGCTTCAATTTTATTCATATTATCTTTAACTTCAGATGTAATAATTCTTCTTAAACTACCAGATCTAGCAGTAAGAATTTTAGAATCAACAGGAGATGTAGAAGAACCATTTTTAAAATACTTTTGTTTAGATTTAGCTTCTGCTTTTAACATAACTTTTTCAAATGCTGGTTTTAAAGCATCTTGAAATTGTATTGGAAACTTTTTAATATTTCTCTTTGAATTATCATCTAATCCTATTTTAAATTTAAACATTTTATACTCTTATATTCTTATATTTAGTAAGTATTTGTTTTGTAGAAGGCATTAATCCATCATCAACTCTATTAATTGATCCATCTTCAAGAGATTTAGATATTAAATCAAAATCATATCTATTTTTAAATGCTCTTGAAACTTCTTTAATACAAGCTAATTTTAAATCACCAGGAATAGTAGCAAACCCACCATTGTAAGTAATTTTAATATTCTCATTACCTTCATAGAATCCAAATTTAAATGTTAAGTATCTACCATTTTTAATTCTATAATCATCAGAATCAATTAGAGTATTTTCACCCCAAGTCCAATCAGAGTCATCATAAATACTAGCAACTGAATTTAAAGGTGTATTAGTTACAAATAAATATTGACTATTCTTACTATCAATATATTCAGTGTAATCATTATCATGAAAGCTATCAACCCCACAATATGTCTCAAATTGATCTGTAATATTATCAATTAATGCTTCAATGTTATCATCGTCTTGTGATTTACTTTTATCCATATCAGGAAAGTAGTAACGTTTAACATCATCGAGAGATACCAGAGCGTTGTCAGATAGTGCCATGATTAATCTCCTTTAGTTTTATATTTATCCCTTGTTGAGGAAAGTTTTCTAGGTTTTTCAGTATTTCTCTTTCTTTCTTTTGAAGAAACATAAATTACTTTTTCAAATTTTTTATTTTTGTCTATCATAGTTATCACCTTATGTAAATATGGGTGATCTAAATTAATAGACCACCCAAGTTAAGGTTTATTAGTCAGCGGCTGTTCCAAGTAAAGAGAAGTTACCTTCATGTAGAACTCCACCATCTGCTCTCATATACATTCTAAACATTGTTTGATAAGCTTTAAACTCAGTTCCTGCATAAGGATTTAATTCAAGTGATGTAGGAGCTAATTTCATAGCTAATGCATAACTGTCCATATTTCCAAATAAACAGAAGTCTTGAGCTGCAGTTGTATCAGTACCAGAAATAGCATCAACTTCAACAAATGGATAGCCATAAATAGTAGGACTTTGAACTCCAGAAATACCATCCATTAGAATTGCTCCACCAGAACCGTTATTAAGAGTTCTAATATAAGTCATTGCTTCTTTTGGTAAGAAGAACTTAGCACCAACACGTCTTGAAGCTGGTATTGTTTGGATCATGTTAATTAAATCCAAAGCAGTAATATCACCAAGATCAGTTCCAGCACCAACTGCTGAAGTGGTCATACCAACTTTAAAATCGTTAGTAGTAACACCAGTTAGTAAGCTTGAAGTGAAAGTTGAACCATTAAATACTTGATTATCAATTTCTTGCGCCATTGCTCTGATAGCTTGTTTAGTAATAAAACCTACAACATCATAACCAGCATCTTGCATTAGTTCATTACTCATTAAACCCCAGAATCCACCTCTTTTAGCAACTAGTTGTAAATTACCAACTGTAGGTTCTGATTCACTTGATGCTGCTTCTTCAGCCGCCCAAGTTACTGTAAGACCTGTTGCTTCTTTAGGAATATTTAATTCACCAGTACTAGCAGGGAAAGTAAACATATTAGCATTACCCATAGCTGCTGAATAAAGAGCTGCTTTATATTCTACTTCAGCCGCCCAAGTTTCAGGAACTAAGTAACCACCTTCTGAATCTGTACCAAGTTGCATTGCTGCTTTTGTTGCAGAAAATCTACCAGTTTTATTATAAACATCCATAATATCAAGAATTTCTTTAACAGCTTTGTCTCTACTTTCTTCATCAGTAGGTGCAAATACTTCATTAGCGCCTCTGTATTGTTTTCTGATTGAATAACCTTTATAATTATCAGAAGTACCGATTGAAAATGTTTTAGTATCTTTCTTATCAACTGGAGCTGCTTTTAATTTAGCATTTTCAGCTTTAAGATCTTCTAATTCTTTTTCTTTTGCAATTCCATCTGCGATTGCTTTTTCAGTTGCTTTTTCTTCTGCTAATGCTTTAGCTACTTCATCAGCGATTGCTTTTAATTTGTCTTTATCCATTTTAATTACCTCTTTTTTTTAAAATAAGTTTATTTAATTTAATATTTCATCCAAATCAGAGTCTGTTATCTCATCTGTTGAATGCAATGAACTTTTCGACTTTTGGTCTAGTTCATCTACAACATCTTCAAATAACTCATCTATATATGCATCAAGAGTTTCCTCTTTATGTAACTCTTTTCTTAGAGATTTGACTTCTAGTTGTAAAGAAGCTAATTGCTCTGCTATATCATTTATATTATGTTCTTTATTTTGGTCGGTGTCTTGGTCTTCGGTTTCAGATTTAATCCACTCAAGTTCTTTCTTGTCAATTATCTTATCTTCAAATGCTTTATCAAAAGATCTATTAGTAATAAGAGCAGATTGATTAGCAGGGACATTAACTAAAGATATTTCAAGTAATTCTGAATTATTTAAATTATATCCACCACGATCCTTATCATATTCACTCTTTTCGTAATTAACTGCGAATCCAATAGAACTTGCATTAATATATCCACCTTTGACAAGTTTATAAACAGTATCAGCAAATTCATACTCATCTTTCTTAGCAAATTGAAGTTTAAATTTCAATTGAGTATTATTAGCAGCTTTCATAACACTAACTGCTTTAGCTACTGGTAATTCTCCAGATTTATGTGACCATAATACAACTGGATTAGTTTTGTAGTTTTTAAGATTCATTGTTTTAATATCAACGATATCTTTATCTCTATCTACTTCAAGAGAAGACCCAATAACTGTTACTTCTCTCTTGTCAGAATTTTTGGATTTAATTTCTAACCCAAATTGATGTTTAATTTTATTTGACATTAGGTTTCTCCTTTAATCATTATTATGATCGCATATGCATCCAGGTTTACAATTATTTGGGAAATCCAAACAATCACCTTCTTCATATACACCAAACGGTTTATTATTTCTAAAAGTTTTATCGTAATTATCACGATATTTTTTATTTGTAGCTTTGTGATCTTTATTCATCATGTTTTCAGCCATTTTAACTCCTTTAATCAACTTGAGGTGATATTGAACAGGTACAATTAACTGTATTCTTAGCAGATGCATTTACATCACCTGGATACATTAAAGATTCCCCACCAACATCAAATGATTCATTCATTTTTATAGTAGTACCTGTTACTGCTGAATGAGAATCTCTAGTTCCACCAACCCATCTCTTTTTAGTAACACCTTTGTCTTTATATGTTTTTATTTGCTGTCCATTAATTAAAGCACCACCTTCTGTTCTAGCAATTACTTTAGATCTTGTTTTAGATATATGTTTATACATTGATTTAATATCTTTAGCAATTTCTGGTATTGCTCTTCCAGATTCTATACCTTCTTCAACAATTCGTTTAATAGTTCCAGCAGTTGAATTATTAATTGATGTTAAAACTTTAATTCTTTCCTTAATAAGTTTTTTATCAATAGTAAACTTAGAATCTACTTGATTAATATTAATTAATGCAGATTTAGCAGCATCTTCAGCTATTTCTTTATAAACAGGACCAAATGTTGGAATTAATTTCTTATTTTGAGCATCTATAATATCAATATCATCTAAAATAACATTTATTTCCGCTGAAGTTGTCTTATTTCCTGTTAATGCAGCTAAAACAGCTTTCATTTGTTCAAACCAGTAAGTTTTAAGTGTCTTTGTAATTAATTTCTCTGATTTAGATCTAACTCTTATAAATCTTGATCTAACTGATTTATTTTCTATATCTTTTGTAATTTCTTTACCAGTTATAACAGACATTTTTGAAATATCAACTTTACCTTCATTATTTACTATTGGATCATCAGCAAATGGATCTTCTCCTACTTCAACCATTGACATATTCATATAACCAACATCTAATTTATCAATATTACCAATTGGAAGGTTATAAGCTTCTGCTAACACATTAAATGGTACACCAAGATTAGCATAGATTGAAATTACATCTGCTTGCTCTTTCATATCCTTTTGCATCTCTCTAACTTCAGTAATATCGAATTTAGCAGTAATTGTAGGATCATAAAAGTTTAATAAGAAATTGTTTATAGCATCTTCGTATCTTCTAAGATAAGAAAACATTGCTGAGTTCCAAAAAGACTTATTAAATGATTCAGCATTTGAATAATTAGCATTTGTTAGATCATTAATTTTTGGAGGTGGTACAAAGAACGCTGCTGCTATATTATTAGCTGCATAACGTCTACATTCTACAAACATCATATCTTGTTGTGATAAACCAAGAGTTTTAATGTCCATTCCAGGTCCACCAACCATTCCTTTGTTATTTCCACCAACACCACCATGAGTTGCATTATATTGTTTTAGAAATTCAAGCATTTGGTCGTCAGTTGATTCATCTTCAGCAGGTCTTGTGAATATAAAACCAGGTCTTGCTTCATTTACGAAGTGACTCTTTGAAAATTGAGCAGCTAAGTAATCAGCATCCATATCATATTTAATAGATGATAATGGAGATAAACCCCTAACTGAATTATTAGGATTTCTCTTTTTAATATGTAATATCTCATCTAAAGTGAATTTTTGGTCTTTATTATATATCCAACCTGTTAAAAACTTTTTATCATTAATCTCTGCTTCCATTAATTTAGGGTCTAAGTTAATTAGCTCCGCAGGTAACTCTCTATTTCCTGCACTTTTCACTTTATACCAGAAACATTCACCATATAATGCAAAGAATGTAGTTGTTTCCTCAAAGAAGGTTTGTGCACTATTTTGACCATTAGGTCTACGAAATAGTTGAACAACAGGGTCATTAGCTGGTAATTCGTCCTCACCTCTCCAGAATTTAATCTTAGCAAGAGCTATGTTAGTCGCAATTAATGTTACACACGTATAAACAATTGAAGAATCGCTCATAGGATTATTAACTGAATTGTTATTTTGATTTAAATTCAATAATCCACCATTCTTCCAAGATGCATGAGACCCCATAGTCATAGTTTTTGGTTTTAAATTGAAAGCTTTCCAAGCAAGTCCAAATTTATCAAGTATACTCATAATTTTATTCCTTATAATGTTATTAGACTGACATGAATCTTACTTTTCATGCAGAAAGTCATAGCAAATGCATCGCCAGTATCAGGTGAATGTTTAAATCGCTTAATATATTGCTCTTTTGATTCACATTTGAATCTTCCAGAAGCATCAGGTACATTATGCATAGCAGATAGTTCTAATATTAAATCACCATCATCAGGTATATCCACATCACCCTTAAACCATTCAGATGCTTGTTTCCACCATTCTGCTTTCTGATTAAAGTTATATTTCTTATGTACTGCTTTATTTGAAGCAATAGCAGCGATAACAGGTAACTTTAATTCTCTCATTCTATCGTAAGCACCTTTACCAACCCCAATTGAATCAACATTTATTCTAGTAGGTTTCAATTTGTCATCTGTATTATCATATTCCTCTTTAACTTTCGCTACTACTTTCATTGTATCTCTAAATTTCCATTTCTTTATATCATCAAACACCTTATTCTCTTGTCTTTTCACTAAAACACTTCTATCATTACCAGCAGCCATATCTAACCCCCAAATTATAGGTTCAATCTCACTTTCTGGTATATCTGTTAAATCTTGATCAAATATCGAGTCTAATGTGTATTCTTTCGCTCTTTGTATGTTTTCTTTAGCAATAATGGTTCTTTCTTCCTTTAATGGAAATTCACCCATTACTTCTATCATATATTGGTCAGTTCCTTCACCACCGCAATCATCAATCAATTCTTGAAGGTCTTTAGCTGTTATATGAGCACTCTTATGGCAACTCATATGTTTTAAACTGAATATCTTTCGTTTATGTGGATCATGAAACGTCTCAAAATAATAACCAGTTACTCTACGAGGGTTTGAAATTAGTAATAATCTATTATCTTCTTCAGTTAACGATTTAGATATAACCCCAAGTATAGCATCATCAACACCAGACGCTTCATCAATTATATATAACATATGTTCAGCATGTGCACCAGCCATTGAGTCCGGATTCTCTTTTCTAGCAGACCTAACAACACAAAACCATGTTAATGGGTGTTCTTTATGTTTTATTGAATTGTTTTGTACATCAAACATCTCTTTAAATAAAGGATTCATGTTATTATGCATAGCTTTAATTGATTTCCATAATGTAGACGACAAAGCAGTTGAAGAAGGACCAGCAAGGTAAATATTAGAATGTGGGCGGGTAATTAGAAAGTGCCACACTAACATAGCAGCAATCCATGTCTTACCAGTTCCACGACCTGATCTTACAGATGTTCTCTTACCTTCATAGACGGTTCTTAGTATTTCTGCTTGTTGGTCATCAGGCACTACATTTAATATAACTTGACTAAAAAGCACAGGATCCCAATAATACATATTCTGAAGTTGTTCTAACACTCCTTGAATATCTTGTTTAGGTAAAGGTTCTTTAGTTTTAGTTATCTGCATATTAATCCTCTATTTCTACATCAATTATATTCTTTTCATTCAATAACTTTTGTTCTTTAGTTTTCTCAGCTAATTGTAGTAATTGATCACTTAATGATATCTCAACATTATGATTTACTTGTTTTGTTTTTAATTCTTCATTATGATACAGTTCCATCAAATATTTAATAGCATTGAATTGTAATTGTGTTGCTTTCTTATTAGTTCCATGTGCTATCTTAGCTAATTTCATATGTAATGTTTTAATACCTGTTCCACTATAAAATTCAATCATCTCTTTCATATTAGTTGGATCTTTTCTTTTTTTAGATCTACTTCTATCCCCATTTATAATTCGATTGTAAGGATTTCTCAGTGATCCATTACGTTCCCACTTATAATCTTCTGGCAACGGAGACCCATAATCTAATTTACGAAGCTCATCTTCAACTGCGTATCTTAATTTCTTTTCGTCATTTGTCTCATCTGTTGCTTTTTTCATTTATAATACCTTTATTTTTTAAAATTAAGTGTGGGACTAAGTAGAATGAAGTACTTAGCCCCACAAGGAGGAAAACATGAAAAATGAAAGAAGTGGGTGTATCAAGTCCACTTATTAATATGTTCTTATTTTTTTAGATAGAAAGCATCCTAGAATTTGTTTTGGATATTGTTTTAGAATTTTAGCGGGATTGTTAGTTGAGGTTGTTAGTTGAGGTTGT
>Ga0233415_10000463_pt1 | contig 19145 bp, 21 predicted proteins | sample Na_anoxic_12_MG_FD_188631 | JGI IMG/M metagenome (GOLD analysis project Ga0233415, IMG submission 188631) | Seawater microbial communities from Saanich Inlet, British Columbia, Canada - Na_anoxic_12_MG | ecosystem: Environmental > Aquatic > Marine > Inlet | place: Canada: British Columbia... | reverse complement strand
TTAAATTATATTATAAAAAATTTATTTTGGGATTCACATCAGTTACCTCAAATTTATTATGCAAACGAAATATATGAAAGAAATTATCAAAAAATAGATGATTTAATAATGTTTGAAGATGTTGATAGTTATTTTTTAAAGTTAGGAGTTATTAAAAACAAAAAGCGGAATGTCAACCACCACCCAGAAAAAGAAAGTGTTTTAAATTTTTTTAAAACAAAATCAAAAGAAATTAACTATTTATATAAAGAAGATTTAGTTTTAAAAGATATCAAATGAAGTCAAGAAAAAGATTAATGAAATTGGCAGGCATACAAAAGAAAGAACCTGTAGTAGACAAAACTCCTTCTGAGGTTGCCGCAGATGACTATTATGGTATGAATGATGAAGTTCAGTATGATAGTATAGTTCAAGGTTTCAGTAAGCTTATAAAAAAAGCTAAAGATTCAGATGAAAATGTAGAATCAATAGAAAGTATAAATAAAAGAGCCGAAAACCTATACCCAGGAAAAAAGTATTATGGAATGTATGCTGGCGAAAGGATGATGGAATCAATAGGTTTTATAGACAAAATGGAAGATAAAGATGTTATAGACTTATCTTCTATTATAGACTAAGAATTTAAATCTCCCTTATCTATTTTAACTTCTGTATTTATTTCTGTTATTCCAATTTGTTTTAATGTATTATTTATACACTCTTTTATAATATCTATAGAAACGTGCTTAAGGCCTTCGGATGTAGCATCATCATTGTGCCATTCAGCAATTCTGTTGTAAACAAATTTTATTAAAACATCTATATCTATTTCATTAAGATTTTTATTTCTTATTTTATCTTTTCTTTCTTCTGACTCACTCATAATACTTTTTTTTGTATTTTTATATATTATATTTTGTATTTTTATATATTATTTTATTTGATTCTGGTAGCGGACAAGCTCTTACATCAGAGTATGTATGTACTTGGTTTTCTAAAATAAAAATTTCATTATATTCAAAGAAATCTTTTCCATTAATTTTAAATAAAAAATTTTTATAATCTTCTCTAAATACATTAAAATTAAAATTATTATTAATATGTATACTCATATTTATAAATCTTTTAATGTTTTTTGGCATATCTGAATCTGGTAAAGTTTCTACCATTCTATTGTCTTCTTCTTGGTTGGGTATAAAAATATGAAAAGTATTTTTTGAAACTGTTGGACACTCTTTTTTAAATAAATTAAAATAATTAAAAGATTTGTAAAAAAAGTTATTAGAAATTTTTTCTGTTAGCAAATTAAGGCCTGTTTTATCAAAGGAGGTGTTCCCATCTACTTTTATGTAATGTATTATAATGCTTTTCATTTTGCTAATATAACAATTAATAAAATAAAAAGCAATATTTAAGAATTTATCTTTTCCATTTCAACTTTAAAGCCAAGAGTTTTAATTTCATTATATTCCTCTATCCAAATTAAAGGCAGTCCTTTTGAGTTTCTAAATGTTGTTTTTTTATATTTAGTATCTTTTCTTTTGTTGAGCCTTTTCAATTCTACTTCTCTTCCAAATTTGTCATAAGTAATTTCAATGTCATAAGTTTCTCCTATTTGAATCAGTTTATTGTCAACATATTTATTGTCAATAAGCTCTTGAAATGATGTAGTTTTATAGTTTGACTTATTTTTATAAGAAACAATTTCACACACTCTTTTATTGTTTAAATATTTATAAGAATAAGTTATATCTAAGTTTGGGATTTTTAAAAATAAAACCCTACCTAACTTATCATATTCTATTATTTGCTCATGTTGACTCATATATATAAATATATAACATTTAAAGTATTCACTTTTCTTTATAGTTTCTTATTATAATAACAATGAAAAAAAACATAAAAAATATAATATCTGTAGCATTTTCTCACTCCATATCTATAAGTTTATTTAAATCTGAAAACAGAGAGCAATTACCAGATAATTTAAAAAAATTTTTTTTAAAAAAAATAAACCCTAACACCATTAATGATAGAGAGCTTATAAGTAATGTAGAAATGCATAACTTTATTAATTGGGAAATAATGGACAGAAAAAAAGTTATAAGAATTTTAGCTAGAGATATAGATTTTTTAGACAAAATAGATATGTTTAAATATAATTTTTCAACCACCGAACTATATCCTATATTTTTACAATACCCAGAATTAATAAAACAATTTGTAAATAACTTTGAAGAACTAAATCCTTTAGAATTAATAAAATTATTAGAATGTAATTATGACCTAATTGATGAAATAGATATAACTAAATATCATTTTAATAAAAAAGATACTATAGAAATAGTGAAAAAGTTTAGAAATTCTAAAAAAATAATGGAAAGAATAGATTTAAGTATTTTAGACCATTTTTCTACAAGAAAACTAATTTGCCGAACAGGAATAGATTACATAGACAGATTGGATATGAAGTCTTTAAAAAATACTGATTGGATTGAAATTTTAAAACAACACCCAGACCTTATAGAATTTTGTAACTTAAAAATATTTGAAAATAATGATTGTTATTTACTGACTAAATTAGTTTTAATGTTCCCAGATTTAGAATATTTAATACATGATAATATAGAAAAAATATCTTCTTTAGGTTGGGAGAATCTTGTATTAGAAGATTTGGAAAAATATCAAGACATTTGCAAATGGGAAAAGCTTAACGAAACTAATTGGAATAAAATAACAAAAAAACATCCGTCATTAAATTATTTAAAGCAAAAATATTTTTTATTTTAAAACGCTTTTTTATTAACTTCCTTTAGGAGTTGAAATAAACTCATCTATAACAGAATCTTTTGAGTTTTTCTTAATTTTACTTTTCCAATTTGAAAGTATGTCTATTGTTTTGTCTATATCTTTTATAGCATCATCATAATCATCATCTTCTATCTTTTGTAAAAGACTTTTTGAATTGTCCTCAAAATCTCCCTTATAGTCATCCCAAGATTTTGTGCTATTCTTTGTTATTAAATCACTTTCATCTATACCAGACAAAGTTTCTCTAACTAACTTTCTTATTTCATCAATATTAATATCCATTATAATATGTTATTTCTTAATAAATATTACAATTTTTTTATTATTAATATTGTTTTTTTAAAATTATTATATATATTTGTTGTGTCGAAAGAGACAATAGTTCATTGAAATTACAAAAGGAAGAAATAAAATGAAAAAAGTTTTTATTTTTTTTTGAAAATAAAAAAAATATTTTTAAATTTGAATCATCAAAGTTCTTTTTAATATATGCCTAATTAGCTTAAAAGCAAGAGCGCTCGCCTGAACAGCGAGAGGTCTAACGGTTCGCGTCGAGATTAGGCACAAAATGGTAAGATAGCTCAGCCCTGGAAAGAGCAGCTGCCTGAACAGCAGTGTGTCGGGTCAAGAGTTTTAGTTTTCTAAAAACCTTGTATATCTTCGGATATGGTTCAAATCCCCCTCTTGCCACCACCTATTAGTAGTGAGTTATGTCAGAGACTAACTTAATGTTGAGTAAACTACAACAGCTACTATGTTCTTATATGCCTAATTAGCTTAAAAGCAAGAGCGCTCGCCTGAACAGCGAGAGGTCTAACGGTTCGCGTCGAGATTGGGCACAAAGATTAGATTGATTATTCCATGGTCATTTTAATCTTTTTATAAATCCTCAATCATTTTATGATTGAGGATTTTTTTTAATATTTATTTAAAAAAATAACAATTAATGATATGAATGCGAAAAATGTAAAGTTAGAATATTTATGGTTAGATGGAAGTAAACCAACTCCAGAACTTCGTTCAAAAACTAAAGTAATATCATTAAAAAATCAAGAACTTGAACTAGAGGAATTGCCTTTGTGGAGCTTTGATGGTTCAAGTACAGAACAAGCTGAAGGAGAAGATAGTGATTGTATATTAAAGCCTGTCTCTATGTATAGAGACCCATTTAGAAGATATCTTAATCAAATTGTTATGTGTGAAGTCTTAAATTCAGACGGCTCTCCTCACAAGTCAAATACAAGAAGAGGTTTGGAAGAAATTAATAAAGCAAACTTAAAAGAAAGAGCTTTATTTGGCATAGAACAAGAATATGTATTATATGAAAACAATTTTGAAAATGTCAATGAAAAGAAATTTTATGGATGGCCAAAAAACATTGATAAAATGCCGCCACAAGGAAGATATTATTGTGGAGTTGGAAGTGATAGAGTCTTAGGAAGAGAAATAGTAGAAGAACATTTAGATATGTGTCTAGAAGCTAACTTAGGAATGACTGGGATTAACGCAGAAGTTATGGCTTCACAATGGGAATTTCAAGTAGGAACTCTAAGTGCTCTTGAAGTTTCTGACCAACTTTGGGTTGCTCGCTGGATTTTGCACAGAGTTTGTGAAAAGCATAATGTAGTTGCGACTTTTCATCCAAAACCATTAAAAGGAGATTGGAACGGTTCTGGTGCTCATATTAATTTTAGCACAGAAAACATGAGAAAAGAAGGTGGTATAAAATATATAAAAGAAGCCTGTGAAAGACTTTCTGAAACTCATGAAAAGCATATAAAATCTTATGGTGCCAATAATGACGAAAGATTAACTGGCAAACATGAAACTTGCGATATAGATACGTTTAGATATGGAGTTGCAGATAGGGGTGCTTCAATTAGAATACCAAGACCAGTATCAGAAAAGGGGTGTGGATATTTAGAAGATAGAAGACCTTCATCAAATGTAGACCCATATGTTGCTTGCAAAGTGCTTATGGAAACTATATGTAAAAAGGAAGAGTTAGCATATTAAGTTGCTTCAATATCTTCTGGATATACTGTTTGTTTAGTCCCAGACAAATCTCCACTATACCAATAAACGTTTATATTATTTTTTGCAGGAACTGAATCATCTACTCCTACATTTAGTATTTTTCCTTTTGATAAATCAGATATTTTTTCAACGAACATACCAGTTGAAACAGAAACCATTTCATCACTACCTCTTTTTTGTATTTCTAAAGATTCATTCATAACCTCATTGATACAATTTCTTACTATATTTCTTATTTCATTTAATTCTCCTCTAGAACGTAAACTTCTTTTCCATTGAAAAACCAAATCATTAATAACACTATCTCTTTCTTCGTCTATATCATTTAGAACGTTTTCATAGTCCACTCCAAAATTATTTTCATATTCTTTTGCTAAATCTTCATCTGTCATAAGGTTTAATTCTTCTCTATAATTTGAAACAAAAGTATGTTCTTTATTTTCTTTTAACATAATTAAATCATTTTTATTTTTTGCAGTTTCTTTTATTTGGTCAAAATAAGCAAAATCTAGCCACATATTATCTGTGCTAGTTATTTTAGTTCTTTTTAGTGGAGCAATTTTTCCACCGTTTTTACTATAAATATCTTCAGAATTAAAATTAACTAATTTTATACCAGGAACTATCTTTTTTATTTTAGCTATAAAAACCCCTTTTTTCTTTTCTCTTTGATGTGAAGCATACCACGCTTCAAACTTCATCCAATAGCCTACTTTAATTTCTTTTTTATCCCCTAAAACCTCATCACCCTCAACGCCAGAAGCCAAATCCTCTAAGTCAGCATAATTAATTTTATCTGCCACATCTATTATTTTTTGAATATTTTCTTTTTTTGGCATACTTCTATTGGGGAAAGTTTCTTTCCACATATCAATCAAACCTTCTGGTCCACTATCAACATAAGATTTGACTAATTTAAAAAAATTAAGTTGTTTTTTTGTTTTCGATGGCATAAATATATTATATAATTATTATAAATAGTTTTTAATATTTCATTTTTTTATGTTATTTTTGCATAAACTAATTTTATTAAAAAAAATGGATTATAAAGACTACCAAAACCAAAGTGAGAGGACTTGTCCAAAACTAAAAGATAATCTAAGAGAAGGTCTCTCAGACGAATTACACATGGTTATAGGCATATCAACTGAGGCTGGTGAGCTTTTAGATGCTTACAAAAAGCATTTTGCATACGGAAAAGACTTGGATGTTGTAAATGTTGGAGAAGAGATTGCAGACATAATGTGGTACATTTCAAACCTTTGTAGAATTAAAGGAATAGACCTAGAAGAAATGATGCAAAGAAATATAGACAAACTAAGAGCTAGATACCCAGAAAAATTTAATCAAGATAAAGCTTTAAATAGAAATCTTGATGTAGAAAGAGATATTTTAGAAGGAAATAAAACAAAAGAATGAAACAGTATGTAGATTTAATATTAAGAATTTTAGATGAAGGTAGCACTAAAGAAGATAGAACTGGTGTTGGTACAAAGTCGATATTTGGACACCAGTCTGTTTATGATTTAAGAGAAGGCTTTCCTTTATTGACACTAAAGAGTACTCATTGGAAATCTATTGTTCATGAAAATCTGTGGTTTCTTCAAGGTGGAACAAATACAAAATATCTTAATGATAATGGCATTACAATTTGGGATGAGTGGGCTGATGAAAATGGAGAGTTAGGTCCAGTTTACGGTAAGCAATGGGTAAATTGGGGTGGTATTAAAGAAGCACCACGTATAGGTTTGTTACATAAAAGAGAAGGTGTTTGGTGTGTTAAGTGGTCTGACCTACATTCTTTTGGGGAAGGTACTCATTGGTGTTACACCGATATTAGTAGTTTTAACCAACACAAATATAGTGATGTGGATGAGGGTAGAAAGGTCACTTTCACAACAACAACACTAGGTCACAACCCAGAAACATTCGCACCACATATAGTTGCAACGGTAAGTGATAACCCTACTGTTACTTATAGTGATGGAATCAACCAAATCCAAAACGCTATTGACACATTAAAGAACAATCCTGATGATAGAGGTAATATTGTATCAGCCTGGAATGTGGGCGAGTTAAATCAAATGGCGCTCAGACCATGTCATGCTTGGTTCCAATTTTATACAGAAAAGATACCAAGCATAGAAAGAAGGAAAGCTTTTAGAGAATATGTTAGAAGTGCAAATATAGATGTTTCTGGGCTTACTGAAGAAGATGCAATGAAACATTATGGTTTCCCAGAAAGATATATAAGCATACAGCTATATCAAAGAAGTGCAGATGTGTTTCTTGGTGTCCCATTTAATATAGCTGGGTATTCTTTGATTTTACATATGTTTGGTAAAGTTGTTAATATGATTCCAAAAAACTTTGTACATACTTTTGGTGATGCACATTTATACTCTAACCATAAAGAACAAGTTAATAGATTTTTGTTTAGAGCTATAAATCATGATATTGCTGGAGATGTGTCATTAAAAGAATTTGAAAAAGATGCTTTTAAAAATGGAAAAATACCAAACTTTTATGATAGCCCATCACACTTTAGAAATGAAATTAGAAATAAGGGCTCTTTTTATGGGTTAGATTTGCCAAAATTAAACCTACCAAAAAAGGATAATATTTTTGATTATAAATTTGAAGACTTTGAGTTAATTGATTATAATCATTTAGGATTAATAAAAGCACCAGTTGCAGTGTAATATTTTATTAATAATTTCGTTTAAATATTAAAATAATGTAATATGATAAAGTTTAAATACAACTATATAGGACATGTTTGTGATGTTAAAAAAGAGAATATAAATTTTTCAAAATTTAGCACAAAAGACATTCCATATTCAACACAAGATTCTACCGTAAAAACTTATCAAAAGGGTAATGAAACAATTGTAAAAACATTTACAAATCATAAACTAATGTTTTTTTGTAGATGTGGAAAGTCATTTGATATTAAAACCCCTATGCAAACGCACATATATAGTTATAGCATAGAAAATCTTCAATGCCCTAAGTTATGTAAAAGTTGCGGAAACTCTATTAATAAAAAAGATACAATAAAACTAAATAGGGAATTTTTTAGCAACAAGACCAAAAGAAATTATTGTTGTTTTGAAGATGAAGATAGAATTCAACTTGTAAAATTTGATGAATTTACTGGTGTAAATTTGTCATCTAAAAAAATATTTAGAAAAGAATATAGGTCTTCTATAGTTTTTAACAAAAAAAGCAAGAGATTTTATTTATATGATTCAAGAAATAAGTTTGTCAGCAAAGTAATAGGTGTTGGAATTTTTAATTTAAATCAAACATTACACACCTTTTTAGAAGGAATTTCATTAGGTTCTAAAGTTTGTTACAATGAAGACAATAAAATTCTTATGACTAGAGATATAAAAAAGTCTTTATTAGACCCATTAAATAAATTTTATTATTCTTTATTAGAGCTAATAGATAAAAGAGATGTAAAAAGAGTTTCTGAATATTTAAACGATATCAAAGCAGCTTCTTTAAAATCTGATAAATCGATTAATAATACAGTAAAAGAAGAGTATGTTAAAAGTTTATTTATACTATTTTCAATAATTCAATACCCTTATTTATCTAATATATTATTCAATAATGGTGTTGACGTTTATTTGTCAACATTAGAAAAGTCTCCTTCTGTTAGTTATTTCAAAAAAGACAAGCCCACATCTCCAATAAAAATATTAAAAGAAATGGCAATAGGGTGGTTGAGATTTAACAAATCTCTTATATGTAAATCAGAGTTAAAGTTTTATACAAACAAAAAATTAAGAGAATTAAAATTATTAAAAGAATCTGAAATAGATAAATTAGAAAATAATAGAATTATAAAAGATTTGTTATTAAGAGTAAATTTTATAGAAAATAGAATAAAGAATTACAAAAAAATATCACTACCAAATACAATATATAAGAAAATAAGTCTCCTAAAAATGCCTACATTAGACTTTGTTTTATTATATATGTCTTTAATTGAAACTGCTTCATTTACAAAAGAGGAAATGATATATTTGATTGAAAAAAGTGATATTAATATATTATGCGAATCTATTATAAATTTTTCATCTGAAAATTACACTCACCCACATTTGCTTCATTTTGATAAAAGTTTAAATAAAAAAGTAAAACATTTTTTAAGCCTAAAATTAGACAGCACCTTAGAGGGTCCATCAACATTTTTTTATCAAGATACAATAAGAATGTTAGAAATGAGAAATCAACCATTAGACAATTTGTTTAAAATAAAAAAATGGACTGATATTGTAAATTTACATGATGAGCTTTATACATTAATTAATTTAGAAAAAATAGAGAAATTTAATAAAGGAATAAAAAAGTTTTCTGAAAAATATAATATTATAAAAACCTCAGAAATAAATAATATAACTTTTAATTTGATAGATGATGTTGTATCTTTAGAAAAGGAATCTAAAATCATGAATCATTGTGTAAAGTCTTACGCACAATCACTTTCGGAAGGTAAACATTTACTATTTTCTATATTTGATAAAACTACTGGTGATAGGGCTACTCTAGATTTTAGCAATTTAAAATCTAATTCTTTTTCAGTATTTCATGACATTGCAAAAGATAATGGATTAAAAATAAGTGACCATTGGAACTTTAGTCAATTAAAGGCTAAATACAACAAAAAAACAACCCAAAAAATAGTTGATGCTGTAAAAAGTTTTGGTGAAGAAATATTGAAGAAAAACAACATATCATACACAATGGACTTTACTAATTATGACCTAGTTTTGAAGTCTAATAAAATAAATTATGCAGGATTAAATATAAACAATAATATTGATGAAGAAATTGACAATATGATTGACAATGTTGACTTTGTCAATCTTGATGATGATTTACCTTTTTAAACAAAATACATGAAACTACTAATAATAGGACACAAAAGACATGCTAAAGATACTTTAGCTGAAATATTTAGAGATAAATTTGGCCTTACTTTTGAGTCTTCTTCTCAAGCAGCAGCAAATATATTTTTATATGATTTACTAAAAGATAAATATGGATACAAAACATCTGAAGAGTGTTTTGAAGACAGAGTAAATCATAGGCCAGAATGGTACAAAGCTATATGCGAATATAATATAGAAGATAAGGCAAGGTTGGCAAAAGGAATACTAAAAAGAACTCAATGTTATGTGGGAATGCGTGATAGAGATGAAATAGAAGAGTGTCTAAGTCAAGGCTTGTTTGATTTAATTATCTGGGTAGATGCATCTGATAGATTGCCATTAGAAAATTCTTCATCTTTTAATATAGATAAATCATGTGCTCATATTATCATAGAAAACAATGGAACTCTTGAAGAGTTTGAAGAAAAGGCAATGAGATTAGGAAAGGTTATTTTTAAATAATTTTTTTATTTAAATAAAATTAATTAAATTTGTATAATAAAATAAAATAAATAAAATGGAAATTTTAATGAGCCCTTCCCCAATGACTGAACCAGCTCCTGTAAAAGAGCCTGACACTAAACCAGCAGAACCAGGAACTACACCAGCACCAAACAAAGATGATGACCCATGGAATGTCCCAGAACCATCAGTAGAACCAACACCAAAAGCTTAAAAATTAAAATTAATAAATTATGGCAGTAGCAGAACTAAGAGAAGTAACAGACTTTAGAGAAAATTTAGGTGAAGAAATAAATGTTTTACCAGATAGAGAGATTGTTTCAAAGTTAAACAATAATCAACACCCCTTTTATAATAATGATTTTTTTTCACAAAATCCATCTGCCCTTTCTGCAAATGAGTTTAAAAGATGTGTAGAACTATATCAAAGGCGATGTCCAAATGGTGGAGACCCCATGAGAGCAATGATGTTAATGCAAGAAATTATGCTAACAGAAGACCCTGACAAAGAAGCGCTTCAAGAAATAGCTATTGATTTAGTTACAGAAATGTATAACGTTCCTAACACTATAGACTTAAGAGGTATGTTAGAACAAAAAAGTGCCGATGAAGAGTGTGGCGATAGCGATGATAACGATGATGATATTGACGAAATTTCAGAAGAAAGAAAAGTTGAATTACAACATTTTGTTGAAAAGAGAAGGATATTAAACTCTATAGTTCACGGTTGTGCAGTTCATCAGTGGACATCTGCATATTATATTGTTCAAGATAGGTTAAATGAGGTTAACCCTGATTTAATAAATAAATATAATGAAGTTGCAGCGTTAGTTAATTATTGGAATTGGATGTTTTATTTTGAGCCCATGTTTGAAGCTGGTCAAAAACCAATGCTACAAGGAATAAATAAAGTAAACGTAAAAGAGAAAAAAATTGAAGCTTATGGAATTAATTTTCCTGTATTAATTCACGAACTTTCAAAAGGGGTCATTGATTATATAACAACTGCTGGCGTTCCAAACGAAGCGGATGATGGCGTAACCCCAGAAGAGCTTAAATATATATATAGTGAAGCTGACAATTATGCACATGAGCAATGGCATTACTTTTTTGGGCCAACGCTATGGAGAGCAATGCTTGAAACTGCAGATGTAGGAAGTAATCAACTTATTCCTATTATTAGAAAAATGTCAGAAATGACTTATGAAGAACTTTCTGAATTTTGTAATAATATAGTATTCTTCCCAGAAGAATTTGGTGTTGAAGAAATGGCTAAAATAAAATAAAACTCTTTTAAAAAACAAAAAAAGAGGATATTTTATGTCCTCTTTTTTTGTTTTAATTATCTATTTATTATTAAATAAATAAAAATGCATAAAAATCTTAGAAAAACAATAAGAATAATTTTAGAAAGAGAACACCTAAGAGAGAATATAGAAGAGGGTCAAAAAGATAGGTTGTTATCCATACTAAATTCTCTTGAATTCAAGAATGATATATTACAAGCTGGTGGTGAAATATATGCTGTTGGAGGAATTGTTCGTGATGCAATTATGAATAAGCCAAGTGATGATTTAGATATAGTTGTTCGAGGTATTCCTTACGAAAAATTATATGCAATTCTCTCTAAATATGGAAAGGCTACAGATACTTCACACGAAAAAGAGGAAGGCGATAAGGATTTTGGCTCTACAAAATTTGTGTCAAGCAACCCAGAATATATTGAATATCTTGCATCAAATGGTGTTGCTAGAGATATAGACGTAATGCTACCCAGGAAAGATGCGAAAGACCCCAACATAAAAGGTCATAAAGGAATTAAGTCTGACGTTAATCACATGTACAGCATAGAAGATGATTTAGAGAGAAGAGACATTACTATCAATGCTATTGCAATGGATTTAGACGGTAACTTAATTTCAAAAGGAACTGGACTGGAGGATATACAAAAGGGAATCATAAAAGCTGTAAGTGAAGATGCTTTTATTGAAGACCCATTAAGAATGTTGAGAGCGGTAAGGTTTAATGCTAGATATAATTATGGTTGGGATGCTAATACTATTGATTTAATAAAGAAAAATGCACACCTTCTTGCAGACAAATCCGAGTTACCTAAAGAGAGGTTTTTGATAGAGTTTGAAAAAATGATAGGAAAATCAGATTTAGGTCGTGCTATTAAATTGTTGGTTGAATTAGGTATGTATGAAGCTATATTTGGAATAAAATCTAAAATTAATGATTATGACAAATTCAAAGATGCAAGAAATGTTGCAGAATTTGCATATATGATGTTTGAGGATGAGCCAAAGGAGTCTATAGTCAATTTAGTAAAAAACAATATAACAAACAATAAGGATATAATCTCTTACATACAAGCTATAATATTTTATAAAGACAAAATTAAAAATAAAGATATATCAGACTTAGAAAGAGTTGATAATTTGTCTAAGTTATATAAGTTATCAAAAGATGCTATGTTAAACTCTGACCTTATAAATGATGAAGATAAAATAATAGTAAAAAAATTAGATTCAGGTTTAATACCAAAAGATGAAAACTCTTTAGCTTTTAAGGGTCAAGAGTATGTTAATTTTATAACCAGAAAAGTGTTAGAACATTTTGGAGACTTTATAAACAAAAGAGATGGTGTTAAGATGGGAAAAGCTAAAAAAGCAGCACTAAAAGCCATATATGCTGAAAATATAGGAAACGATGCGAATGAAATAAAAGATTTTCTAGAAAACAATTTAGATGAGTGGCTATATTAAATTTCCACCTTTAGAATATCCCTCATAAATTTTTGGTCTCTCTCTACCAAACTTTCTAATCATCAATCCAGAAAATGAATGTGCCTCATTCTCTTCATTAGAGCCATCATCACCAGAGTTGTCATAAAGCCTATTATCTAACATTTGTTTCATGTGCATTAATTCATGAGCTACACTTCTCATAACGTCTACCATATGTCTACCTTTACAATAAATATGAATATCGTGATTGTTAGGGTTGTATGATGCAGTAGTTCTTAGCTTTTCATCTCTAGTCCCTCTTAAATAAATTTTAGTAGGCAAATTAATACCAGCACTATCACAACAAAACATTATAAACTCCTTAAAGTCTTCTGAATTTTGTCCATGCTCATCATTTATATTTTTTTCTATAAACAAATTGTGATTATTATTTTTAAGTTCTACAGATTCATTTAAACTAAAAAGAGGGTTTGATAAATCTATAACAAAATTATCATCTTCAACAGATACGTTATAACCCCTTTCTATTGCTGCTCTTTCAAAATCTTTTTCATTATAATCTTCAAAATTAGAAATAGGAACATATATTTTATCTTTATGTAAAAATATACTACTAGCATTTTCTTCATCGAGACCCATGCCATACAATATGTTGGCTATATTTTGTAATTTTTGTTTATTGTCTGATTGAAAAACCTCGTTATCCACCTCTATTTCATTAACCTTTTCTGGTAAAGATTTAAAGTCCGTATCATCTGAAAATTCCTTAGTCCACTTTTTCCACTGTTTACCTTTCTTTCCTGGCTTATTTGCCATAGCATAAAAATATCTTTGTTGAGCCTTAGAAGAAAACTTTTCTAATAATGGCTCACCCTTAAGGTGTCTACTGTAGATTTCTAAAGCTCTAGGCTCGTCTATTAATCCGCACTCTATAGCATCTGTATAATAGTTTCCATTATGGTCTAAATGTTGAAGTGCTATCTTTTTTGCCTCATCCCTATTGTCAGTATGTTCCATTTCGACCTCTGTACCTATTTCCACCTCTATAACATCATATTCACTAGGAGAAGCCACTTCTATGTCAGTAGCAAATATTTCATCCTCTTCAGATAGTAAAGTGTCTCTTTTTGATATTCCCATATCCATACCATCCCCATAAGAGTCTGCATCAACTTCGACACCTTTCTTTTTCCATTTATTTAACCAATCTTCCATTGAAGCATGAAAACCCTTTGAATTAAAAAGTTCATTTATTTGATTTCTAACAATTTCTCTTATAGATTCATTAATTTCTTGTTCAACACCAACATAAGCTCTAACTTTATCATAACCCATTTTTTCTAAAGCTTTAACTCTATGAACTCCATCTATGATAGAGTTGTTTTTTGAGTCAAAAATTATAGGAGGATAGTCTGGGTTGAATTTTGTTTTTTCAACGTATAAATCTACTTTTTCGTCATTGTAGTCATAGTCTTTTTTGTTTATAGTAGCTACAGGTATTTCTTGTATAACGTATTTAGAATATGGCAATATTTTTTTGCTTATTTTTTCTTTTTGAGAATCGTCTTTAAATTTAATTTTACCTATAAGCTCTTCAGAAGTTATGTAATTTGTATTTTCATCATATTCGTATGTAGAATTACTTTCTTCATTTATAGAAAGTGATTTATCATAAGAACTTCTTATAGAATCAAATAACCTTCCAATAAATCCATTATTTCTCAGGTATTTGAAAACCAAATTTTCTTCAGAAAATTCACCAGACTCAGCAAGTCCAGACTTTCTCATTTTTTTAATTTTTTCTTTTAACTTCTTGCCTTCATTTTGAGATTTTTCCAAATCTTTTATAGACTCTACTTTTTCTATTTTTTTAACAATTGATTTTATTTTCTTTTTTATAGATTTTTTATCTATTTCAGGATTTTCTAAAGAAGGCTTTTTCAACCATTTATCATATTTTAAACTATATACAGCACTCATGCCTCCTGTTGGAGCTTCTATATCTTGGGCATACGGCTCTACATCAAATCCTTTAATTTTTATATCATGCTTTCCAAGCCAAACATCCTTTTTGGCATCTACATATTCAAACGCAAAATCTTTATCTTCATTTATATCTTCATAATCTATAATTATGTGTAAATCTATATCACTAAAATTAGTCCAATTATAATTTGCTAAACTACCAGTAAACCATATGTCTATTATTTTTGCATCCACCTTAAGTGATTCATTAAAATCCTTTGCTATAACTTTAAGAGCTTTAGCAATCTTAGGCCTCAATTTAGTTCCGTTCCAAATTTCTTGATTTAAATTTTCATGAACATATTTTATTGGTAACTTTATACTTTTTGAAGAATCTTCCTTGAGTCCATTGTAGGCTGCAAAGTATTTTGCAGGACCTTTAGGGTTTCTATATTTTCCACTTTTCTTAGAGGTTAAAGAAACCGTTCTTGGAGTACCTCCTTTTTCATTAACAATATTAGCCAATTCTTGTAGTCTTTTCTTATTTGATTCTGATAATATCATATCAAGTATAAATATGTTATAAAAATCAAATTTTAATATATTTATATGACATGAAAGATATAAGCAGATTAAGGTTATTAATAAAAAAAATTATATCAGAAAACTTTGAAACTTTAGAAAAAGAAGAAGTAAAAATAGAAGATGTAAATTCAGATGAAATAGAAAATATATTAAACTCTTGTGATAGCGCAATGAAACTGCCCCACTTTGACAAGGTTTGTAGTGACCCGCAGGCAAGCCAAAGACTTAGGGCTGTCGCAGATTGGAGTAAAAGTATAAAACTTACAAAAGATGGGGAAATAATAGGTTTTTATATTTTTTCGAATGAAAACCCTTATGACTTCATGGAATCAGTAAAGCCGCTTGGTATTAAATTTAACATTGAGAATCAAGAATTATTTGAAGAACTAAAAAGTAAATCTGGAGTTGAAGGAGTAGCTGTTGGAATAAATAAAGAAGAGAGAGGAAGGGGATATGGAAGAAGGCTTTTGGAATACCCAAGAATCTTGGGGAATGATTATATATGGGGAATTCAATCTAAAGGTTTGAGTGACATAAAAATGTGGTCTAAAAGAAGAGATGTTTTAGCTACAGCTGAAGCTCCAGGTGGACAAATGTTTTGGATTACTGTAGAAAAATTTTAAGTTGAATGAACTTTAAAGTGTTTTTTGTGTTTGTTTCTGTTTATTAAATACATTTTTGTGTCACTACCCTTATCTCCGCCTATAACCTCTTTAAAGCTATTAGAATTTATTAATTTTTTTAATTTATCCATTTTTATATTCCAAACCTCATTTAGTTTAGGTATATAATAAACGTAAAACTCTGCCTCTGTTACACTTATGCCAGAAGGTTTTCCTCTACTTTCAAACTCTACAACAATATTCCCGGTATCTTTTTTTAGAGATAATAATACATCAGTTTTAATCTCATATTTAATTTTTCTATCTTTAAAAGACATTAGTAAGTCATACTTATTGTCTTTATTGTCAGAAATGAATTTATAACCTTTATTTATCATAAATTCCTTAATAAAACCTTCTCCTTGTTCTCCTGTTACTATATCTTCCTCGAAATTATAGTTGCCATTTTTTTCAAATAAACTTTCCATAAATTATTATATATTACAATATAATAAAAAAAAAGGTAAAAAATAAATTAAATTATTATTTTTTCAACAGAGGATTGTTGAAACTTAAAAGTTGCTTCATTCTATCAAGCTCTTCAGATAACATTTTAACCTCTTTAGACTCTTTAATAAACTCTTCTGAATCTACTGGCTCAAATTCTATCTTAATAAATTCTGGCTCCTCATGCTTGCAAGAACCACATCCACAACTGAATTCATGCATAGTTTGCTTATCTTCTTTTAGGTGTAAGTTTATATTTTCTTTTTCAGAAAGCTTTTTAGCTTCAGAAATAATAAACTTTTCAAACTTTTTATTTATAGAATTCATTAGACAAATTTTATAATAAATATGTTAAAAAAATAAAACATTAATATTAATTATTGTTTTTTAATTGTTCTTCAAAAAATTTTATGTGAGAAATAAATGCGCTTTCTATAGTTTTGTTCATTTGTTCAGGTAAATCAATAGACATTAAATTTTCAGTTTCAAGACTTTTAAGAGTCTTAAACAACTCTCCAACACTCTCTTCACCATCGTTATAATCTATCTTTTTTGTCGTGGCATAATATTCTAATATACATTTTATTAAGCTAATAAATTCTAAAGTTTTAGAATTTGTATTGTTCGTATTGTTTGGCATATTTGTATTTTTTTATAATATATATGATTTAAATAAAAAATAAAGTTTATTTGCATATATTTAAAAAATATTATATATTTGTAGAAATTAAAATTTAAAGAATTATGAGCCAAGATGTAACAGGTAAAATTTATCAAATTAATGAAACGCAGCAAATAACAGAAAAATTTTCCAAAAGAGAATTTGTTCTAGAACTATCAAACAATCCTGCATATGTAGAAAAAGTTCTATTTACTTTAACAAGAGATAAAATAGATTCAATAAACGAATATAAAGTTGGTGATACTATAAATGTAAAATACAACTTAAAAGGTAGAGAGTGGACTAGTCCTAAAGGGGATGTTAAATTTTTTAACACCTTAGAAGTTTGGAACATATCTTCTTCTTCTGATGAAGCTAAAAGTTCTGAAAGTCAAAATGATGATTTAAAGAATACAGTTTCTGAAGAAAGTGGTGATGGCCTTCCTTTTTAGAGGTTTTAAATAGAATCATTTATAACGTCAAGAGTCAATTCATATGACTCTTGATTTCTTTCTTTAATGAATTGTTTTTTTATTTTTTCATTACCCATTAATTTTAATGCAAACTTCAATCCATAAACTCCAAATATATCATCTCTAATAATAAAGTTTATATATTTATATAACTCATTATTCTTCAAAAAAGAATTTAACACATCTTTATCTATAAAGGCTTTTAATAACAAGTCTTTTGAGTTTTCGTCAAAAAAATTCGAAATTAACTTAAGATTATGACCTAAATTTTTAAGGTCATAAAATATTATTAATTTAATAAAATTTTTATCGTTATTTAATTTGTTTTTTATTAATTCATGAAACTTTTTACCACTTTTCTCAAATGCATTAAATACAACTTGAAATATATTACCATAATTATCTAAGTCAATCAATCCTTCTTTTCTTTTTTTGTCAATTAACTCCCACCATTCTTTATCTAATAAGTTTTCTTCTATAGATTCTAAATCTAATTCATCAAACAAAGAACTTAAAGGTATTAAGTTAGGATTTATTTTTACTATTTTTTCTATAATTTCATCATCAAAACTTTCAAAACTTTGCCCTTTTAATAACTCTGGTTTTTTATTTATTATTTCATCTATATATTTATTTTGTTTTAAGTCAGATATGTGAAAATTTCCATCTATTTTCCACCCTCCATAATTAATATCTTTAACAATATCACTTAACAAAAAGTCAAATATATATTTATGGTATTTAGGCAAAGGCTTTGTGTTAGCCTTTCCTCTCATTTGTTTTAAAGACCCATTTATTACATCTGCAGTAACTACAGGTTTTTTATCCTTTCTTAAAGAGTATAAATTCCCTCCCTTAGTTCCTGCTCCACAATGACCCATAGCTTTAGCTTCATCATCACATTTTGAAGACTCTAACTTAATCCAGTAATATCCATCTGGGAATTTGATTACAACATCCCCATGCTCATCCTCTATAATACCAGTTTGAATTTTTTCAACTTTTTTATGCCAATCATAAGATTTACGATATGCTTGAATGGCAGTAAGTTCTCTAAAATTTAGCTCATCAGTTTCAATAACTGGCCCAGAACTTCTGCGTCTAAGCCAATCATATACATAATCATAAAGTTCTTCTTTATATTTTTTTTCCCAATGGTATATTAAAAATTTGTAAAAATCTTCATCTTCTTCTTTAAAAAGTAAATCAATATCTTTTTTGCTAATATTAACAATCTGCTTAAAAACTATAACTTTATCCAACAATAATTTTGTAATATATTTCCTATAAGTATCTCCAACCCATACAGAATATTTTCCATATAAATCTTCCATCTCCGTAGCTAAGTCACTAGGCAAGCCAATTAT
>Ga0233415_10000462_pt1 | contig 19152 bp, 24 predicted proteins | sample Na_anoxic_12_MG_FD_188631 | JGI IMG/M metagenome (GOLD analysis project Ga0233415, IMG submission 188631) | Seawater microbial communities from Saanich Inlet, British Columbia, Canada - Na_anoxic_12_MG | ecosystem: Environmental > Aquatic > Marine > Inlet | place: Canada: British Columbia... | reverse complement strand
GAAGACGCCGATGATGCACGTAAACTTTACAATAAACTATTCAAGAGGTTCATGATAAATGGCGAACAGCGACTCGACTAAATACGCTGCAGACCAGAATCGTGAATCATATGCTGATGACGCAAAGGCAAGACGAGTTCTATTAGTTGATGAGAATGGTAATGTTGTTGATGCTGCATCTCATGCTGAGACAACAGCTTATGCTGCTAGTTTAGTAGGCTCTGCAGCGTCTGCTTCTTGTATTGAGATACGTGGTTTCAACAGTGGTGCTGCTCAATGGATTCAAGTTCATGATGCTGCTGCGTTACCTGCTGACACAGCTGTTCCAATATCAACATTTTATGCACAGTCTAATAATAATTTCTTTATATCATATCCAAATGGGAAAGATTTCGCAGTTGGAATAGTAGTATGCAATAGCTCCACAGGACCAACCAAAACCATAGGTGGTGCTGATTGTTGGTTTGAGGTGGATTATATCTAATGCCAGTTAATATAAACGAAGTTGGCACTGGGGATGTTAATGGACCAGGTAGTTCTACAGATAATGCTTTAGTTAGATGGGACGGTGCTACTGGTAGGTATATTCAAGATAGTAACGGGTTATTGAATGATACTGGGGAAGCAACTTTCCAAACTACTACTGATTCTCAATCTGCATTCACTATCAAGAATGCTAATGGTAATAATATATTTGTGTTAGAAACTTTGAATTTTGATCAAGCGGTCACTACACCCAATGTTTTGAAAATTGAACCCAATGGATTTAATGGAATACCTGGAAGCACTTCATTTATCAGAGGAATGAGATACCGGGCAGAATTGAATAGTGGAACTCAGAGTAATGCGTTCCGAGGGTTTGATACATTATTAAGAGCTGGAGGGACACTTAATGCAACCGGTGACAATTCTTTCAGAGCTAGTAATGCAGGTATTGCTTGGAACTCAACGGGTACTTGTGAGAGTATGATTGGGATGCAGAACTTCTTAGCTTGTGGTGGTGGCGGCGGAGTAGATACTGGAACTATTACCGAAGCTATTGCTAACAAAGCACTTATTGGATTCAATACTAACAATTCTGGTGCATTCACTGATGGTTATTGTTTTTGGGCAGGACCAAACAGAGTAGATGCAACTCACACAATTACTAACTTTTATGGGTTGTATATTGATGATTGTGATATTACAGGAGTGACTAATGCTTTTGCTATCAAGACTGGAACGGGTCTTGTGGACTTTGGTGATGATGTGGACGTTGATGGGGATGTTGATGTAACAGGACATGTTACTGGGAAGAAAGTAGGAGTCTATGCGTATCTTAACACACCTGCTTCAACTACTATTACAGTGGCTGCAACTTATTATCCTATTAATGGAACTTTTACTAATGCTCCTATTGAAGGATTTTCAGCAGCGACAGTTGTCACTCCAGGGATTAAGTATGATGAAGCATTAACACAATATTTTGAGATTGATTGGCATGCTAGTGTTTATTGTGATCATAACACAACTACTGTGCATTTTGGTATCAAGAAGAATGGTACTTTATTGCCTGGTTCTGTGATGGGGTCAATGTGTAAAAACGCAAGCCAAGTTTATGCAATCAGTGGGACCACAGTAGTGGAATTGGCAACTGATGATGAGATCCAATTAGTGGTAACTTCTGATGGTTCAGGGGATGTAATCACAATGGAACATTATACAACAACAATAACGGAGTTTTTCGACTAAGATGGTACAAACAATATATAATTTAGATGCAGGATGGGAAGGATTAGACATTAACACTAAGTGGAAATATCTTCAAGAAGATTCTGATGGCAATGTGGATCTAGAAGAGTTTAACACAGGGAGTGCGATCAAGATTAAGATCCAGGTTTCTGCTGCGCAATTAGCTACAAACTTTTCTGTTTACACTTGGCAATGGACGCCTGCAGGTGGAGAAACAGCATATTATTTTGATGAAGAGGGAGAAGTGCAATCAATGCAAGGTGACCTTATTACTGCGAAAATGATAACTCTTGGTAACTTTTTCAAAACATCAGACGAAGCTTTAGCTGCGGCAAAACGAATTGTGTCGAACATGTCAAGTTATCACGACACATTGGGGTATTAAAATGTTAGAACTAGACTTTAAAGAATTTATACATGTACTCGATATGAACAGAAAACAGATGGACTCAGACAGGCGTATATTGCACTACGAAGAAAAGTCTGGTGAGTTTGTATTATATCTCAAATCTGTTGATATGTGGGAATATTTCACAGAAGTGCCTAAAAGTGAAATCAACATCTTTGGTGAACAGTACGAAGTTACTGAAGAACAAGCTGTACAAGATTTTAAACGAAACTTCTTATACGATGCAAGACCGCTCAAAGAGCATGTGCCAGTAGTATTAGATATGCCTGAAGAGTTGAGTAAAGGTAGAGTCATTGCAATCGGTCCACGAGGTGGACGTATTGTTGGGTATGACTCTCATGGTAAACCTATTTATGAAGGGAGTCCTGGTGATACAGGAAGTAAGAAGCCTCCGAAGAAAGATGATGATAAACCAGATGATAGAGGTATATTTGAAGTGTTAGGAGAGGTTACTCAAGCAAAAAAGATAACTGTTGAACCTATTTATAATGATAAATTGACAGATAAATGGAGTGGACGAAAAATAAGTGTAAAAATAAGACCTATGAATATCGATGGACATAAATTATGGTTTGTTATCAGAAACAGAAAAGCTATGGTTTATATACAAAAACCAATTACAGGAGCAGAAATAAATGCATCTCGCGATTTTGATGAAAAAATTTATCAACAATATCTGAGAGCAGAAAGACAATATAATAGATTACAAATTGAAGAACAAAAATCTTTCACTAAAGCTATCGATGTAAGTGAAGATATTATTGACGAGTCACTTGATTATGAATCGTTCTTAACACAAAAGTTTACTGAGTGGGAAACTAAGATATTATCTTTCGTTGATAGAACACTCAAAGACGAGTTCAATAAAGAAGTAGTAAACAAATCATTTGGTGAGTTCATACAACAGCTGTTCAATAACGTGAACACTATCGGATTTAAACGTGGGCTTATTGCAACAATCAAAGCATCGTTCAAGACAGGTATTGAAGAGGTTGAAAGTGAACTTAACATTGATATTGGCTTCTCGCCTGATATGATGACAGAAACTAAAGTTATGGCAGACAGACAGTTAGAAGGGTTTTATATTGAAGGTAAACGATGGAACGGGATAAAAGGTGTTGCTGACGATGTTCAGAAAGAAGTTAGTGAGATTGTACGTGATGGTGTAGTGAACAGAACAGGTACTAAAGAAATTAAGAATAAAATACAAGAACGGCTTGAAGTTACGAAGGGTCGAGCAACAGCAATAGCACGGACAGAAACCACACGTTTCATAAATCACTCAAAGATTAAATCGTACCAAGAATCTGGTCTTGTAGAATTCTTAGAGTGGGACGCATTTTTGGATAATAGAACGTCTGAACAGTGTAAACATTTAGACAAGAAACGTGTGAAACTTGGTAAGTTTTGGACGTTAAAAGACGGGACACCTGTCGACCAACCTCCTGCACATGTGAACTGTAGGTCTATTGTAAGACCGATTTTAAAGAAAGGATAAAAAATATTATTTATAAACCTCAGTTCTATTTCTATTTCCATTAGTAAAAAATATTATTTATAAACCTTAAAACATACGAGGATAAGTATAATGGAAAATCAAACACAAAAGTTTAATGCGTGGATGCCTTTACAGAAGTCAAACGATGGCGGTTTTGTAGGCATTCTTTCTGATGATTCAATTGATAGAGATGGTGAATTTATGAGTAAACAGTTATTGAACTCATGGGTGAAAGATTCAAGGTCTCTACCAATGTTGGCTAATCACGAGAACAAGTTGGAGAAACTTATTGGTGGTTGGACTAACAAAGAATTAGTGACTAAGAATGGACACACAGCTCTAGTAGCAACACCATTCTTTTTAGAATCAAATCCGCTAGGTGTACAAGCCAAAGCAATGGTAGAAGAAGCACTTAGCAAGGGTCTTGGCATAGGTATCTCAATTGGAGCAATCCCAAGTGGAGAGATGGTTGAGAAAGAAGTTGACGGTAAAAAGTTCAAAGGTTTTACCGAGGCAGAGATATTAGAGGCAACTATTGTCCCTATACAATCTAACCGTAACGCTTCGTTCTCAGCAATGGCCAAATCTTTTGGTCTTGATAAGAGTAATGATAACATGGAGGAAATTACAATGGCAAAGGAAATTAAAAAAGAATCTCCTGAAGAAGCTGTTCCTGTTGAAGAAAAACTTGCAGAAGTTGAAGCGAAAGCTGAAGTTGAAGCGGGTGAAGAAGTAGCAGAAGTAGTAGAAGCAGTAGAAGAAGAGCCAGTTGTAGCAGAAGAACCAGCACCTGTTGTTGAAGAACCTGTTGCAGACAAAGCAGTAAATAGTGAATTAGAACAATTAAAAAAACAAGTTGAAGAACTTAAAAAATACAAAGAACAAGCAGTGTTAAAGGGAACAGTAGAAGGACCTACAGAAATTAAAAAAGAAGTGGAACCAACTCTTGTTAATCTTTTCAAAGCACAATACGGAGGACAATAAAATGGCATTTAACACAAATGAGTTAGGAAATGCTGGAGCTGGGCACGCTTTTGATAGTGGGTTCGGTAAGATGGGAGTAGTAGAAGGTCAAACTTATTACAACCCTATCAACGGCATAGATATGAGAAAAGATATGGCTAAAACTTACATGGGAGCAATTCAAAAGGCACCTTCAATAGACCATACAACTGGTGGAACTGTAACAGCATACGGTCTCATGCCAAGTTTTTTCGACCCATCAATCGTCGATAGAACCGCACGAGCAACACCATTAGTAAGATTATTACCACGAAGAGCAGTCCGAGGACGAGCTTACGTATACAACGCAGTAACCGCAAAAGCAGTACCTACAGCAGGAACCGCTGGTGAAGGATTTAAGGGCGACGATGCAGCACTTGCAGAAGACGTTCCAACACGAACAGCTGTTAGCACAGTAATGAAATTCGCTTACGTAGTAGGACGAGTTACAGGACCAGCTTTGAGCTCAGGTGAAGGATTCCTTAACCTACTTGCAGAAGACATTCGTGTTAGTACAGAATCAATGAACGAAATTCTTGAAAACGAAATTTTGAATGGAGCAGTAGCTACCAACGCACTCGGTTTTGACGGATTACGAGCAGCTATCACAACCAACACCACAGCTAACGCAGGAGCAGCAATTACTCTTGACCAAGTAAGGTCAGATTTTAATGATGTTTTTGAAGCTAACGGACAAGTTGATTTAGTTGTAACAGACGGTTCAACTCACAATGTTATCAAGGGACTCTTAATGGATTTCCAAAGAAACGTAGAACGACCAGGTCCAGAAATGTCTTTTGGAATTCCTGATGCTTTTATGTTTGATGGCGCATTATTTATCAAAGATAGATTTATGCCAGTAACAGCAACTCTTCATGAAATCTTATACTTAGATTTAAGATACGTATTCCTTGCAGTACTACAGGATATGACTTATGAAGAATTAGCGAAGACCAACGACAGTCAGAAGTATATGTTAAAGTGGTACGGAAGTTTAATCGTAACTGCAGAAGCATTAATGGCTGAAAGAACAGGAATCGCTTAGGAGGATATGAAATATGGCAGCAATAACATTAGCAAGTAGCACAGTTACAATGATTACAGCATTAGCAGGATTAAATGTTTACTCAATTGTAACCCCAGCTACAGCAGACCAAGCAGATACCATTGACGTTAGTAGTATTTTTCCAAACGCATTTATCTTTGCATCATGTCAAAATGCAACTGATGGAAATTTATTATCAGCAACTGTTGGAACAACCAGCATTACTCTACCATCTGGTGGAACTGATAACGAAGCGAGAACTATCTACGTGATTGGTTATTAAGGGGATTAAACCCCACTTTTTTATTTTTTTTTTAAATTTTTTACCACGGTTTACTTAATCGTGACGGAGGAAACATACAATGGCATATGGAATTAGTCAATTAGAGAATAGAGACTGGGTATTCAAGCAAGATGTTACCATTCAAGGTGATTTCACGTTTGGAGACGCAGCAACAGATGATTTATTAGTAAACGGCGATTTAATCGTTGATAACAATTTACACATGGATTCTGCAGAAACTGTAACCATGATTTCTAGCGCAGCAAACGAAGTCGCAATCACAGCAACGACTGAAGTTGAATTAGTTACAGACACATTACTTGTTTATGAAGCAAGTGATGGAGTAGTAGGACCAAAATTAACCTTAGAACAAGAATCAGCAAGTCCAGCAGCTAACGATGCTGTAGGTAGGTTACAATATGTTGGTCAAAGTGACGCAGCAAGTACAGTAACTTATTCATACGTTCAAGGAGTAATTACAGACGCAACAGACGGAGCTGAATTTGGAGTAGTAGATCTTTACGCACAAAATGGTACAGGATCGGCTGCATTATGTGGACGTATTCAACATAATGGAACAAGCGGAATGTTCGTGGCAGGAGACGCTTCAGGACCAGGTATTTTTAGTTCAGGAGGAAACCAAGATGTTGAATTGAGAACTGGTAACTCTACATCAAGCACAATTAGTATTACCGACGGAGCTAGTGGAGCTATTAAGATTAGTCCAGATGCAGACGGTTATGTACTTCTTGAAGGGGGAATAGTACATACAGACATTTCAACAACGAGTGGAGCAGGCGCGGTAGCTATTACAGGAAGAATCCATGAAGTTACAACAACAGGAACAGGAGATGCTTTAACTCTTGCAAATGGCGTAACTGACGGGCAAAGATTAACAATTCTTTACGTAGCAGAAGGCGCAGGTGGAGATACAGCAGTAATCACACCAACAACTTTAGCAGGCGGAACAACTATCACACTGAACGCTCTTGGAGATTCAGCAGAAATAGTATATAGTTCTAACGGTGGTTGGTACGTAGTAGGTCTTGGTGGAACTGCAGCAGTAGCTTAGACTTAATGGGGGCGACCCCTACTTTTTATTTTTTCAAACTAACGGAGGATAATAACAATGCCAACAATCAAAGGTGGAATCACATTCGGTAAAAACATGAGTGATGAGGACAAAGCAAAATATACTAAAGCTCTTGGTCGTGACAAAAAGCGTAATGGACTTGACTTAGCAAAAATGTTTGTTAAAGGAGAAGTTTACGAAGGCAAAGAAGCACGAGCAAAACAGAAAGAACTGGTATCTAAACAGAAGAAACCAGTTAAGAAGAAGACAGTTAAGAAAAAGAGTAAAAAGTAAAGATAGATTAAAAGGGCATGGAATACCCAACTCCGGTCTCTGAATACAAAAATAATGGGAGGAAATAATGGCAAGTTCACTTAATGACAGAAAATATGCAAGTTTAGTTGAAGACAACAAAACTGCAACAGAATCAAATATTAATACAGCACACGGACAAGTTTCAGCAGCACAGTACACAGCGGCAAGTCCAACATTAGCAAACGGAGATTTTGCGTTTCTTAGAATGACCAGTGACGGAAAGTTAATGGTTGATACAGAAATGACGGTTGACGGAAATGTTATCGTTGACAATGTGGCAATGTATGCTACAAACATAGCAGATAGCTCAACAACAAGTTTTGCTTTGGTTGATGCAAGTGGTCACATACAAGTCGACATTCAATCAGCACCAGTAGCAGAAACAACACCACAAGATATTTCTCATATAACAACAGCAGCAGTAGCAGCTTCTCTTGTAATTAAAGGTAGTGCGGGAAAGTTGTTCTCAATAAGAGGAGTAAACAGTAGTGGTTCAGCTCAGTATATTCAAGTACACGATGCAAGTTCTTTACCAGCAGACACAGCGGTACCTAAAACAGTACACTATGTAGCGGCAGGAGCAGCATTTTCAATTGATTATCTACAAGGGAGGTCTTTTACAACTGGAATAGTAGTTTGTAATTCATCAACACTTGCAACTAAAACAATAGGAGCGGCAGATTGTTGGTTCGATTGTGATTATGAATAGAGGAGGTAAGATAAATGGGATTTGATACAACAATGAAAGTGATATCATCATCTGATGGCGCTCCCGTTCCAAAGACTATTGATTACACTCCTGGTGCAAATGATGTTACATACACAGAATCTGGTGGTGTTTTATCGGGAACAAACGGTATTTTTAATGGATGGAACGCTGCTAATTGGGGTTTAACTAATAGTTTAGTAGAATCTGATGCTAATAACAATATAGTTTGGAGTGCAGATATAGACGCACTGGGTCAAATGTATGCTTATTATTATCAGAATTGGATGGACGTAGTGCCACAGATCTATAAAGATGTATATGGTGATTTTTCAATAACAGTAAAAATGAAAAGTATAGGTAGTAACGATACTCAGCGATCACCAGCAATATTCTTTGGAAGACTTGATGATGACGGAACTTGGAACGCGTGTCTGTCAATGGAATTAAAAGGTTGGGCAACTACAACTTTTGAACCAACTTACGGTGCCCGATTTCATACAACCGGTAAATTATACACTGGAGGCGCAGTAGATGTGGTTTACTTAAGACTATCAAGATCTGGTAAGCAGATTGTAATGGAAGATAGTTCTGACGGAACATCGTGGACAACACGCGTTGACAGATCAATAGATGCTGGTAATGTAGGACGTCTAGGTTTTGGTTTCGGTGGGCAAGGCGGAACAGATGTGAAGTGTCAAATCGAGAGATTAAAAGCTTCATTTTACGAGTATAGCCCATAAAAATGGTAACAATGGCAGAACGTATGACAAAAGTAGAAACTGAGGTTACAAATCTCAAGGTCTCAAACACAGCAGACCATGTAGAATTAAAAACAATGTTAAAAGATTTTATCGAATCTGCAGACAATAAGTATGCAGGGAAATGGATTGAGAAATTAAATTATACTGTTATTGCTGGGTTTGCAGCGGCAATAGTTACAAAGATAGTGGGGTTATGGTAAATGGCATATAGCACAACTTTACAATTCGCTCAACGAAGCGGATTAGGATTAAGAATAGTGGACGAGAACGTAGGTACTGGTGACAACTTAGAAACAGATTTTGATTTAGATTTCGATAATGTTATAACTGGCTCATATGTATTGTCTCACGCGGTAAGTAGTTCAAACAATTTCACAGCATTAATAGAAACAACACATTATACTTTAGACAAAGAAAGTGGCAGAATTATTTTAACTGCAGCTGGGCTTGCTGATGTAGGGACTGATGTTATCTATGCAACTTATTGGTATGTAGAAGGATTCAGTGACAGTGTTATCTCAAACTTAATATCTGCGGCAGATGATGAAATCGACCAGTGGACTGGACGTAAATGGGACACACCAACTTCTGTTACTGAATATGTTGACGGAAGACCTACTCTTGGATATCCAACAACTGATAACCCTTATGTCAGTGATTATGACCAACCTGACGGAATTGTATTAAAGAACAGACCGCCAACTCTCATTGAGGCAGTCTACTTCTTACAACCAATATTATCTACTAGTCAGTTTTGGAACTATGATGCTGCTAGCGGAGATTATACTGACAGAACCACAGCAGTAAACTCATTCACAGAAGCACCATTCATATTATTTGACGATGCACCTGCTACAAATGATATTATCTATATTGGTAGTTCAAACATATTTCTTGGAATGACAGCAGTACTTAGCACTTTAGGTGTTGATAATGGTAATACTGCTATTGATTGGGAATACTGGAATGGTACAGCTTGGACAGATTTGACTGAGACTGATGTTGATACTGGAGCAAGTATATTTACCGCCAGTGGAAGTTTCACTTGGACTTATCCTTACGGCTGGGTAAAAACTACTGTCAACAGCTCTAGCTCATTATATTTCATTCGTGGAACATTAAGTGACGGTTATGGTACTTACCCACAACTTGCTGCACTCACACTTATTGATGGTGTCTCTGAGATTGTTGAGTTACGAAACCTCGCACTACATAATGGTCGAGTTAATTTTATCTCAAAAAGCATTCCAGCAGGAACACGTAACGTCAGAATCGATTACAAGTATGGTTATGCAACAACTCCAACTTATATAGCAGAAGTTAGTATGTTGTTAGCATCCCTACAGGCGTTTATTAACCTCTCGGGCGGTTCTTATAATGATGCAACTTCATACAGCTTAGGCAGTAAAAGTGTTACTATCGGTGAAGTATATGTGAATATACGCGAAGTTATCAACCAATTCAAAGGTCGTATTGACGGAATATATGCAATGGTCGGTAAAAGGATTAATGTAGCAGCAATATAATGGTAAAGAGCAGAATAACAAAACATGCACAGATTAACAGGGATTTGATTACTTCAGCTATTGCTATCTTCGGTAAGAAGACATTAGCACTAAGAGTACTCACAAGAACTGTTGATGCGTTTGGACAGTTATCTGTATTGAGCGCAGCAGATACCACGTTCACTGGCGACTTACAGTTTGGATTAGACATTGACCAAAGATTCATTACTACAGGTATAGTGGAAGTGGGGGATGGTGTTCTTTACATACACCCCAGTGCGTTGAGTACACTGCCTTCACCACAAGACCAAGTGGTTGACGGGAACAGTGTTTGGGAGATTCATAGTCAGATTGAAAGTCCAGAACTTGACGGGACAGTAACACATTACTCTTATCGATGTCGGAGAGAGATAAATGTCTCAGATAATTAACGTTAATGGTCAGAATTTTGAAATTACTAACTGGGACGAGTTCAAAGAGAAACTTCTAACAGCGGTAGGATTTCAAGTAGAAAATGAAATTATTAACCAGATTAATACAATGCGACTTGTTGATACAGGACATTTCAAACAAAGTATAACTTCTGAGGTACAAAACGGTGAATTGATTATTACTAGTACAGCACCTTACGCACCATATCTTGAGTATGGAACTTTCGATTATTGGAGTGTGTATGGGTTACAAGGATTTCCAAAGACACCAGAACCTAAGAAGAAAAACATATCTCGTAAAGCAGCTAAGAAGTTACCAAAGGGAATGCAACCATTCGCTCCGTTCAGAAGAGTATTATTTAACAAAGCTAAGATGGAACAGATTGTTGATAAGGCAGCTAGACTTGCATCGAAATAATATTATTTATAAACCTTAAAGTCAATCTAATTCTATCCAAGTAGGATATTTAAGACCAAGCAGGCAAGATGACAAGAACTAAGATAGAACCCGATAGAATTCTCACAAACTTTCTTAGAGTTAATCTTGACGATGTTAATGCTTCTCGTTCTGGTAACTGGATTTATCCTGACTTTCCACGTGTAGCTTCTCTTGGTGACGCACAATTCCCACGCGTAGGGATTACAATTATAAGTGAATCAGCAGAGTTCATGGAAATTAATGGTGACAATAATTATCATACAGTATCATTTCAAATTGATATAGTTAGTAAAAAAGACCTTATTCATACTTTAACAGTAACAAGTGAGGCACTTGGCACTGTATCTTCTGCAATTAATTCAAACAGATTCACTTTCGATTTTGTTCCAACCGCAATTTCCTTTCTTGGTTATCCCGGAGATACATATGGTACAGTAACACAAAAAGCTACAAATGAAGATTTTACAACACCTGCTGCGATGGCAGCGGATGTTATTGAGTGGGCATTCTCAACTGGTGAATTGAACCTTAATGCAACCGATGTTATAGCAGATGATGGTCGTGCAATGATTGCAACATATACTGTGGCTATGGATGGTAAGAAAGCCTGTCAACATTTAGCAAGACAGATTTGGAAAGAGATTCGTAACAATTGGAGAACAGACATGCAACCAAGAGGTTTATTCGCACCAAAACTTTTAGCTAACAATCCGATTCCATTAGATGAAGAGTTAGATTTATACAGACAAACAATAGAAATCCAATTTAATGCATTTAATATTGGTGAGGGACTATAATGGTAAAGAAATATTACAAAGCAAGAGGGCGACCTCCTGTATTAATGGAAGAAGAGGAGTACAATATGATGATAAAATCGTTGGAGAAACCAGCAGCAAAGAAGAAGACAACCAAAAAGGAGAGTAAAGAATAATGGCAATTGAATATTATAAGGGATTTGATACTTACGTTATCTATGGAGAAGAAGCAGTTTACGGAACTCCAGTGGCACCAGGAGTAACAAATTTTATTGGACAGATTACAAGTTTTAACTTAAATATGGCAAACAACTCATTCAGGACACAAGGTCTTGGTGACGGTAGAAATGCAACAGGTACTTTTCTTGGACCGTTTGATGTAAGTGGTAGTGTAGAGTTTAATATTACAGACCCGACAGCATTACAGTATGCAATAGGAACACTTACAGGAACTGGTGTTATTGCTGACCCATATCAAATTGAAGAAGCAGAAAATATCGGTTTTGATGCAGCTAACATTCCAAGTTTAACATTAGAAATAGGTAGTGAAGGTGATACTTCAGATGATGAGATTACCGTTAGTGGAGTTGTAATTAATAGTTTAACAATCACAGCAACACAAGGTGAAATTATTACTGGTTCAATGGATTGGGTTGGACAAACAGTGTTGGCAAGTACAACATTACAAACTGTTAGTGCTGGAACAGCTGCACCACTAATGTTTCATGATGCAACATGCACCGTTGGAAGTGATACAGTACAGGTTACTTCTTTTTCAGTAAGTATTGCAAACAACATTCAAAGTTATAGGGAGTTAGGTTCAAGATTATTAACACAACCAGCAACAGGTGTTCGTAGATATGATTTCACTATGACCATGAAAAAGAAAGTTGATACAACGGCGAGCACATTAAGTGCAGTTGAAGCAAGAGGTATGTTTTTTGGAGCAGCTACTACAACTTTGTTACCTAGTGACGATGTAACAAATTTAGGTGCGACTGTAAGTTTAGACATTAATGAAGGTATAGGAGCTAGTACAGAACGAGTAATTAACATTGATTTAGCGAATGCACATTTTGATAGTTGGAGTGAACCAGTTACTTTAGACGGTGGTGTTATTGAAATCACAGTAACAGGAACAGCTCAGAGTGGACTAGCAGACGGAGCTGTAAATGTTCCAATTAGATGGTATGCGATAGCTTAAGAGTAAAAATAAAAGCACAGGGGTAAATTACACAATGGAAGACATAAAAGTAATATTAAGTATGGGTGAGGTTACATTGCGTAAACCGAAAGCAAAACATTTCATGCATGCTATGGAAGAAGCAGAAGTTGACAATGGTCAGTTAAAGATGACAAAGTTGTTCAGGATACTTTTGCCTTTTTGTATAGCGAATCATCCATGGGGAATAACACCAATCAAAACAGCTCTTGGAGAACTTGGTATTGAAGATTACATTAAACTGTTCAACGAATTAAAAACTATAGTTAATGTAGGAAGTGATGTTGAGGGAAAATCCGAGCCGCTGTCTTCAGAGGCAGACTCCCCAAAGAGCAGTGGCTAAGGAAAAAGTTTATTTACTTTTTTTTCGTAGACAAGGGGATTACACCTGAACAGGTGGACGAGATGAGACAGGAAGACATTGATTGTATCTTAATGATAAATCATGCACAATCAGATAAACAAGATAAGGATAGGAAAAAACAACAAAGCAAATGGCAGAACCGGCAATAAAAGCAAAAATAATACTTGACACTAGTGGTATGCGTGGAGCAGCTGCTGGGTTTGGTGGTGGTGGAGTTACACAAGATACAGCTTCAAAAGGATTACGTGATGTATTAGAAGGGTTAGATTTCCCAGTTCTTGGAGATATTGGTGCTGCTCTTGCAGGTGGAGTTTTACTTCTTGAACAAATAGGTAAAGTATTAACTAATGGTTTTAATTTCTTAATGAAGTCAAGTCCAATACTAGCAAGTTCAATTAATATACTCCAAAAGAGTTTCGAAGTATTATTAAGACCTATTGGAGATGCTATTGGATTATTCATAAAACCTTTTGCTATTGCCATGTTACGATTTGCAATTCCTATCTATAAGAAATGGCGTGAATTTTTAGGTAGTGATAAAGCACAAAGTGGATTAGGAAAAATTAATGAAGGTGCTGGTCAGGTTGCAGGTGGTCTTATCAGTTTAGATTTTGCTCAAATTAAAGAAGGACTAGGACAAATCTTTTCAGGATTAACAGAAATCACAGGAGGATTTCTGGATTTCATGGGAGAAAATCTTAGTGATTTTGGTTCACGATTTAAACAGTTTGCAAGTGATGCTTGGGAGTTTTTTAAAGAAAAATTTGCAGGGATTGGTTCGTTTTTAGGTGAATTAATACCAAAACCTATATCTGATGCTCTTTCATGGGGATGGGGTTTATTTACACAATGGCTTGAAGGTATTTCATGGGACAAACCGTTATCGCCGTTCTTTTCAGCATTAAAAGTTGGATGGGATAATATAGTAGTTCCAATGGTTGATTCATTAGTAGCTGCTCTTGACGAAAGATTGCCGGGTTTAAAAGAGGCATTAGATGTTCTATTTTCAAAGGCAGACGAAGGTGAAGATAAAGGTTTTATTCAGAAATGGATTGACAATTCAAAAGAATGGGATAACAAAGTTGTAAATACTTTAATACCGGGGTTTGGATTATTATATACTACAGCTGAAACAATGTTTGGTAAAGATAAAAACGAAAGGGGTAATACTGTAATTGGTGCAATTAATAAAACAACAGATGGACTTAATATGAGTATAGAAGCTGCTAACATGACAAGTACAGCACTCCATTCAATACCAACAAATATTACTACAACACATACTATCATCACAAGGAGGATAAGTGAGTAAATGGCAGATATAATCGAAGAATTAAAACAGCTTAGAAAAGAATTTGAAGGGCTTAACAGAACTTTCACTACAACTCAAGTGGTCAAAATAGACTTGAAAAAGATAAAAGAAGAACTTGCTGATGAATTAAAACGAGACCTTCAAGGTAGAACATCTTATGGTATAGGAATATAATATGGCAACACCAACACTTAATGCGATTGAACTTGATAATGTAACCCAGATTTCTTTTACTAAAGATGCAAACATTGTTCCGCTATCTTTTCCTGGTGGTGATAGTTCTGCAACTGAAACTTTCGATTTGTTAGGTGTCACAAAAGTTATAACTATTTCTGGTACTTATGTAAACACTACAGCAAATGTTAAGACAGACGTTGATGCATTGGCTGCACTTGTTGATGGTGACCAGAGTGTAAGTGTTTCTCTTGTTACAGACGAACTTGGTACACTTAGTGTTAAAATAGCATCATTAGACATTGTATGGGATACATTAAATAACAAAGCAGGATATACATTAAAACTTATAGAGGGTGTTTAAGTGGCCCGAATACAGACATATGTGACTGTTGATGGTATTGATGTTACAAGCAAAGTTATGGGTTGGAATTTTGTCGACACTTTTGGTGATGAAATCCCTGATATGGTTATTAAATTCTCAAAAAGCGTTTTAGGTTTAGTAACAGCAGCTAGTGGTGCCGAAGTTATTGTAAAAAGAGGGCCAGTCACAGGGCAAGAGTATAACGTTTTTAAAGGTGATATTGATACAGTTCAAAAGAATATTGGACAAATTATAATCAAAGCAAAGGATAAACTTATCGCATTAGTAAGAACTAACGTGAACACTTCTTTCGATAAAGACATTGATGTTGAAGCTGGCGTTGGTTCAGCAATAGCAAACACACTCATCACAAGTGCTGCATTCGGTGGTCTTAGTACAAATAGTGGAGCTACTGTTGTCAGTACAGGTGCGACAGTTCTTCTTGAAAAGTTTGTTTGTAGAAAAACTGACGTGTTTGAAAGAGTAAAGACAATAGCTGACATTTATGATTATCAAATATATTATAATTATGATGATGATTTTGTATATTTTGAACCAACAGGATATACCGCAAATGCAAACACATTAACAGTAGGAACTAATGTTTCTAATTTGCCTGTGTGGGAATTTGATAATACTCAACTTGTTAATAAGATAAGAGTAGAAGGTGCAGAACAGATAGTTGAAACCACAGAGTCTGGACAGATAGGTGTTACCTCAGGATATACAGTAAGTGATGTATTATTAACAAAACAACCATTTTCAACAAAAGTATTTTGTGATTCAGCAAATCCACCTACCACATTAAGAATAGGTGGTACACTTGGGGCGACTGGCACTTTTGATTATTATGTTGATGAGCAGAACAAAAAGATTATTTGGAATTCAACATATACTCCAGGTGGGTCAGATTTTGTTGAAGTGAGATATGGTTATCCTTCACCTATTCCAGTGCTTAGAAACAGAGCAACGAGTATAACTTTATATGGTCTTAGTGCAACCACTAAACATTTTTCTGATATCAGAACTGTTGAAGATGCAATTAATCGGGGAGATTTATTCTTGGACCTTTATTCACAACCATTTGTTAGAACAAAACTTCATGTGCCGAGTATAGCAAACAATTATCGTGCTGGAGAAACCGTTTCAATAGTTGATAATGTTAATGGGGAAACAAGAGACCTAGTCATAAATAAGATAGTAAAAAAATTCCCTCACAAATATGACATTATTCATGTTGGAAACAAAGAATATAAGATGGCTGAATATAACAGATTCACTCTTGACAGAATAAAGAGGCTTGAAGAAGAGCTTAGTAAGAATGATGATATACTGATTCAGATTATTGATGTGAGTCGTACATTTAAACCGAGAAGGAGATATTTGAAATTACAAAAAGAAGTTATTGCTGATACAAATTCTCTTATCTGGGACCATCCAACACAAGGTCAATGGAATGATGAGCCTGGTTCTAATGATGAGGAGTGGGGTGGTACTGCATTTGGTTCAACAACGGTACAAAAATTAGTTCAGGGCGGAATGGTTTATGAGGAGTATTGTTACGATACAGATTTCCATGATGCGACTTCAACAGCAACATTTTCAACAATCACACAAAATATATCTTTTACCGCAGGACAAGTTTGGTCAAGTACAGTGATAGATTTAGGCACTACTCTGAGTCAAATAAAGGTGGACCTTGGAACTGTTGTTGGAACTCTACTCATTGAGATTAGTTCGGATAATGCAGTGACTTGGCAAACAGTTACAGAAGGGGCATTAACAGCAGTAACAAGCTCAAATGGTACGGGTACATTCATAAGAATAACAGAAAACGCTGCAGGAGTGGCAACAATAGATTTAACACAAGACAGTTTCGGACAAAATACTGAATCTGTGATAAAAGTATTAATGGTGGAATAAAATGGTCAATGGAAGCATAATAACAAATAATGGTAAGAAAATAATAATTAACAGGGCATATAAAACAACGCCAGACTATCTTGAACCGTCTACATTTAAAATAGGAATTCTTAACGGGACACCAAATGTGGCAGATACAGATTTAGACGTGCCTGTTGCGATAAGTGGCACTGAAGCAGTTGATGCTTGTGAAGCGATTACAGGATGGGTTGACTCAGCAGATATGACTATAACAACCAATGCGGTGACTTTTAAAGAAGGTTCTAACAGTTTGAGCCTAGCTAAAGATGCAGGTTCAAGTGTGAACTTCTCAACAGCTAAGACTACGACGAGTAGAGATTTTACAAGTAAAACTTTATTTGTTTGGTTATACATCACAGCTGTGGCAGACTTAGTGGCTACAGGAACAGATTGTGTGACAATCAGATTCGGTTCAGCGGCAGGTGATTATTATCAGAAAGGATGGGATATTAGTGTATTGACTACAGGTTGGAATTTACTCTATTTCACATCAGCAACAGCAGACTCAACAACAGGAGCTCCAGCGTTAGGGGCAATGGATTACAGTTTTATTCAACTCACCACAGATTTGGCAGCGGACACAATCGCAGCTGATAGAATATTCATGGACGATTGGAAAATTGCAAGTGCGGATGATTTCATAAAAACATATGTTAGCGGATATCCAACTGTTGATGAGACTAATTTTGAGATTGAAATTCGTGGTCAGTTATTAAGTACAGAAGGTAACGGGTATGATATTAACGGTTTTGCACTGTTCAATGCAGACGGAACTCCGCTCATGCACAGTGAGGACACATTCACAGCAGAATCAAAAAGTAGTACAGACCAGTTCACATTCATTGTGAAAGATAGGCTGATATAGGAGGAATATAAAATATGACATTACCAAACACATTTACAGCAGGAACTGACGCATTAGCAAGTCAAGTTAATTCAAATTTTGTATATAACAATACTGTATGGGAAATAGAAAATTTAGGAGCGTTTACGTTTAATGGAGTTGTAGTACATAGTGCAACTAATTATTCAGTGGTTCGAGCAAGTAGTGGAGAGATTTATTTGTGGGATGGTTCAACACTCACATTAAAAAATTCAACACCTAATGCTAGTTCTTTGATGGCAGGATGTAAAGCAGATGCAACTCATGGAGTTTGTGTTGAGACTGCAGGTGTAGAAGTTACATTTACAGATGATAGTGGAGCAACTTGGACATCTAAAACAAGTGTAGGGTTCTCTGCTGCTGTTTATGATGTTAGTTTCCCAACAGCGACATTAATAGTAGTTGGTGGAAGTGATGGTGGTGGAGATTATATACAATTTAGCACAGATGATGGGGGAACTTGGACAGACGCGACAACTTCTCCTTCAACTGTTGTTGATGGTCTTGATATGTTTGACGGAAATACAGGTTATGCTGTAGATTCTTCAGGAAATATATGGAAAACTACAAACGCAGCAGTGGATTGGACAGACACAGGAGATAATGTATCAACAGGGACACCAGGTGCAAGTTGTAATGTTTTATGTTTAACAGCAGATATTGTAATAATTACTAGCCAATCATACTTAGACTATTATGTTAATTCAACAAATACCGTCACAAGGAAAGTGACTAATGGTACTTTAGATTTACCTCAAGGAATAGTAAATACTGATGGAGTGATTTATGCACTTATGTCAAATTCTAGTAATCACATGGGTGGCTTACTTACATCAGCAGATAGTGGCATTACTTGGACTTACCAAATATTTGACCCATCTAGTAATGACACTGCATATAAACATTCAATCGCGGCTTATGACACAGGGAAAAT
>Ga0233415_10000461_pt1 | contig 19176 bp, 32 predicted proteins | sample Na_anoxic_12_MG_FD_188631 | JGI IMG/M metagenome (GOLD analysis project Ga0233415, IMG submission 188631) | Seawater microbial communities from Saanich Inlet, British Columbia, Canada - Na_anoxic_12_MG | ecosystem: Environmental > Aquatic > Marine > Inlet | place: Canada: British Columbia... | reverse complement strand
ATCTTAAAGATGCAAATCTTGTCCGCGCAAATCTTGAAGATGCAGATCTTGAAGATGCAAATCTTTACGGCGCAAATCTTGAAGATGCAGATCTTGAAGATGCAAATCTTTACGGCGCAAATCTTGTCCGCGCAAATCTTGAAGATGCAAATCTTTACGGCGCAAATCTTTACGGCGCAAATCTTGAAGATGCAAATCTTGTCCGCGCAAATCTTGAAGATGCAAATCTTTATAATGTGTTAAACAAAAAACAAATGTCACAAACCTATATTACCATGCATTCTAAATATTGTCCTATGATAATGGGGGATAAAATAAAAATAGGACGTGAAGAAAAAACTATTTCTGCATGGGATGAATGGTTTAAAAGTAAAGAAACTTATGATACAAAAAGAGGCACAAAGGAGTTTAAATTAATTGAGGCTCATTACAAGGCTATCAGGGCTTATAAAAAATGTATAGATAAATAATTAACTGCCGGTCGGCTACCAATCGGCTGTAGTCCAATCGGCTGACAGTCAATCGGCTCAATCGGCTGTGAGGCAATCGGCTCAAAACTATAAGGAATATTATGAATAAAGAAGAATTATTAAACAAAGTAAGTGACGTCATATCAGAACTGGGCGAAAAATCTCCTGTTTTATTGGTAGCGGAAGCGCTGGATATATTGAGGTGGGTAATTGAGGGTATGCCGGATGCTTCCGACATTGATTTCATCAAATCGTTGTCTAAATGCCGCCAAGATACTCAATCGGCGGTGAAGGCCGTCGTTAAAGCGGCAATATTACGTAACCAATCGGCTGAACCAGAAAGCCAATCAGCTGGACCGTGTAGCTCGTTGGCTGACAGTCAATCGGCTGAATCCTGCCTCCATGTAATTAAATGTTGGCTTGGGTATTATAAATACATCAAAGACGGCACCAAACCGTTTGAAAAACGAGGATACTTCGGAATAGGAATAGACCACGGTAAAAATGTGATAAATTACGGTACGCTTTTTCGTACTGCACAAATTTTAGGGGCTGACTTTATTTTTCTTATCAATAAGAGATTTAAAAAACAGGCGTCTGATACTCAAAAATTATGGAGACATCTACCGGTATATTCATACGATAATTTTCAACATTTTTATAATAATATACCATATGATTGCCAATTAGTAGGCGTTGAACTGAACCCTTCTTCCATACCAATAGAGAAGTTTAAACATCCAGAACGTGCCTGTTATTTATTAGGTGCAGAAGATCATGGATTATCACCAACGGCAATTAAACATTGTCACAAATTAATAAAATTAAAAGGCGATACATCTTTGAACGTAGCTACCGCAGGGTCAATCGTTATGTATCATCGAACAATGCAAGAACATTAAACCAAAGGACAATCATGGCAAAAAACAAAACAGAAAACCGTCCCATCCGCATGGATGACGAAACCTGGGTAAAGCTTAAAGAGCTCGCTGAGAACAGGCGACCGCAGGAAACCAGGCCCTCTATGATCAATCGGCTCATATGGGAGGAAGCGGAACGGGTTAAAGCTCGACTGACCCAATCGGTTGCAGTCCCATCGGCTCAATCGGCTGCATTGGACGCGGATCCCAGTCCGGAACCAGATTTAGAGTGGGAGGATTAGTATGAAACCAAGATATAGACATGGCGAGCAAAGGCTCTATGATCCGTCACAGGTGACTATGACTATTGGTGGCAAAAGAATTCTGTTTGATGAAGCAGGGTTTAATTTGGGAGAGCTCGTACCTCGTATATTGAGGCACAATTTCGGCATGTACTATTGTATTGAAAGATATTTCATGGGACATGCGAAAATTGAGTCTCGCAGAATGGCATGGGCAAAAGAATTTAGCGTCTTCGTTGAAACTGATCAATTATCAGACCTGGCAGCTTTATTTCAGGGTGTAAGGAAATGGTCGGGAACATTGCCTGAAAACCTTGATAGGTTTGGGTTGGTTTTTGAGAATATAGATACTTATTTGATGTCAACTAATTGTGCGCTGTGCTGGAAATATTATAAAGGTGATGAAAGTTGCGGAAATTGTCCGTTGAAAATATCTGGTCACAGATGCGAAGCGACGAGTTCTTTGTATTATATAGCTCGTGCACGTCGCGACCCCAAACCACTAATTCATAAATTAACAGAACTCGCTAAGGCGTGTAATTCAAAAGGAGAATATCTTCATGGAAAAAAATAATACCATCACAGGCCGCGAACTGTCCAAACTAAACAAAGACGTCTTCAAATCTAAGTGCGGTCGGCTCGAACGTAAAACGGGCCGTAGTCGTTACATGGATATCCTGCGAAAACAGTACAGCAAGGATAAGAAAGCTATGGTTAATCTAAAGACCGGGAAGTGGGTTTAATCACATCGAAGGCAGCAATGGATGTTATCCCGTCCATTGCTGACGGATAACCCAGTGCAGCCAGCTCACTACCATCGTCTGTACGGAGGATGTAAACCTTATCCGGAAACTCAATTGAGCCGGTCGGCTGTTCGGCTGGAGGCTGTTCAATCGGCTCGGCTTGGGGATTGTACCTGTATTTACTTCCCCATTCACACATGTTGAAGTTAGGGCATTTCTTGGAGTTGTCGAAAAATTTATGAGCGTATCCGGGAAGTTCACGCCCATACATCACTTCCAGATCCTTGATTAGTACCGCGAGGGCCTTGAATTGAGCGTCTGTGAATGTAGTGGTCCCAACAAGGCATATTCCAATAGAATTTGTGTTCCTACCCTTGCAGTGAGCCCCGACGTACTTTAGCGGACGCCCAGGACAGATCATGCCGTCGAGTGATGGGAGAGTGATGCCTTTTCCGATGTTTCCGTTAAGTATTATGAAGTGGTATCCAGTCTCGTCGAATTGCCCAGCAGGGTTGTTTGGATCTGTGTGCCACTCATGGATCATTTTCTCCGTGCCCATGTTTGATGCTGTATGGTGGACGATGATTTTATTGACGTCAGTTGGGTTTTGGGATTTCATTACTTATCCTTTGGTTTCCAGTGTGATTTACATCTGATACAGCATCCGTCACAGCCAGCTACAGCCTCATCTTCACTTTTACAAGTATTGCAAGGGCCTCTCGTTACGGACGGATGAATATTGTGTGGGCCTAGCTTGTGTCTAATTAAATCGGGAATACTAAAACACATCTCTCCACAATTACATTGCATGTGCTGATCTTTCTTTATTTCTCCTGATTGAAAAGGCGTTTGACAAGCTATACACACCCACCAGATCAGGTATTCATCTTCTGTTTCAGTTGCCATTCCATTTCCTAGTAAGCCGAAGTCAATAGATCACTTACCTATCGTATACTTATTCTGAATCTTTCGTATTTCTTTCTTCAGTAAAATAGCAGTACTTTTTTCAGCTTTATTTTTTATCGTATCATTACAAAATTTCTTTAAATATGGGAGCAAGAACTCCACGTCATCACAACATCCGATGCTTAGCATTGTCGTCTCCTTTAGTTATTCAAAAAATATCCTAAACGCTCCTTCATCACAATCTTGATATGAGCTTTTATTATTGACTCTTACCTGATACCAGTCTTTACCGCCGCTATTCACTTTCTACCGAATACTACGGTTAAGCCGCAGGCAATTATAAGTATGAGGGGGACACCCCAGTATGCGCTATTCATAATTATTTACTCCATTAAATTTAAAATTAATCACACACGGTTAAAGTTATCGACCTATTGGCTTGCCGATTGTTTTGCCTGCATCGTTGAGTATATAGACATACACTTTCTTTTCTCTTAATTCTGTGTCAAAAATAAATGGATCGTCTATTGTTTTTCCGTTTTTCATAACAACGAACTGTGTACCGTTAAAATCAGTACCTTTCGGATCTTTATTTGGTGAACCTGGTGGGGGTGTTTTGTCAACATCAAAGTACCGAACTGTGTCGCCTTCAATATAGACTGTGTTGCAATCGCTCTTTTCATCGAATGGTGCATGGTATTTCATTATTTTTAATATCATATTATTCTCCTTTGTTTGTTTGTATTTATGTATGTATGTGTTCGTGTGTGATTAAAACTTCATCTCCCAATAATATCCAATTCCCGATTAGCCATATCCTTCATCTTCAGTATAACTTCCAGCTTATTACTACTCTGAAATTCAGCTATACATTTCAATGTTACCCTTGCACTGCTGAGTAACTTATCCAGTCGTTTGATTTCCTCATTCTGAGCGTCTGATAATGCACCGTTCATGAGTCGGTTACATCCACTTCAAAAACAACTTTGCCATCGACTCTCGACTTATATTGCAAAGCCTTCTTTCCCTTACCCTGTTTCAGTCCTACAATAGATGTAGCCAGCATCACAGGATCCACATTCCATTTTAAACCCTGTTCTATTATAGATATGGTCCTATCGTAACTTCCTGAAACATCAAATATTTTCTGTACAGCAGTTTCATTGATGGGGTAGTGTCGATAGATAGCTCCCAATAATTTGCTCTCAAGTCCCTGCATATGACCTCCGTTATGTATCTAAACGTTCTAAGTATTCGCGAGAGATAACCCTAAGCAGCCCTGAGCGTGTTCGCCCAACTCTGACAGCTTCATCTTCGAGCCTTCTGGCTATATCTTTGGTATCTTTAAATGTGATAACTACGGGATCATCTGTTATTCTTGGTCTACCCATATATCCTCCTTTTTGCATTCCTTTATCCAGAATGTTGCTTCATGAATTTTTTGTTCTACCAATTTGCGCTGGTCGCTCATAGGAATTTCGTCAAGAAGTTCCAGAAATATTTTAGCCTGGGTTTCCAGAGCACTATATTTAGCTGGTTGATTGGCGTTTATAGGCATAATACAAACATATATTAACGCAATACGTTAGTCAATCTGTATTTTGTAATTAACGAATAAAAGATCTCTGTCTATCCTACCCTTCTTTCTAGCCACTTTCCGATAATCTCCGTCGATATAATGTTTTTGTACTCCAGATCCGATAAGTGTCTCCATAAGTGTCATTAGCGGGTTACTAAGACCGTCACGCTCCAGTCCAGAAACGGCGAAGGTAGCTCCGCATTTCATGATTTCTGTGATATATTTGAACAAGATAACATCATCATCTTTTTCCCAGTAAGCATTATATCCAGCTTCCGTGCCGGTGAACGGGGGATCAATATAGTAGAAGGCATTCGGATCAATAGGGATATCCTTAAACGATGATTGTTTCAGAGATATTTTTCCCCGGTATGGAGCGCAGTGTTTTACGAAGGCATCAATTTTTTTCTGAGTATTAGCGTTGAAGGACCGTTTTCCGAAGGTATTATTGAATTCGAATTTCTTATTGTATCGGATGAAGTTATTCGTTGAGCAGAGGAGTAAAGCGTATAACCTAGCTGGAGATTTATCCGCATTATATTCTTTTCTGAGCACCTGAAACCCGTCGTAATCAGTTTTATCTACGCAGTATTTTTTCACGAACGTCATGAAACTGGAATTATTAACCAGCAGTTCCTTATGGATACCAATTAAGTCTCCGATGATATCCGAAGCCAAAATGGAATCATATTTATCCAGCACGTTAGAATAAATAGATCCGCCTCCACAGAAAAGATCTATGAAGATTGATTTGGATGTGTCGAATTTAGGTATCAGTTGCCCTAGTAGTTTGAATTTACTGCCGGTGAAGTTTAGTGGTGGTTCAATGTACATCGCTACTCTCCCTTACTCTTATGGTGACGAGTATTCCAAAGCCTGACTGCTTCTAATTCATTTTCACACCAATTTGTTTCAGGCATGACCGTACACTCTTCTACATCATTATCTGAATTATCCGCAGGGCAACACACTTTAACCCAGCGTTTCTTAGAATGGATGATTATTTCGCCTGTTTGACCGCAAAATGGACATAGTTCAATCTTCATTCCTTTCCTCCAATTAAAAAACCGGTTCCTTTAAGCGCCACCATCCAAACGGACGGAATGGACAGTGGCGCCGAGCGACCTAGAAAGGAACCAAAATAAGCCGCTCTACTAAACCTAAAATAGGTTTATTGGGTATCCTTGTACGCCTTAGCTTGAGCCTCCGTCAGGTCGCGCCGAGATAATATTTTTACAAATTCCAAGTCAGGCCTGTTCTTTCTGAACCACTCCTTCAGTTCGTCAGGATGACGTGCCGTCCTTCTCATTATGTCTTCTTTCTTATTTATTTTCTGTCTTATTAACACTGCGTAACGTTGCATACACCCTCCCATGGTTTATTGTTATGACTAAAGCCTTCCAGCACATTGGGCACGGAGGTAGGTGATTAAACTTCGGCCACTCTGGAGTCTTGATGTCGTTCTTCCACATCTTGAATAAATTTAAAGAATAAGCCTGCCATTCTGACTCTGATAATTTACCAAGAACCTCTGATAAATCATCAAGCGATGTGTCCGGGTTCCAATCCTCTATTATAGTTTTATGAGTAGCGCCCATTACTTTTTTGGCTATTAATTTTTTTCCTGCATCTAACGTCATGTATCCTCCAATTAAAACTTATCAATTATACTTAAACAAACTAGAATAACAATCCCAGCAGCAACCCCGATGAAATACAGTTCAAGTTTTGTGAATTTAGACATAAGGATCCTCTACTATTTTTAGAAATACAGAGTTCCTTATAATGTGATATTGAAACATGAGCTTATGTTCAGGGAGTCCAGACTCAATCAGTAACACTTGTAGATTTCGGGCAAGATCTTCTCTTGCTTTAATCCTATCCGGCTCCAGATGATAAGTTTTAACAATTTCAGAGTAAGGCTCAATCAGCCGAGGCTGTACGGAGACCATTGCCTCCTGCATTTTTGTATTCATCATATACCTACTTGAAAGTTATTATCCTGCCGGTCCTGGGATCAATAATTGAATTAGTTTTCTGTATCCTTGAATATAACATTTTCAGCATACGAACATCCTGAATACAGTAATTAATTACACGTCCGACTTCTCCTCTCTGATAATAAACAGGTGCCATTGCGCCGTCTTCGGTTTTACCTATATTGAAATTAGCTTTTAATATGGCATCCAAGGATAAACTTCCGGTTATTCCGGAAGGGGCCGCATCTTTAATTGTAAGGTAAAGGTCAGAGCTTTTCTCCGGTGGAATTTCTATTCCCCAATTCTTAAATAGAACGGGATCATCGAACCGTTTATTATTAAATCCCATGACGATGTTAGTTTCATCAACCCATTTTCGAAACTCTTCACGGTTATCATTCATGAACACTCCGATTGATTTCCGTTCTTCACTGAAAGCAACCAGAACAGCTATTCCCATATTAGCCTGGTCACCCCAGTTCTTGCAATAATCAATCCCCTCAATGGGATCCTCATTTGGCTGAGGTATTGCCTTTGCTATTTCTAGATCATACCATAACATACTATACTCCTTGGTTATAAGTGTCCATATTCTGAATCATCATCTTCTTCTTCATCGTCCTCACCGTCATCTATGAAGGCGGAAAACGGTATTCTTGTTGCCCTCGTTGTTATTCCAAAAAATCGCGTTGAACCTACCGAATCGGCACCTTTAATTCTTTGTAAAATAGTACCCCACTTGCTTGCGAATTGCGTTGTCTCTAACATCTTTTTTATGTGGGTGGATGAGTTACTTATTACTATTGAATCCTTGTTTATTTTTATACCGTTACGGGACAGTGTGGTTGATATATTCTTACCCAGCTCGGCATGTTCAATCAGAAAGCTATTAACAGTACCTGGCCTCAATTTAGTGTACTGTTCTACCAACTCAATAACCAAACGATCATCCATATGCCCTTCTTCATAGTATTTAATCTTAGAAGTAAGTATTGTATTTAGACAATCAATTTCATCAGAGTCTCTCAGTGGATTATTATCATTACCTACGCGGTTCCAATCCTGTTTAGCGACCCAGTCCCGGGCAGCGTCTTCATTCATCAACTTCTGGGAGGTGAGCGAATAGGCTCCAGCTAATAAAGTTCCTATTTGATCACCTTCTCGCTGTGAACCGAAAGCCTCAGAGCATACCTTTGAGAATATATCTACATTCTTACGGATGATAGGGATAAGGCTGATCGCCCGGGAACGGAACATTGCACATGTTTCGCGGGATAGGAATTTAAAAACTTCCTTTTCGAATTTCTGAAATTCTTCAATCTGTTCTTTAGTAGGCTTAACTAATGATCGTAATGCCAGTACACTGATTCTACTCTCATCAGATTTCTGTTCGATGCCCACTCCAATTGATGACAGGCACCCACATGTTCTTATCTTAAAAAACTGAGCCTTTCCCGTCTGGGAACCTTTAATTATACTGGCACCGTCTGAGCTACTGGATTGCCGGAGCAGCTCCAAAACATTCTGCAATCTCCTACGCCCCTCTATTCCCTTTGATTCGGCTTCATCGAAAAGCAACGGGAGAGCGTCGGATCCCAGAGCCTGACGTATACCCGCTTCTGAGGTATTACTGGCGACATCCAGAGGTAAGGACCCGAGTACTTGCTTTATTATGTTACGCATGATCCACGACTTACCACAACCTTTCGAACCAGTAAGCCATATATGAGGTCGCCACTTCAGGGCGCCGCATACAACGCTTAAAACAATCCAGCCAGCCAACAGAGTACCATTGATATCATTTTCCCATCTCAGGTCTTTACAAATTTTAAGAAAAGCATGAGCCTGTTGGACGCTGAGAGGCGGAGCGTTTTTGACGTCAAGTATTGCAGCTTTCTCATAAATAAATTTAGTTTGAAACTTATGGAGTGCGGTCGTAACATCGTTTACTCTCAAATGATCGCCAAGATGTAGAACTATTTTCTGATCATCATACCATGCACCACGACCTCTGACGGCGTCGGCGTTATAAATCCCAGTTCTTTCCTGAGTTCGTATGATATAGTTTGCTACCTGTTTTAAATTCACCCCAAATTTTTGTGAAGGGAAGTACTTCTCCCATTTCTGAAGGGGCATTAACTGACAGATATTATTTATAGCAATCTCTGACGGCTTCATGCTGAGCACTTGCTGAATCCCTGATGGCAGGAAGTAATAGTTACCGTGGTCGTGTCCTAAAAAACGAAAGTAAGATGGTATATCGTTTATGTCCATCGGTCCCCGGTCTTCGGGAGCTATTTCAGGAGGAGGAGCGTTATCATCTGGAGGTTCATTTTCGGCATCCTTAATGATACTTTCATTTTTAAATACGTCGTTCTTAGGAAACTTATTTCTGAACATCACCATGAAGGCTCCGATGTTCCCAATGTTTTCCTTTATATATTCTTGAGCGTCCCCGCCGGTTTCGATTAGATCGTAGCAGTCCCATTTCTCGGGCATTTTATTTGGTAGTACAAATTTAATTTTGTTCTTATCTTTTAGTTTTTCATATATATGATGAGTAACTTTAAAGCCCGGCTCATCATTGTCGGGCCAAATAATTACATTCATATCTACGATGGGAGACCAGTCAGCCCTATCTACAGATTCCGCTCCGGCTGGCCAGGTTGTAGCGCATAATGTTTTGTTATTCAATTTGTTTATAGCTCGGGCGCATTTTTCACCTTCAACGATGACAGTCACATTCTTTTTCTCAGCTAATTTATTTAAACCATATAGCGGTCTAGGAACTTTCATTCCTTTCATTTTCCATGCTTTATTTCCGGTACTTTTATTTATGCAAAATGAAAATGGTATCATATCCTTTTTACCATCGGCAAAATCAAACCGAGCTACGCATCCGGCTAATCTTCCATCAACAGTTTTATACGCCCATACATCAGTATGCTTTTTCTGCTTGAAATAGAATAGACTTCTTGGAGGACGTTCCTCGGCATATGGTAACGGTTCCCACTCTGAGTTGCTAGAAGTTATGACTGTTTTAGGAATTTCATCGCCAATAAGACAGGTAGCCTGATTTATTTCTTTAGCAGCCGCACTCATTGATTCGCATTGGAATATGTATTTATACAGAGCAATAAGATCGCCACCACCTTCGCCATGAGCGAAGTCCTTCCACTTCCCTGTTTCTAAATTTATTTTAAATGATCCAATAGACTTGTCATCACGCATGGGATTTTTTACGGCATATTGTACTCCAGAACGCTTCCCACCAGGCAACCACTTATACACATGGTATTCTGCCTGGGGAAGCAGCTCTGCATTTAGCTCTTTAAAATTCAATCGTCACCGCAAATATCTAGGGTGTCCTCAACTGAACGACTAAAACCACCAAAGCCACCCATCTTTAAAACCATTTGAATAAAGGCTTTTTGTTCCGTACTGGCGACACCCTTAAGCCGTTTAAATTCAACGGCCCCAAATTGTGCAATATAGGTTCCTATCATTTCTTTTGTAATCATCCGTCTTTTAAGAAGTATATAATCTGAAGAGCCAACTTGCAATCCATATTTTATTGGATGGTAATCATGAAGTATTAAAGTGGTTCTGGTTGAACGCTTATCCTTTTTACCTTGATAAGCCATTCCCGTATTATTTCGAAATATCCTGAAATCAGGATTCTTACCTACTTCAAGAAATGATTCTTTAGATATTTTAGCTTCTTCTCTTCCCATTTGGCTCCTTATAATAACAGTGTGGACAAGCCCCGCCATCCTTCATCGTAGAATGGCAGCGGGGGCATTTGCCGGGGGCAGATTTTAAGTGTCTGGTTTTTGATGGGACGGGGATGTAATCAGCATAGCTCATGAACCGACGTCCATCTTTGATCGAGGAGGATTGACAGTTCTGAATGAGTTGAGCAATTCAGCACTATTCCTTATTCCAAAAGACTCGCACACCTTCAATAGATGCACATGCCTTTTAGGAATTTTGAGGGTAATGAATTCATCATTATTTTGAAACGATCCTAACACATTCATTACATTATCAAACTTATCCTGTTCGGCATTCAATAGAAGTCATCTTTTTAAAGAGGCACCTATTCCATCAATTAACATTTTCAACAACATCATACCGCCCTCCTTTTCCTACCATTAAAAACATGACGAGCCCATGCAGCATTGTATCCTTTCGCCTTCGCTATCACAAGCAACTGCTCCAATGTCTGAGCGCGTCCTTGCTCCTTCCGCACTTCTCTTTTCTGAAATTGTTGTTCTGTTAATAGTTCCAATTCTCCCTCCACTTGTTTGATTTCACGTCCGTCCTTATCAATAAAAGCTCCGCAGTGTGGACATTGTGCGGGGCCACGTTTAAAAACCATAAAACATTCTAAGCATTGGTATGTATCTATTTCGTGTGATGCTTCATATTTTTTCTTATTCCTTTTCGGGGGATTAAGATCCCATTTGATTTCTGTATTTGGAAGAGTCCATACGCCGTCGATAGCATTCCGTTTATAGTTCCCTACGCAGTCAAGGATGTATGCTATTTTACCTGGTTGGTATCTTAATATACGTCCTGGCTGTTGACGATGTATAACCATGGAGTGAGTGGGTCTTAATAGTATCCCGCAACAAACTACAGGCACGTCGGTTCCCTCAGATATGATGTCGCATGATGTTAATATATCCAACTGACCATTACCTAAATGACGGATTGCGGCCTTCCTCTCTAATGGTGAGGTTTTGCCTTCAACACATTTGGCTCGGTATCCTGCTGCACCAAACTGTTCGGCTACATGATAAGCATGTTTCACTGATACACAAAAAACGATTGCCGGAAGTCCGTTGCATATTTTCCTGTAATGGTCAACGGCACTTCCTGTGATGGTAGGTTTATCAATCACACTTTCCAGCTGTGACTTAACAAAATCACCACCCACTTTTTCTATGTTAGAAAAATCCAGATTCTCGTTATTCATCTTCGGTGCATAAAATTCAAATGGAGACAGGCGTTTCTTTGCTATCAGCTCATCCATGGTCGGCCCCACTATCATAGTATCAAAAAATCCGTTCGAAGCAGAGCCTAATCCGCGCCCGTCGGTCCTTAATGGAGTAGCCGAAACACCCAGCACTCTCGGCTTTGGATCCCAGTGATCGATTATCATTCCCCAAGTATTTCCCTTTATAGAGTGATGGGCCTCATCTATAACAATCAGGTCCGGACGGGGAGTTCGCTCCAGTCTATTCCTTAAAGTCTGCACTGAAGCTACCTGTATATCTTCGAAACTAGGTGAGAACTTCGGAGATATTATTCCATGTTCAACGCCAAATGTAGTGAGAGCATCCGATGTCTGCGTTAATAATTCAGCTCTGTGTTCAAGTATTAATGCACGTTTAGACGCCTTGTGCATTATATCAGCTATATGGCTATACATCACAGTTTTTCCCGAACCAGTATGAGATACCAGAAGAGGGGACCGGAATCCAGACGCATAGGCATCGCGCGTCTGGTCAACTAAAATTTGCTGGAAGTCGTATAGTGAAAAATTTGCCTTCATTCCGTCCTCTGAAGTAATTTGTCCGTTAAAAAATAAATGATTCAAATAAAATGATTCAAATAAGATGATTCAAATAAAATCGTTTTATAAATCTATATTAAAACTCCAAGAAATTGCAAGGAAAAAATGAAAATAATTGGTTTTATAGAATAATTAAGGGAAATGAAGAAAAGTATAGAAATATATTGACTTTTATTTGGAATTGGATTAGTTTATTAGATAATTGAAATTGGAGGACGGAATGGAACATAAGGCAGCTATAACAATTACCCAAAAAAATGAGCTTTACGGAATAAATATAAACGGCAAACCTATGACAGATGTGGTGGGGGATACTGTATTATTTCAAGCTAATTTAAAAGTGTCGGAAATAATTGATGTTTTAAACGGTAATATTGAGAATAAAGAAGAACATCTAATTACGTTCGAAAGCCCGGGTTGTAATGTTGGAAATAAAAAAACTCCTCCACCCCAAAAACAGACCTATGTAGAAATAGGTCCAAATTTAAAAGCCGTTTGTGAAGATATGCTTGATCACTCGAAACATTGTGCAAATATACATGCTTGCACCAAACAAATAGCCGATATGGTAACAACATCTGTGAGGCTGTCGAATTAAACTGGAGGGCGGAAATGGAAATGTTAGAAATAAAAATGTTTAAGGTTGGTGGTGAAATCGGATTATCGGTAAACGGTAACAGGATGACTACCACACTGTTTCGTCACGATAAAGATTGCATGATTGAAATTGCCACAGTGTTTGTTAGTGCTGATGCTCTGAAGGCATATCTAAAAGGGGCTGGATCTGAAGTTATACCTAAAAAAACTACACACATAGAAATAGGTCCAAATTTAAAATCAGTTTGTGAGGGAATTTTAAATGAGAGTAAGACATGGAGAATAGCTGGCCAATCTAAAGCCTGTATGAAATATATTACTAAAATGATATCATCCTTCGCTCATAAAACTAATGCTTAAAATCAGATCATCAATGCTCAACGGCTACCTGGACTGCTCCAGACGCGCTATCGCCTCTGGTTATAAAGACATGGTTCAAGATGCTGGATACCGATTAAACGAGCGCGACCCGCACGTAGGAGCTTGTATCGGCACAGGAGCTCACAGTGGTTCAGAATATATGTTAAGAAATCCTGAAGCTGATTTGAAAGATTCCATCGAGGTCGGCATTGAGTCGTTTAAAAAGGAATCTGGTGGTGATTTAATTCTGGACGCTCTCACTCCGGATAAAAATACGGCAGAATATCAGGTGAAAGCGCTGGTCCTAACTTACTCTCAGGAAGTAGCTCCAAATGTCAAGCCAGTAATGTATAATGGTGAAATCGGTACAGAGATATATTTGAAAGCCATGATCGACGACGAAACCATGCTTACCGGACATATTGATTTATTTGATGAAATTGGAATGGCCCCTCACGATTCAAAATTTGGTGGACAAAATAAAAACTACTTCCCTCAACTGGGCGGGTATTCTAAACTTTCTGGTCCCAATGGATTAACAGTTAAATCAGACCCCGTTATAGACTGGATACCCCGCTGTAAGAAGGGTAAAGTTCCGGAATATCACAGGATAACTTACGACCGAAAGCTCTGTGAAGAAGCCGGTATGATGATTTGCAAGAAAATCAAAGCTGACGTTGCCAGGTTCCTGAAGACTGGGAACCCATGGTCGTTTATGCCTAATGTAAATTCTATGTTATGTTCAAATAAATTTTGTGTCGCTCATGGAACTAATTTCTGCGGGTTGACGAGGGGAGTGAAATGAAGTGTACGTTTCATAAGGGAGCAGATACTAAATGTTTCATACCCAGCAATGGGTCTAAAAAACCATGCACTGACTGTCCAACAAAAAAAAGAAGCATGGGGATTTATTAAATTACCTGAATCACAAAAAATGATAAAAGAAATTAATGATAAACTTGACAAATTAATAGCGAGTGAGGCAAAATAATGAAACATTTAATTATTATTATGATAGCCATGCTTTCATTAGCCCTCAAACCCAGTACGCCATGCGAAGGTAATGTGTTTGTAATTGAATACGGTACTGAGGATTTTACGAGAACAGCATGTTGCGATAAGTACGAGGCGCAACACGGAAGTTATTTGAATTATTTATTATATATAGACGGTAAATTTAAAGAAGTATTGATGATTCCATACGGATGGTTTGTATCTATAAGAAGGGTGGGTAAATGACCATCCGCAAACTATACGTCCAGACCGGCATAGAGATATTATCAAACGATCCAGATGCCGACATTGAAAAGGAAGTTAAGGATACCGTAGCTATGATCGGCTGTACACATGAAAACCCAGACGGAGATAAAATAACGACTAAATCAGTAAGGATAGTTAATTTACATACAGGTAAGTTGCTATGTAACGAGGGTGAATTTCATTAGGAGTATTATGACAGACCCAAATTTATGCTCACTTATTACCAAAGAATACGAATACATCTATATGGAAGAGTCGCCTGTTGAAAAGAAGATGAAAACTAAACGATGGTGGGTTAAAAACAAGAAGTCACGTTCACAGTTAGGCGGTGTAGGATGGTACGGTCCTTGGCGGCAATATTGTTTCTTCGCTCATACAGGTGTTGTTTTGAATACAGGGTGTCTGAAAAACATACAGGATTTTATTGAGGAGCAGATGGAATTAAGAAAATTAAAACCATAACCAAAGGAGCAACCATGAAAGCATACCATAAAATACCAACAATGTTCAAAAGAAATCCTGAAACGAACTTCAAAACTCTCATTGTCAATGATTACGCTACTGAAGAATTACTGTATCTAGCAGAAAATCGATGGGTGTTCACAGAAAAAATTGATGGCACAAATATTCGTGTCATATATAAAGATGGCAAAGTTGAGTTCAGAGGTAAAACCGACAATTCACAAATACCATCAAAATTATATAAAGTCCTATCAGAGAAATTTACATCTGATAAAATGGCTAAAGTCTTTGACGGTGATGTGTGTTTGTACGGCGAGGGGTACGGAAATGGTATTCAAAAAGGCGGTTGCTATATCCCTGACGGAATGGATTTCATTCTTTTCGATGTACGGGTAGACAAATGGTGGCTTATGTTTAGCGTTGTTCAGGGTATTGCGCAAAAGTTAGGTATAAAATCCGTGCCCATTCGTGGTGGGGGTGGCACTTTGAGAGACGCTTTTTTTCAAACTCAAATAGGCTTTAGATCTACACTGGGCGAAGGGATGGCTGAAGGAATTGTTATGCGACCAGCAGTAGATTTATTTGATCGAGCAGGCAACCGTATAATAGCAAAAATTAAACACAAAGATTTTAAATAACCATAAGGAACCACACCATGATAAGTAAAAAAGTATTACAGTTATCACTTCCCGAAATAGGGAAAATTAAAATTGGAATGAAGGGTAAGGTTATGACATCGAGAGGCGGGAAAAAATTCCAACCTCCGTCAAAATTAGATCACTTCCTGATCACGAAACTGGACCGTGACGGTAGTGGAAACTTCGTTAAAGATGAGAAAATGCATAAGTTAATTGGCAGTGACACTCCTAAAGAAATTCCCATCATGCTCATGTTCAATGATGTAGAAGCTAATATTCAAACCAGACTGGTATGTTACAACGGTAAGAAAGTTTGGTGTTCTGGTGATGGAGAAAGCGCTCAGCAAGCTACTATGGTTGACAATCAGCTTAACTATAGTGTTCGAAATAAAGTAGCTTGCCCATGCAAGAGATTAGAACAGGATCATAAGGGTAAAGACAGATGTAAACCGTCTGGTCGCCTGTCATGCCTCATTAAAGGTGCTGAAATCGTAGGTGGATGCTGGGTATTAAGGACTACATCCTGGAATACTATTCAATCAATTTTAGGCTCACTTCATTTCATAAAATCAATAACAAATGGCGAACTGGCCGGTATACCTTTGGTGTTAAGATTGAATCCTAAACAAGTAACCACTCCTGATAATAAATCTATGACAGCTCAGATAGTCAGTATCCTATATAAGGGTGAAATAACACAACTCCGCCAATTAGCTTTGGCAAATGCTACCGAGCGTGTCACAGCTAAGATCGACATCCGACAGGTAGAACAACAACTTCTTTCATCACTAACAGAGGAGGATGTGACTCCGACTGACGCTGATTATATCGATGAGTTTCAGCCGGAGCAGCATGAGGACGATATTCCTGAAGTAGGGAAAACAGAAAGTACTGGGGATACTAAGAAAGCTAAGACCGGGGAAACTGAAAAGGCTGATGATAAAAAGAAGAAGGCTGAAGAAAAGAATAAATCAGATGCAGCCAAGAAAATCAAGGCCGACGCTCTGAAAAAGAAAATAGCCGAGGAAGCTGCTGCTGCTCTGAAGAAAGAAAAGGAAGACGCTGAGGACGGTGAATTTGATTTTGAATCTAATACAAAGGCCCCTGACAATAAACCAGCAGAGGACGTTGTGACGGAAACTGAAGATGAGACTCCACCTCCTGATGAAGATCCCGAACAGGAAGTGGCGCCTCCAATTGAAAGTGACGGAGGAATTGACGATTTCGGATTTGGTGACGATTAAAAACCACAGAAGGAGAACCTGGATCCAAGTGGAATGTGACTAAAACAGGGTAGCAGCGGGTCTGGCTTTATAGTGGCCCCAAATTTAACAACAAACAACAGGAGAATTAAAATGTATATAGGGCGGATAAGTCACTTTTGTAAGATTAAAAATATGGATGTAGAGTTACATTCACTCACCGGATTCTTTGGTAAAAACAGTTCTGGTAAAACCAGCATCAAAAATGCCATGGGTGCCGTGGCGTGTGGATGCCCTCTACCAATGAAGGGCATCAAGAAAAAAGATGCCAGAGATCTGGTCCAGGATGACGCTAAAAAAGGAATGGTAGAATTGATCCAGGATGCAGGACAGTCCTCGATCAGCTACCCATCACTGAAAATTAAAACTGAAAAAACTCCGGTCGTATCTTCAGAGTATGCCACTGGATTAACTAGACTGGATGAAATCCTCGCAAAGGAACTTCCAAATGTATTATCCAGTTACATGAAAGTTCTTCCGGATAAAGACGATTTAATTGAAGCCCTAAAAGATATTGGGATGACAGAGGGGAGCCGCGAGACAGTATGGGATCAGATAGATAACCTCGGATGGGACGCTGTATGTAAAAATGTAGCACAAAAATCAACTGGGCTAAAAGGCCAGTGGAAAGAAGCCGCCCGAGAAAACTACGGATCAGATAAAGCTAAAAACTGGATTCCCGAGAACTATGATCCGGAAATGGAAAATCAGAGTGAAGAGCATTACCAAGCTATTTTGGTTGAGAGTACTGAATTTCTAAATGCCGCAATAAAAGAGGAAGCCGTTTCGGATAGTAACGTCGATGACTTGACGAAAAAAGCTGAGTCCCTTGGTAAATTAAAAACCGAACTTGAGGGTCTAAAAAAGAAAGGGAGCGGATTAAAGAAATTGATTGATGAACTGGTAATTAAGCGCGACATAATGCCTCAGCCCTCCACAGAGGCTAACGCAAAATGTCCTCATTGTAAGAAGGCTTTTATCGTAAGCGGTTCACATGCTCATTACAACGTAGTTAAACCGGTAAAAATAACTGCTGAGCAGAATAAAAAAAGAGCGGCTGCGATAGTTAAGGTTAATAATATAATCCTGGAACATACGAAAGACAGAAAATCTATCGAGTTATCATTCAATTCTGTAGTGGTGAAAATTAAAAATGCCAAATCGGCCATAGAGACATTGAATAATAGACCCGAACAAAACCTTTCCGAAAATGATGTAAGTAAAGCCCAGAATAATGTAACTCAAGCGAGATTGAACCTCGAATCATTTCAGCAAAAATTACGGGCTGATGGTATTCAGAAAAAAATAGTTTCAATAGAAAAGGTGAAGGATATAGTTGGTCCAGAAGGGTTGAGAAAAGAGAAGCTTGGTAAAGCTATTGATGAACTAAACGATGTAATCAATGAAATAATTCCTGACTGGAACATTAAGTTTGATTCTGATCTGTTGGTTGAGAAAGATGGTTATGCCTTCCCGCTATTGAGTGAGTCATACACTTATCAATGTATAATAGCATTTCAGTTGGCAATCGCTAAACTAGAGAGTGCTGAACTAATAATAGTAGACCGTATAGATATATTTGATAGCGAAAATAGAACCATATTACTGAAAGCTTTATCTAAAATGAAAGCTCCATGCATAGTTTGTTCAACGATAAATAAAAAAGAAAAAGCTCCAGACTTCGAAAAGCTTGGTGTAGGTAAATCCTACTGGGTTGAAGATGGAGAGGTATCAGCAATATAAAGGAATGACATGTCTAAATATAATCCTGAAGATTTATTAACAACAGACCAGTTAGCCGAACATTGGGGTTGTGCTAAGAGTTCTCTTGAGCAGCAGCGTTACAATAAATGTGGTCCACCATATATTAAAGCCGTAGGAGTTGGTTTGCGATATAAATTTCAGGATATATTGGACTATGAGGAGGATCATAAGGTGGGAGGGTAAATATGGTTACATCCATGATAATGGTAATTGCTGGAATATATTTGATAGTTTTCAGTAAGAAATATAATAATTTGGTAGATAAGCTTAATGAAAATAATAAGCTCATTCTGGAGCAGGATAAAATAATTGCCGGATACGTTTCCGGAACTGTAACTGAGAATGGGGTTATGAAGTATAAATCCGTGAGAAAACCTGGTACGGTTATGTTTGCAGATAATCCGAATGTTTCT
>Ga0233415_10000459_pt1 | contig 19201 bp, 6 predicted proteins | sample Na_anoxic_12_MG_FD_188631 | JGI IMG/M metagenome (GOLD analysis project Ga0233415, IMG submission 188631) | Seawater microbial communities from Saanich Inlet, British Columbia, Canada - Na_anoxic_12_MG | ecosystem: Environmental > Aquatic > Marine > Inlet | place: Canada: British Columbia... | reverse complement strand
AAAGGATTATTAAATCCCCAGTTTATAAAGTTAGCAGCTGATATAGTTTGAAGAACTGCTGATCTAGTGTTAAAGAACATTATAGCTCCAGTAGAATTATTTATATAATCTAAAACTTTATTGCTGAGTTGATTGCCTCCACCAAGCCTATTGCTTCCAGACTCCATACGTCTTAATGAATTTTCAAGCGCTGCTCTGTATTTAGGTCCATAAGCTGCTTCTAGCTTGTTTAAATTTTCTTTAGAATATATAAGGTTTTTATTTTGTTTCCACGTCTCTAAATACTTACCACGTTTTTTAGTGTTTAGTACATCTATTAAATCTGTAGTTATAGTTCCAACAGCCCAGCTTTCTTTAGGTATAGAATAACCATCACCCTTAGTTATAGATAGTATTTGATCTGCAAAAGCTTGTAATTTAGGATTTTTTTCTACTATGTCGTTTAATTCTTTTAGATCTGATTTAGATAATCCAGGTATTGTTTCGCCCATTTTATTCCACAAATGAACTCTTACAGCTTGCTCGTTTGTAAAGCCTGATTCTGTTTTTTTAGAAAGATCTTTAGGTACATCTAATTCCTTTTTAAGAGCTTTAAAATCTGACATTAAGTTAACTCTATCAGTTGATAAGTTTTCCATAGCTCTAGTATAAGGATCAAATAAGTTTTCTTGATAAAACTTTAAATGAGCTTCACCTTTTTTACCTTTACCTAGAGTTGTATAAACTAAACCTAGCATGTCTTCGGCTGATGGCGGTATAAAAAATCTTTGTCTTTTAGCTTTAGCACCTCTTACTTGAGCCTTAACATCTGAAAATACTTTTTCTGCACCAATACCTGTTGACTGTTCTATTATATCATTAAAGTCTCTAGAAAGATCTTTAGAAGCAAAAGCTTGTTGTACTTGAGATTTAACATCTAACTGCTCTAAAACGTCTCTAACAGCTTTTACATTTGACTTAGCGTCATCTGCAAAATAAAAATCATTATAACCTTCAGAAGCTTTGTCTATTATCCAGTCAGCTTTTGCTTGGCCACTTGACTTACCTAAACCTGTTATGTTTTCTAAAGGTATTTCAACACCCATAGCTTTCATGAACTCATAAATAGCTTTTTGAGATTCAGGTGCTCTAGCTGTAAGAATAAATATATCTCTCTCACCTTTAGCCTCTTTCATTGTTTTAATTAAATCAAACAAAGGACCTTTTTTACCTTCAACAACTTTATTAAAATCTGTAAAGTCCATTGCCCAGCCTTCTGAAATTAGTTTTTCACCTTGCTTAGCAAATTCTTCAGCTGTTAGTGTTTTTCTTTTACCATCTCTTTCGGCAAATACTTTACTTTTACTTCTAGCTATAGTATCGTCAAAATCAAACACTCTAGCTTTTTTAATAGTTTTACTACGTTCATTAGCTAATCTAAATGCTTTATCTCTTTTATTAAGCTCATTAAGCATTTCACTTTTAGTTAGATCTTTACTAGCCATAGAAGCTTCTTTAGCTACTTCGATATTTTGATTTCTTACTTCGGTATTTGCTTTTAAATTATTTTTTGCTGTTTGTAAAAGTAGTTTATTTGCAGGAGTTGGGTTTATTGCATATTTAAAAACTTCTGTAGCAATGTTTATATTATCTATACTTTTTTTATTAGTGAATAATTCTTTAAGACCTTTAGTGTTTAATATTTCTTTTCTAGCTTGCTCTAGAACTATGTCATATAAGTTTTCTCCTTTACTGTTTACAGTTTCTTTTAAATAATTTTTTAATTCTTTTAAAGCAAATCTTTTTGTGCCGTAACTAGCCGTAGATCCAAAAGCAGCATCTACTTTATTTAGCAAACCTTTAGGCATTAATCCTTGTACATTGCTAAGAATACTTTCACTTGCTGGAGCTTCAAACTCTCCTTTTAAAATCCCTAATACTTCAGAAGCTGATTCACCTGCACTTGGGTTAAAATGCTCACCTTTCATTTTAGCAAACTCATTAGCCCTTAATATTGCGTATTGATCTAAAGTTAAAGTAATGTCACCTGTCTTACGCTTTTTAATTAGCTTTTTAGGATCTAATTTAGCCTCTGCAATAGCATCATTATAAGCATTTCTCCATACAGGATTTCTTTTGTCCATGGTTTGAAAACCTTCAGGTCTATAAACAAAATCCATTGGTATTAAACCTCTTTGACCAGCTATCATACTGGTGTTAGCTCTTCCTAAATTCCATATGAAATTAATTCCTTTTTCTAAACTTTCTAAATTATTTTTTTTGGAATTTAAATAATCTTTTTTTATTGCAGATATAGCTTTTTGAGCTTTTCTATAATTTTCAGCATCTATTTTAGGATAAGCAGCTTCTTTTTCTATTTTAGTTGTTATCTTTCCTTGTCTTAATTTTTCATTATAAGTTTTAAATTGACCAGTTACATTTTGAACTTTTATATTTTTCCAATCAACATCTTTTATAAGTTCTTTTGTTTCATTGGATAATATTTTATTTTCTTTTAAGCTTTTATTATTGCTAAGACCTTTCTTAAAACTTTTACCATCTACATTTAAAGCATCAACAAACCCTTTCGCTTCTCCACCTTTTCCAGATGTTTTTTCTGCATAACCAACAAGTTGCTCTATCTGTTTACTAGTTAAAGCATTGATCATTTCTTTTGGAAAAGCATTTTCAGCAAAGTCAATGATACTTGACTGAAACTCTAAAAGCTCTTCTTGTCTTACTTGAGGTAACTTATCTTCCGTATAGAAAAAACTTTCTTGATTTAATACTTTTTCTAGTATAGGTTTTAGTTTTTCTACAGGAACATCAAGATTCTTAGATATTTTATTTAAGTTATCTTTATTTAAAACTTTATTTTTAACTTGGCTAATGTATCCAGAGCTTTTTTCTTTTGGTTGCGTTCCTTCTAAAACATTAAAATAAGTATCATTAATAAACTCTCCTAGTTCAGGATTTTCTATTGACGCTTTTTTCATTGACTCGTCTCCTTTTAAAGACTCAACAATAAATCTTTCTACTTCTTTTTCTGATATTTTTTTATTAGGATTTTTTATATTGTAGTTTTTTGTTAAATCTATAGACGCCATTGTAGTTGACGGATCAACTTGCATTTTCTTGCTTATCTCAGCTATTTCACCAGTTTCTTTACCTATTCTTTTAAGGTTTTGGGGAGTAGCATCTCTAGTTAATCTATCAACTAAGCCTTCTGCAAAAGCTGTTTTTCTAGTACCTCTTAATCCACTCTTGGCTCCAGTAGTAGGACTTATAGTTGGTGCTAGTATATAATCTGATAATTGTTTTGGAGTAAAATCTTTAAACTCGTATATGTTTATGCCTTGAGCAGTATTCTCTACATAAACTTTATCGTTAAGCATAGCAGCATCTATTTCAGCTTGCTTAGTTAAACGTCTAGGTGGTTTAGTAAATATTCTATTTTCAGGTTTAGTTTGACTTTCTAATCTAACAAAAAATCTAGGATCTAAAGTTTCCTTCATTTTTTCTACCATTTTCTTAATAGAAAACTCATAGTTTTTACCTGCACCTAAAGCTTTTTTAACTTTATTAGTTAGCTTGCCTCTTGATGCTTCTGTTATAAAGCTTTTAAATTCTTTTGTCTCAACACCTGGTAGTTCTCCTTCAAATATTTCTAATAAACCTTTATCAATTTCATTTTTTAAGTCTTCAGTAAATATTTCTGGAAAGTCTCTAGTTACTTTAGACTTTGGAGTAACTTTAGCTTTTCTTTCTTCTGAAGCTATTATAGCTTCTTCTGGCGTTGCCTCTTCTGACTTAATATCAAACTCTTTTTCTCCTTCTGCCCTGTCTTGTCCTAATCTTTTTTCTTGACCTTCAAACTTACCTCTTTTAGCTTGCTGAAGTATTTGACCATATCTTCTTTTTAAATTTTTCTGCATATAAGCACCAAAAGGTATACGCTTACCATCTACAACAGGTCTATAAGTTTCAATTAATCTAGCTAATTGCTCTTCATATCCAGATCTAAATTCTTCTGCTGAAACTCTTTTGCTAGGCTCTAAAGCCATAGCACCAGCACTTTTAGCTGCTTGGTTAGCTAATTGTCTAGCTTTATTTATGTTATTTTCAGATAATTCTTTTTTAACCTCTGTAGATAATTCTTGATTTTTAATATCTCTAACTCTAGTATCTCCAGCTTTTATTATCTTTTTTTCTATTTCAGTGTTTTTATCAGCTATTTCTTTATTAGACTCAGATACTACAACTTCTTTAGTTAAATCTTTAGAAGCTACTTTCTTAGCTTCAGCCTCTCTATTAGCTTTAACTAGCTCTGCGCCTATAACATCTATTTCATCTAGCTTAGCAAGTGTTTGCATTTTAACTTCAAACTTTCCACCCATTCTAGTTTTCTCACCTATCATACCTAGTAATTGAACTACATCTTTAGCTGTTTTAACGTTAGGTGTTTTTAAACCAGCCTCAACAAGAAAGTCTTTAACTTCTAATCTAACTTGATTCATAAAAGTAGATGCTAAGTCTGGGTTACTATAGTAAACTTTTGGATCAGCTAAAAATTCACCCATAAAAGCTAAGTATTCTTCAGCCGCTAAGTTTTTACCTTTCCATGTTCTAAGATCTATATTATATCTTTCTTTAATTCTTTTAGCTAGCTCAGTTCCTTCAAATTCACCAAAGTCAAATCCTTCAAATACTTTACCTAAGTTTTTAGTAAAATTTAATTTCATACCAGGATTAGCTTCAAGATAAGCATTTAAAGCAACATGTGTAAATTCATGAGGAGGTTTACCAGCTGTATAAGCATCTAAGTCAAAAAACATTTCTTTTGTCTTAGGGTTGTACTGAGCAGTGTTCTCTGCACTGTCAAAATTCTTTTTAAACATAGGAGTTTTAGGATCGCTCCTTCTACCAAACTTAACTTTAACACCTTCGAAATTTGGTACAAGAGTTTTCATAGCCCTATTCATAGGCTCTGTAATCATTTTATCAAAGTCTTTTTCAAAGTTTTTAGAGTTAGGATCTAACTTATGATGCATAGTTTGAGCTTGTATCTCTTGATTTAAAGTTTGTATTCTTTGAGTATACTCTGCAAATTTCTTTTGATCTTTTGGTGATAAATCTTTAAATTGTTTTTTAGGCTTTAATGCATCTGGAATTACAACACCATCTTTATCTACTTTTAATTCACTAGAAAAACCATCAACAAAGTCTAACTTTTGCCCCATTAAGTTATTAACTTCATTTTTTAATTCAGAAATAACTTCATATTTTCTTTGAGTCGTCATGAAGTCTCCTCTTTTAACATGTGTAAAACCTGTTAAACCAAAGACCATACTATTAACAATAGCTCTTCTTGATACCGTGCTAAAGTCTTTATACATTTCATCAAACTCGTCTTTAAAGTTTTTATCACCCATAAAGCTTTCGTAAGCTAGTTCTGCAACTCCAGCACCTTCAGCTGATATAGCACCAATTGGCCCAGCTTTTATAACTTTTTGAAATAATGGGTCTAACCACGCAAATGCACCTTTAAGTTTTATACCACTTGTAGCTGCGCCTAAAGTATAAAAAGTAGCACCACCACCAGGTTTCATGTCTAATATTGTTTGCATTTTAGCTTCTTCAACAACAGCTCCAGTTATAAACCTAGCCATAGGTGACATTTTGCTAATTAACTTAGCATAACCCATAGCGTTCATAACACCTCCAGTAGCACCTAATATCATTAAGTCAGGCACAAAACCACCTATTCCAGAAGTAACTTCTTCTGTCATACTCATAGATATGTTTTCTTTCTGATCTTCTGTTAACTCTATTTTACCACCCATTGATGCTTGTATCTCAGGAGTATTATTAGCGGTTTTTATAGCTCTGTCTAAATTATCTATTTGAGTTCTAGCTGTTCCTTCAGTTGTGCCTGTTAAAAATTCTTCAGCTTCACTCTTATTCATGCCTAAGGTTTCTAAAATAGCAACACCTCCAGTTTGCAAAAGATTTATTCCAGCATCAGGCTTTTCTATAGCTCCAACATCTACGTTGTTTATAGCTAAATTTCTAAAAGTTCTAGCAGCTACAGTTACTTCATCAACCTCTTCATTGTACATTTTAACAGCTGTAAGATCCTTATCACTTATTAAGTTGCCTAATTCATCAAAGTAACCTTCAAAGTTCCTAGAATCAATCCCAGCAGCTCTTAAATCATATAGAGATATATTTATATTACCATTATCATCTATATTCTTTTTTAATCCGTTAGCATCTAAAGCTCTTAACACTTTTGCGCCCATTGGATTGCCACCTGAAAGTTGTGCTGGTGTAAATTTTAAATTAACAAAACTGTTTCTGCCGTCAGCTTCAAACTGTTGTAAATACAAAAGCTCATCATTAAATAATTTTTCTACAGCTTCTCTTTGAGACAGTGCCGGGTTTTCATTTATTAAGTTTTGAGCTCTAATACCCGCTGTATTCTCAACATCTTGAGATACTTTATTTAATTTTTTTGTAGACTCTTTACTTCTACCTTGCATGTTGAAAAACTTAGAGTTTAACTCTTCGTTTATTTCTTTGTAAGTTCTAGGTTTTCCTTGAAAAGATAAAGGATCTCCAGGCATCCAACCACCTATTACTTTAGTACTTGTAGCATTTTTCTCTATAGCTTTATCAAGATCTTTATAATCGTTTTCTAATTCTATTTTTCTATTGTTTAGATCGTCTAGCTGACGATTTCTTTTTGTAGAAGACTCATCTTTGTCAACTGCTCTATTAATAGCTTGAGGAATTAAAACATTGTTTATTTTGTTTAATTCTTTAGTTATTTCAAATTGCTTAGCTTTTAAACTATCACTAGTAAGTTCTACTTCACTTTTTCCTTTATCAGCTTCTAAAACAAACATCTCTTTAAACTCAGGAGAAACTTCAGTAGACTCAGGTCTTATTCTATTTGATTTATAATCTCTTTCTACTTGGTCTTTATTATCTACAATAGTTTTATTATATAAAAAATCAAAAGAACTTTTAGTAATAGGTATACCTGCTTTTTCTACAAATTTATCATAAATACTATCTTTTATTATAGCGTGTTGCTCTGTAGATATAGTATAATTATCAGCACCTAAAGCGTTTTCATTACTAAATCCATAATCTTGTAGATTTTTAAAAGCTTTTTTTTGTAACGCATCCATTGTTGGGAGCAAAACTTCCATATCATCTTTATTGGCTTTACGTTTATTTTGAGCAACTGAACTTCCAAAACCACCAACCATAGTTGAAGATCTGCCGATTATAGGTGTATTTGTATTTGTATTTTCATCTTCTATAAAAACATCATATAATCCATCTTTATCAACTTCAATAGTAGTATCTTGAGCTAAACCTTCATACTTTGGTATATCTTCTAAGCTAGAAAAAGCTCTTGTATCTGCTTCAATATCTGATTTTACAACTTCTTCTTTTTGGTTGTTTAATTCTATTTCTTTAAATTTTTCCCAATTAGCTCTTTCTTTGTCCATTAACGGAAGAGCTTCATATTCTTCAGCTGATAAACTTGGCTTCCAATTAAATAATTTTTTTTCAACAACAGGCTCTTTTATTTCATCTGTTCCTATAGTTATGTCTTTAAAGCTGTTTAAATCTCCGCTATAACCGTCTTTTTCAAACAAATTAAAAGAATAATTTAAAGCTTCATCATTTGTAGATATTAAACTTTTGTAATCTTCTATAGACCCGCTATAACCATCTTTTGAAAACAAATCAAAACTATATTGTAAAGCTTCTGGATTCATATTTATTTTTTAGGATTAAATCTATCTGCGCCACTGCTAGGCCCTTGGTATGATTGCAATGTTGTTATCATAAAATCATTTATTTTATCAACATCTATAAAATTATTTCTATCACCTATTCCAATATACCTATCTAGTATATCTAGAGATAGTGGCTGGTAAGGTGGTTGATTTTTTGAACCACTTGGGGTGACTTTAATATACAAGTCGTTTTCATTGTAACCTGGTAGTGATCTATCAATTTCATCATTAAGAGCACTATTGCTAGCTTTAATAACAACGCCAGGATTAGCATCTATTAATATTGATTTAATTTTTTCAACCGTAGCTTCTTTATCTATATTACCATCTTTGTCAAATTCATTTACTTGATCTAATTCATCATAAAAGTCAAACTTTTTTGTTTCTTTACTTGAAGAAGAACCTTTTCCAGTTTTACTAGTTTTAGTTTTAGTTTTTGGTTTAGTTTTATCTAATTGAATTCTTATATCTCTAACTTGCTCTCCTTTTCCTTTGCTATATTGATCCATGGTATAATTAGCAATAGCTTCCATTAATTCATTTTCTTGATCTCCATTTTCTGGATCATAAGCAACGTCTATTCCTTTATCATAATAGCCAGAACCAGATAAAAATTGCATAGTATCACCGTTTATGCCGTTTCTTATTATTTTATCATTTAAAATACCATTTCTAATATTATCATAAGCTTTTTCAGAGTCTAACGATGTAGTTGTTACAAGCTTACCATTGACTCTTGATTCTGTAACTTTATTTATGTTAGGAAAGTTTTTAGCTAGTTGATCATAAGAAGCTTTAAAAGTAGGGCTAGGATCTTGCACTTCATTCCATAATCCAGGTAATCCTTGCTCTCTTCCAGCATAGTAATTTGTAGGATTTATTTTAAATTCTTTACCGGTATCAGGGTCTTTATAACTAAGATTAAAACCTAAACCATCCCACTCTGTTTTAACTTGTTTACCGCCATTAACTCCTAATGCATTTAAAAAAGGTATTGCTTCTGGATTTGAATTAGTATTAGAGACTGTTTTAGGACTTGTTCCATTTACAACTCTTTTATTATAATCTTCAGCTTCAGCTAAAAGTTTCATAAAATTACTAGTAGCACCTTCTACACCATTGAGTAAGTTAGATCTCATTTTAGCTACTTCAGTTTGATCTCTACCTATTGAATTGTATTCTAAAAGATCTAAAGCATCGATTTGATCTATAACAGTTTGCTTAAAGCTGTCAGCTAATTCAGAATTATCACTGCTTTGTATTTTATTAGCTTCTTGCATTAGTTCAGCTGTCTGCTTAGCTAATGCATTTTTGCTAGTTTCAATCATAGCCATTTGATTATCCTTAGATAACTTAGCAACTCTTAAAGTCTTAGAAAGACCTGAAGCATAATCAGCTTTTTCAGCCATTAACGCTTGGCCTTGTGTTATTCCTGGTTGTGCGTATGTTCCCATAATTTATTTTTTATTTTATTAATTGTAAAGGTTTGAAAACATAAGATTATTACTCGCACTAGCTTCAAAAAACGGTTTATCTTCAGGTCCAGTTATATAAGGATTTATACCTCCTGAAACTATTTTACCATCAAGTATTCCTAAATTTTTATCCTGTGCAAGACGATCTAAATCTTGCATATATTCAAGTTTAGTTCTACCCGCAGCGTAACCCTTAAGCATATCTATATTGCCTTGCAAGTTACCAGGATTTCTCATTGATTGTAAATCGTTAATCGTTGGATCAATAATTTCGTCTGCTAGCTTTAAGCCATCACCAAAACTGTTGTCAATTTTACTTGATTCCATTCTTTCTTGAAAATCTCTTTCTGATTCGTTTTGTGCTGCGTTATTTCTTTCATTAGCATTGTTCATAAAAGTTTTTACTTTTTTCTCAGGAACTATACCAGCGTTTCTAACAGCTGCAGCGTCACCTAATGCACTTAAACCTGTCTGTATGGAAGAATCTCTTCTATATTGCGCCATGTCAGATTGAGCTTGTAATCTATTTAACTCGTTAATGTCTCTATTTTCTTGCATTTGCATTCTGACAGTTTCACCTTTACCTTTAGCAATATCAACTTGTAATTGACCTTGAGCTTGTAGTTTTTGGTTATTAACTTCTTGCTGTTCAATACTAGCAGCAACACCTTGTTTAGATTTTAATGCAGCATTTGCTATGGCAGTTGCGCCACCAGCAGCAGCTCCAGTTTCTCTTAATGTATCTAAAGTATTAGCTAAAGCTTGATCTGTTTGTTCCATTTGCATTTCAGCAGCTTGAGTAGCTACAGCTAAGTTTTCATAAGGATTAGATAAATTAGCAAAAGGATTTTCTATATCTTGTCTTCTGTAATTTTCAATATCAGTTCTTACTTTTCCTAATTGTCTTTGAGCTGAAATAGCTTGAAATCCAGCTAAAGCAGCTGGAGCAGCGGCCCAAGCAGTTTCCCACCCTGTTCCAGGTAATAATTCAAATCCTAATTTTTTTAATCCCATAATTTTTTATCTTGATGATACTACAAATTCCGATGATACAGCAAACATTTCTTTTGTTCCACCAACGTTAGTTGTTAAATCTGTTGACATTTTAACCGTAGCAAAATATCCTTTTACGCCTGTCATAGAGTCTCCGAATACAACTTCACCGCTTGTAGCTGTAGAGCTGTTAACTAAGTTAGCATAGTATTTATTTTCTTTTTCTACAAACCCAGCTCTATAAGGTATACCATTTTCAGTATATAAACCTTCATCGTAGCTTTTAACATTGTTTGTTTGGTCTAAAACTTCATTAACACCAGGTCTTATATTAGCAGCGTCTGTTACAAAGCTATCTACTTGCCAGCCATTACTACCTTCGTAATTAATAGTTTTAAAGTTTTTATTAATTGAAGGACTAGGGTTAAATATAAAAGTTATAGAAGATTGATTAGAAACTCCATAAAATTCATTAGCATTAGTTAAACTATCATAATGAATATATAAAGAACCTTCTTTAGTTGTAAAATAGTTGTTTTTTAAACTAAATAATAAATCAGGTCTATATGTGTAAAATGTGTTCCAACCTTGAACTCTCTCACTGAAAGTAAGGGTACTATAGTAATCACTTGTTTCGTCTAGTGTTTTACTACCTGAGTGCTGTTGCAAAGATATAGTATAATTATCTTTATAATTATCAAAACCACCTTCTATTTTATCTTTTTCATAATATACAAATCTTATTTGTGGATCAGCTGCTACTCCTGGAGAATATATTTGTAAAGGACCATTATCTAAAAATACAACATCTGTATTAATATTACTTATTTTAACAGTTCCAACGCCTGTTACAAAAGAATTTATTGAATTCCAAATACCTCCACCACTAACATTTACATTTACTTGGACTTGAGAACCAACTATTATATTGCTTAAGTCTAATTCACCAGGATTTAAAAGTGCAACCCAAGGGCCTAATGGAGTTGGAACTGCAGGTTGTATTGGGTTTTGAGGAACTTGAGGACCTTGAACAATTACTCCAGATGTTTGATTGTATTGCAAAATGTAAGGTGTTGTAGTTATAACTTTTCTATCTAATAGTTTAGCTAGTTCATCTCTAAAAAAGTCTCTCATGCCATACTGTGATATTTCAGTTATGCCGTCTCTAGATAGTCTTAAAACAGCGTTTCGGTCTTTATCAGCAAAGTATCTTCTAAATCCAAAATGAGCAAAGCTTTCTGGGTTTCTACTTATACCATATTCTCCAGAATAAGGAGTTACTTGACCTATTACCACATTTGAAACTGTGTTTATTGGAGTTCCTTCAGCTGAGTATATAGCATCTTTATCTATCAATGCTTGGCTAACTTTATTTTCTTGAAATATAGTTAAGTTATTATCCATAGCATAGATAAGTTGTATTGATCCATTATGAGGATCAACAGACTTAGTTATGTCTTCACCTACAGAAAAAACATTAGTTCTATTTATATTTGTTTTAGAATTAAAAATTCCTGAATATACTAAAGCATTTGATCTATATCTAACACTACTAGACTCTTCCATTAAATAAGCTCTAACACCTAAATCAACTTGAGTATTATTATAACCACCTCTAATTCTAGACTCTTCTATTATCCAATTAGAGCCATTAATATCAGAATAAGTACTATTACTACCTGTGTAAACATTTGAATAAGGAGGCGTTGGAGTAACGCCAGATGGTATAGAAGTACTAGATTTAGGCCAATTGGGGAATTGAGCATTATCAGGATTAGTATGATCTAAAAACGGTATACCAGGAAATAGCTTAACATAACTAGGTCTTAAAGGCGTAGCAGTGCTATCCCAATTAGTTGTTAAAAAAGGAGTCGTATTCTGTTTTAGCCAAAACGTATTGTAGTATTTTATTTCTAAGTTAAATGCCATTATCTATGTATTATATAATGTATAGTATAAGAAGATGAATTTAGACTGCTTGGGCCGCTTGAAGCGTCATCTATTTTTAATTCTATTTCATATATGTAAGCTCCTTTGTAACCTGATCCAGCCTCGCCATTTGAAGGCATGCCTGAAAAACTTTGACCACCTATGTATTCTATAGACATGTTAACGCCATTGTAACTGGTGTTAGAAGCTGCAGTTGCACCTCGTAATTGAAAATCTTGAGTTTTATCAACAGCTGGATACCCAATTCCTAAAGCGTAGTATTCTCCACTACTATTTAGGTTTGGATTTGGAGAATTTATTTCTTTGTAACCGCCACCTCTTCTTGTTACTTTTACTATTTTATATTTAATACCTTTAAGTCTATCAGTATTACTATTTATGTTACCGGTGTCTGTAGATATGTTGAAAGCGGTTATAGCGTCAAATCCATTAGTTACAAAAGAAAATCTTGCAAAACCAGCTTGTATTGAAGTACCTGAACTAGGTTTTTTTGTACTTACAGCATTCAATTTTAACGTGTAATCAACACCTGTGTTACCAGGAAAAACTGTAGGTATTGGACTAGATTGACTAGAATTTTGAAAAATTAATGGATTTGTTTGATTTACAATTTCAGCACCATTTAGAGGACTAGCTATTGCAATAGCGCTAAAAGGACTAATTCTGTATATAATAGGATTTATATTTGCTAATCCAATGTTTGAAAAAGATACTTGTGTGGGTGAAAAAGTATTAGTTGATATTTCAAAAGTAATATTATAACTATTATCTACGTCAGATCCATTTTCAAAAACAAATCTTTTATTGCATAACAACCTAAATGTTGGTGTTTGTCCTGTAGCGCTAACTCGCTCAATTGATATTGGCCAATTAGGTTGACCATTAGCGTCAAATTCGCTTATTAGCACTTGTAAAGAATTAGTTATTTCTACTATTTTAACTTGAGTAGATAAAGCTGTAGAGCCACCTTGTGCAGCGCCGGCAGAATTAACAACACCAAAAGTGTTACTTATAACTTGCCCTACTACAGAGCTTTCAAACCAGTCACTAACAACTAATTCAGTTAATCCAAAAGGAGCATCTGTTGCTGCGGTTCCGTCTCCAGATGTTAATATAGAATTGTTTAATTCACTTATAATACCTGTGGTTGAAGTTTCATAGTATATATCTATATTAGATTTAAAAGGTTTTGTTTCAAAAACCATAAGTTTATCTGCAAAATGCCATTGATCACTTTCTTGATTAACAGAAGTAAAACCCATTCGTTTTTGAGTGTTTATAGTAGCTATTAAAGGGTTTTTATTATTTCTTAAAAAGAAAGGATCAACATCTCCTACTGATCCAGGATATATAAAAGAACCTAAACCATATTGAGAATCTCCATTGGAAGGATCCATATTCTCATAATGCAAGTCTATATTTTTTTTAGTAGTCCATTCGCCAAGTTCGTTAAAAGGTCTAACTGTAGTAACCTCTTGTGTTAAAGGTAATGTGTTTTGTTGGCCTATTGTTATATTAGTATTTACTCCAACCAAAGCGTTAAACTGCGTTTGTTTAACTCTATTGTAAAGAATAACACTAGATCCATATATGTTATCTGTAGGTCCAACTTCTTTTAAATCTCTTGGTATTTTATTTATGTTATCATTAAACAAAGCTATACTAGCTACAGAAGAAGTATTTGAATACTGTAAACCTTCAAAAGTAGCAGGCGTAGATGTACCATTTTTTTCATATATTATATTACCACTTAAAGCTCCTGGAACATAAACATTATAGTAATCTTGTTCTTGTTGTTGAACTACTATTTTATAAGTATACCAACCTAAAGGGTTTTCACCTTCTACCCATAAGCCGTTGTAAGGCGAAGACGAAGAAAGCTGAGCTGGTATAGGACTATTAAAAGTCACTTGTAGAGAATCTCCAGGCCAAGAAAGAGGATCTAAACCACCATTACTATAAGGCATAAATATAGTAGAATTTTTATTAATTAAATCCAATTGATTAATTATAACATTAGAAGATCTACCATATCTATCTTGTAAAACTACACCAACTTGATAAGCTCTATTTTGTTTTATTGTGTTGTTTAAAAACTCTTTGTTAGTTGTACTTGCGGGTGGTGTTGGGGTTGCTGGATTTAAAACAGTACCCTTAGCAACGGTAGATAGATTATAATCTAAATTTAAAGGAGTAGAATTGTTTTGTAGAAAGTTTCCATAAATAATTCTATTACCTACAACCTCTTGAGTTTGAGCTCTCATAGGGACTATGTCACTAACTCTTGTAACTTCTTCGTCAGTTAAAACTTTTATAGGTTTTTCAGATTTGTAATTATATATATAAGTTGTTCCTAAAGAAGCTACTTTAAATACTGCTCCAGTTCCACCAAACTCTTCGTATATTAATTCATCGCCAACTCTATAATTTTCACCAGAAATACTTATAGTAGCTGCTGTAACTACTCCACCAACAACAGTGATATTAGCTTTAGCACCAGATCCAGTATTATTACTATTTAACCCGCCAAGATAAGTTAAAGTTCTATCAGGAAGAACTCCATTAGTATAGTTACTACCACCGGAAACTAAAGATAAAGAAGCAATTACACCTTGATTAAATTCATTGTTTTTTACATCTGCTATAACTTTAACATTTAAATCATCTGAAGCTTTATAAAGTAATTGTATTTCATTTACTTTTAATTTGTTAGAAAGTTCGTTGTTTTTATACGGTAAGTTAATAACTAAACCAGCTGTAGTTATTTGGTTTTCCATAAATTCAACTATACTAGAAGCTTTAGTTTTTTCATCATCACCTTCTAGAAAGTAACCATATTGTTTAGGAACAAAAGCGTGTTGAGTAAAAGGTGCAGCTAAAGAATATTCGTTATCATCGTATTTAAATCTATAACTAAATCTAACAAATTTATCTTCTAAAAGCTTAGTGTCTCCAACAAAACCAGAGTTGTAGTAAGGGTTTCTTAAAGAAAAAAGAAAAACAGTATTTTGTCCCCAACCCAAAGTTTCTGCAATTGTTGTTATTTGTTGACCAGATATGTTGTTTAGAAAAACACGATCTAATGATGCATCTTGATTTATAGCTCTTACTAAGGCATAGCCACCGTTAGGATCTTGTGCATTCTGAACTCTTATTACTAAACTCGAAGCTGGCAATGGAGGATTTGTAGTTTGACCAAATGGCCCAGGTCCTAAGTAAGTTAATATATTACTATATGCGATATTATTAGGGTTTGAAAGTGGGTTTTCGTTAAATACTAAGCAATTGTTAGTGCTATTATCTTGTTGTATTTGGCCTGGAGCACCCCAAAAAGCAGGCAACCATTCTTCTTTTTCGTTTATTAAAGTTGATTCTATAACGCCTGTTGTATTTTTTAAAAAAGATATAGGCTCGTATGGAGCGTATTTAGCAACAGAAATATGGTCTTCATTAGTATAATAAGTTAAAGGATTTGAGATAGCGTTATCTACATTTATTTTTCTTGGTTGATTTCTGTTATCAGTAAAAAATAACAAGTTCTCTATCATATTAACACCTGATATAGGGTGCGTTTTAGAGAAGTTTAAGAAAGTTCCAGATACTAATATATCAAATTTAATATTTGATTGATCTATAGCTGAAGAATCAGCTACATTAGGTAGTTGACAGTAAGCTATATAATTACCTGCACCATTTCTTACAAAATCAACGTATTGGTTTAAACCTGCGTTAGTAGCGCTTAACTTAGAAATATTACCTAAACTGTCTGCAGAAGCATCTGTATAGTTAGTTAAAAAGAAAAATATTCTATTATTAACTGCGTCTGCATATTGCCCTATTATTTCAATGTTGTAATCTGTTAAACCAAAACTAGTTAGCAACTTATTACCTCTAATATTTTCTAAAGAACCTACACTAGCATCTTCAGAGGCGCTTACACTAGCGTTTTGAGCATCTCTATATTCGCCTTGTGGTAGTATTCTAGCCTCTGTATCTTTGTTCATACGAGACTTTAGAAAAGTATTTTTAATTTCTGGCATAATTAATGTTTAATCCATTTAGATTTACCACGCATTATTTGAGTGAATTCGTTTAATTTTATATTAGATAATCTTATTTTAGCATTTCTAAGTGCACTAGATCTATCTCTTTTAAATCTGTTTACAATGTACTCAGGAATATTAGCCCTACCTGACAGTATTGAATAAGCTATATGCATGTACATCGCTTGCTCTGCCATTTTAGGTATTCTAGTATCAGCATCCACTGATAAACCGTCTGATATGTATTCTAATATTATTAATTTATTTGCTAAATCACTTGAAAAATTAAATGACCCTGTTCTTTCGTTTATAGTAAACCATCCATTTTTTTGTGAAACTTCAGGCTCTAAACCATATCTTTGGCCGTAGGCTAGTCTGTCAAAACCAAACCCGTAAACATTTGCATTTTCAAATACTTCATTAGTTATTTCACCTGTAAGATCTAAGGAGTTGTTACTAGCCCATCTAGTTTCAGTTTTTGATTGTTCTGCTAAATTGTTTTCACCTTGAGCATCTTGAGTTGGTACACCAGCTGTATCTTGTAATGGTAGCTCTGTTGGATTTGAAGTTAAAGTTGTTGGATATATAATATGTTTAACACCTCCTTGATCAATCCAAGATAAATTAACATAATTTACATAGTCTTGCGGTATTATTAAAGAAAGACTAGGTGGTATAGTTAACTCTTGAGATTTAATACTTTTTAATGTGTCGTAACTAAACTCTTGTAAACCTCTCTTAGCATGAAACATTATGTCAGTTCTTTTAACATTTGGTATTAACTTACCAACACCAATGTATGCTACCATAAAATTGTTTATAATATCATTTAAGCTTATGTATTCATAACTACCGTGGTTGTTGTCTATAGCGAATTGTAACAACTGTATTGTGATTATGTCTCCAGAAACACTAACACCTGTATTTACTAAAGTAATAGAGTTTCCGACTACGGTATATTCCGTTGTGAAAGTTAATTCATTATTATTTTTTAATACTTTGAAGTTAGCATTGGAAACCCCAGCTAAAGCAACAACTAAATTAGTATCTCCAGTCCAATTGAACACTTGGGTTACTACTGGATTAGGTTGAGTAAATACCTGTTGGCCAGAATAATACTGTGCGTTAGTTTCTGTAATTAGTCCCATGTATTAAGATTTTTCGTTAATTTTGTCTTGCTGTAATTCGCTTTGAGCTACTTGAATTATTTGAGGATCTCTTATAACTATGCCAGCATATAGTAATATGTTTAAAACAAGCTCTGTTTGCTCCGATGTTTGTAATCCAAAATCTATATAGCCTTGTTGTGATCCTGAGAATAGATTAGCAGCTGTAAGTGTAATTTGTAGATCGGCATTGGCGCCAGCCATTTGAGCTTGTGGAACTGTTAATATATCATCAACGCTATATCCTGATCCTTGTGCAGTTACTGTGGCTGAAGAAACTCCAGCACTTGTAGTTGATATATTTAGTATTGCACCAGATCCACCAGTTGGCGAAACTGTAGTAGTTAGACCAGTATAAGAAGTAGAAGTAAAACCTGTTGGGTTTTGTGTTATAGAAGTAGTTAAACTACCTATATTAATAGCTGTTGCTACATAAGGGTAGTTAGTAAACACATATTGACCTAGTGATCCAATATCATAACCCCATCTAATGTTAGTAGGTTTTTTAACATACTGCATTTTAATATGGCTTACATCAGTTATATCATCAGGATATACTATACACTTATTATCTTCGTAAAGATATATAGGAAAATTCTTGGTTGGAGTTGTTAATGGAGCTTTTCTTATATTGTAAAACTCAGATCTACCTAATCTTTGCATTTCAGGGTAGATATTAGAACTTGGTTCATAGGTAACTGAACCTAGCTTGTACAGCTCAGAAGGAACTGTAAACACGTTAGAAACAGGATTTGTAACACCTATAGCTTTTTCAGGTACAGTTTGATCATTTTCAGTTTTAAATTCTGCAATTTTTTCATCAGTGGCAGCGACTCTATCTGCATAATCCATATCTGTTTGAGGAATACGAACCTGTTGATTCAAATCTTCAAAGCATTTTTCAAAGAGTTCTCTTTGAACTTGACTACCAATTTTGTTAAATTCATCTGGAGTCATATAACCCCTTTGTTCTTTGTTCAAAATAAGTAATACAGTTTTATATACAGTATCTACGCTTATTGCCATTTTAAATATTTTTAAAATAAGAGGAGTTACTTTCGTAACCCCACTTAATTATAGTCACTTGTTATTTAAACTTTTTCTCTATTGACTTGTAAACTTCAACTCCTTCGTCTGTTTTAAACCATGCAGCCATTGCTGAATAAGGGTTTTCATCAAAAGGAACATTCATTAATTTACGGCCATTACTAGCCCAAGTAAAAGTTCTTTGATCTTGCGCTAAACTTATAATACCAGCTTCAGTAGCTCTTATACCAAAGTTTCTAAGTTCAACGTTTTCATCATTAACTAATTCTAAGAATAATTCTGGATTACCCTTAGCAAATAGTAGTAAATCTCTTTTAAGTTCTTTAGAACTCATAGAAGATACTCTAGAACCTAACTCAACTCTCAATATAGCTTCAGCTTTGTCTACATCCATGTTAAGTGCCATAGCCATTGCTTCAACTTGTAACTCAAGATCATCTAGCTCATTACCAGCTTCAATTACCTCATCTCTTTCAGAATATATACCACCTTTGTTCGGATGATATAATGAAAGTAACTTTTGTAAAGGTTGATTTTGTTTAGGTACCATTAGAACACCATTTTCAAAAACAATATGACCTAGTGTTGCTGTACCTTTTTGTTCATCCATAAATGGACTTTTCATATTGGTAGCATATCTAAGTTCTCTACTATATCCTTTCTCTTCATCAAACCACATTAAAGGTTTTCTTGAAGAGTGTCTTGAGTTTAGTCTAGTTGTTAAAGGTGAT
>Ga0233415_10000458_pt1 | contig 19207 bp, 17 predicted proteins | sample Na_anoxic_12_MG_FD_188631 | JGI IMG/M metagenome (GOLD analysis project Ga0233415, IMG submission 188631) | Seawater microbial communities from Saanich Inlet, British Columbia, Canada - Na_anoxic_12_MG | ecosystem: Environmental > Aquatic > Marine > Inlet | place: Canada: British Columbia... | reverse complement strand
TATAAATATTTTTTTTTTATATTAAATTCAATAAAATTACTATTAATAATATTATTAATACTATCATAATTATATTAATATTATTATTTTTATTATTTATAAAAGTTTCAATTGTATTTGATAAATTTTTATTACTATTTATATACCCTTTTGAATATAATTTTTTTAAACGCAAATTATTAACACCTGATTGCGACATATTTTTATATAAAATACATCCCATATCTTTATTTCCATCTTTTGTTAATTTATATGACCCACACGGATAAAGATCCGCTATATTAAATTTTGACATACTATATTTTATTACTTATAATTTAATTTTTTGATTACTTATAATTTAATTTTTTCATCATTAAATTTTATTTTTTTAAATATATATAATTCCATATCATTCTCATTTTTAACAGATAAGATTTTTTCTAAATTAAAACCATTATTCTCTATATTTTCTATAAGCTTATTATTATCTTTCGGTATATATAATACAGTTTTACTTATATTCTTTTTAGAATTTGGCAATACAACGGTTTCTATATATTCTACACTATCATTATTTATCTCTCTCCAATATGCATCATGTGTAAAATTATTAAAATATGTTAACCCGTGTTTAATTCCACTACTATCCTTATAATATTGTGTATGCTCTCTAGCACCTGGATCTAATTTTTTCCTATTAAATAAATGAAGACATATATAACCATCGTCTTTTAACCAATAATAAAAATTTTTTATTATTTTATCTATATCATTTATATTATTATGATATAAACTATCTAATAATGATACTATTACATTAAATTCTTTATGCTTAAATATTTTATCATTTACTAAATTATCATTTATAAAATTACCCTTTGGGGTTCTAACCTTCGCATATTTTATTAATTCATTCGATACATCAACACCAACTGTTGGATAATTTTTATTTAAATATTGATAATGTCTACCAGCACCACAACCAGCATCTAAAATTTTTATATTATTTTTATTTTTAAATATATTATTTTTATTTTTATTTTTAAATATATAATTAATAATGTTATTAATATCATTTTTATACAATTTATCTTCGTCGAAAATAATATTATATAATTTTGCGTAAACTTTATTATTTACATTTTCAAAACTTTCATAACCTTCTATATAATCCCTATTATATGAAAAATATAATATTGATAATAATACAAATAATATAATATAAATTATGTCCATATATAATTTATATTATATAAAATACTTAAAATAATTCGTTTATTATTATATATTCAAATATAACATATAATATATAAAATTATGGATCAAGAACAAAAACAACTTACTGATACAGCATTATTAAGAATGATTCAAAGTATTATTAGTTTTAGCACAACAGAAGAAATGTACAATCTATCTAAATTTAATAATTTAGTATACAGAAAAAGATTAGCAGAAAAATTTAACGAATTTTCTATATCTTATCCAGGTTTATTTAGCACTATTATAGATGACCCTAAAAATTTTGATATGGATCGCTTACATCATATGCTAAATATGAAAAAACAAATTAATAATAATACAATCACACACGAAGAAGCATCAACAAAAATTGGTCAAGAATATTATGATGAATTTGCTAAACCAATCGTCCAAAAACTTCCTAAAAAACCAACCTAAAGCAAATATCTACTCTTATAATTAATTTCTATATTATTTATTTTACACCATTCTATAGCATTATCAACTTGTTTATCAATAATATTAAAATATTTATCCTTATCTGGTTTATTATTAACATATTTTAATGTTTTTAATATATTTTTTTTCTGTTTTTTTATAAAATTTATATTATAATCATATATTAAATGAATAAAATTATTATCAAAATTTATTCCTAATATATCAATCGCATAAAAATTATCATCCCAATTCTCTATAATTAAATATAATTCATCCAGTTTTTCTTTTGTAATTCCTTTAAACCCTTTCGCAACAATATATTTTTCAGAATTTGCAATTCTGCTAGTTTTAGGTTTATATAAATGTATTTCATCATAAAAATAATAAATTAAATATATCATTTTTAATGTGAATAAACTAAAAATATCAAATATTTTACATACAAAACTACCACCAATTTGTTGAATTCCAAAAGCAGTTATTATTTCACAAAATATTATTCTATATGATAATTGTTCTTGATTATTAAAATCGATAGAATAATCAAACCCGCCATCCGCAGTAACTAAATCTGCTTTTTTATCTTTAAAATTTTGTGTAAATTTTTTGATATCATTTATATTATATAAATCACCATAATTAATTTTAAAATTAAATTTTTTTATATTTTTTAATTTTTTCCATCCTGGTATATATTTATTTTTTGTATCTAATGTAATACCATAAATATCATCATTATAATGATTATTCTTAACCCTATAATTATATATTGCTTCCATAAATCCGCCCGGTCCTTCGGCTAAACTTGCTGTTTTTATATAATTATTTGTATTACTTAATAAATCATATTTATTTATAATCTCAATCATTTTAAAATATGACCTACTTAATGGATTATAATTAGCAATACTATTATTATATTTATTTTTATTAAATGATAAATGTATTAATTCATATGGATTTGTTATTTTTTTCATTTTATCCCAATCACTATCTTCATCAATTTTATTTTTAATATCATTTAATTCATTATATAAATTCGGATATAAAATAAAAATTTTATCTGATTTTTTAACTTTTAACACATCATTAATAATATTTTTATTAATATTATCAAGTTTCATAATATTAATATTATTTTTTATTTTAAATACTTTATATTTTTTTTAATTTTATTTTTTTATCTCCACTTGTTTTATCACTTTTTATTAAAGTCTGATATCTTTTATAAACACTATCCGGCGTATTTTTAACCTTTTTATATATAAATGCATTATTCAAAAAACTAAAATCTTTTTCATCATCACTCATCATACTTGATTTACCAACTTCATCCGTTTTATCCATATCTTCATATATCTTAGAAAACTCGATTACCTTAACTTTCTCTAAACCATATTCCTTCAAAATAGTATCCAAAAATACAAAATCAACCAACGATTCAGTATGAGTTGCTCCAATACTTGATACATATACATCTATGTTTTTATTATATTGCGATCTATTAGAATTAAATACAGCTCCCTTATATAATTTATCTATTTTCCAAATAATCTCATCATCTTTTTTACCTTCAATTGAATTCTTATTTTTTAATGCGTCCATTATTCTTCTACCATCAAAACACGTACCTACAAAATATCCACCAACTTTTAAATTATCAGCCACATTTTGCATAAATCCACGCAATTTTAATTCACTCTCAAAATAATAATGCAAAGTAAATTGACTACTTATTACATCAAATGAATATTTTGACGGCATATTATCCTTCATAGATTTTTTAGCATTTATATCTAATGCTGCTTCATAATTTGGAAATATTAATTTCGATGTATCTCCCCAAATATAAACAACTTCCGGCTTATCCTTATTAAAATTATCATAATAAGACTTAGCATATTTTAAACCACTTTCATCTACATCTATACCTATAACTTTTTTATATTTTGATGAAACCCATTTATTTAAATCTCCACCTTTACCACACGATGTATCTAATAATGAACCACCTTTCTTAACAGAAACTTCATTTATTAAATTTTTCTTCACAATTAAATTATGAAAATTTTGATATGGTAATCTCTTATTCGGCTCATATTCTTTATTTACATAATAACTATTATCTTCCATAGAAATATCACCCTTATCAATTGAACCTAATATTAATTCATTAAATTCTAAAGGATTTATAACACTCCTCCAAATATTATTAGCAGTAATTTCATTATTACCATAAATAGTTTTTCCAGATTTATATTGCTCTGTTTTATCGTGTCTTACTCTAATAGGCGTCCACGGGAATTCATTATTTTTATTATATACAAATTCCACAATAGTATCATCTATAATTTCATCATATTGATTTGTTATTGGATCTTTAGACATCATTTTCATATTTCTGTCTAATACTATTTTTGCCCTATTAATTTTTTTTGATTCCTCATCACTTTCATTCATTGGATTAAATTCAACAGGATTATATGTCCTTTTATTTGTTTTATTATTATATTCTAACTTACCAATATATAATATTAATGTCTTATATTGATATACTTCCGAATCACCATTTTCCTTATAAATAATATATGGCGATTTAATATCATCTTCTTTTTCATTTTTATCAACCTTAACCAAAAAATCAAAAGAATTATAATTTGATGGCTTCCATTTAAATAATTTATTCCATGTACCTGCTTTTTTAGGATATTCTTCATTAATTGGTGTTAAAATTAAACCATCAACATCATATTCATAATTCGCTCTATTACTCCATAGTTCATTTATATTTTCATAAATATCACCCTCATATTTATATTCTTTATTTTTAATTAATAATTTACTCATATTATCTTGTTTATCAAAAGATTTTAAAAATAATTGTAATTTACCAACTCGCGATGATTTATTATCAATTAATAATAATTTTCTAATATCATCGCCTTTTTCATACAACATATCATAACATAAAAATAAATTATCCGTTTTTATATATTCACCCTCAATTAATGAACCAGCATATAAACTATTTTTAATACCTGTATATTTAATATTTAAATTACTATCTATTAAATAAATTTTACCATATAAATCTTTATCATTACTATCTAATACATATAATAAATTGCGAATACCATCTGCTTTTAAAGATACGGCATAATTATTATTTATATTTATTTGAGAATTTTTAACTAAATTATTTTTTTGAAGAGTTACTGGATTTGCTACTATAAATAAAGGATTATAATTATTTCCATTATTTCCATTATTATATGATATTAATTTTTTATAAGTATTTAATACCTCATCGCATTCACCCTTTTTTATAATATTATCTGTGTCTTGATATAATAATAATAAAATTTTAATATATTTAAATAAATTATTATATACCTTTTTATCATCCATCTCATTACCTATATATTCTACTTCAGCTTCATAATTAGTTAATGATTTAAATACATTTGATTTTTTAAAAGATACACCATCTGCCATTTTAATTGATGTTAAATCAAATTGAAACATACCATCCGGTGTTTTTATACTATATCTATTTTTTAATCTATAATTTTTTGTTTTAGTTTTATCCTTTAATAAATCTAATATGTTTCCAGTAATATTATTATCTAACTTTTCTTCTGTTGATAAACTTAAACGAATATTATAATCATCTAAATCTAATTTATTAATATTTTTCTTTTTTATAATTTTATAATTTATTTTATCAGTTAAATCTTCCAATAACCAATACATTTTAACAGAATCTTTATCCATAATTGTTAAACGATAATCATCAACTTTTATATCTAAAAATGTTTCAATACTATAATCTTTATAATTATATCCACCATTATCTTTTGAAAATATTAAACTATTCAATATTGTCTTATATTTATAGTAATCTAATTTAGATACTTTGGAATTTTTTTTATTACATATTCTAGCTTCAAATTCATAAATTTTATTTTTATTAACATCTTTTATCATTTTAATAATATCATCGTAATTTTTTTTATTAATATCCATTATATATTATTATAATAGATATTATACTTTTAAATATATTATGATTTAATCATATATTATGATTTAATCATATTTTTCAGATTATCATATAATTCATTCTTTGTTTTATATATCTTCTTATCACTTTTAAGTGATTGTTTATATATATCTATTTTATTTTCTATCGCAATAATATGTAATTCTTTTAATAATATCTGTTTAATTGGTTTTAATACTTTATTTTCACTATTAACTTGTTTATTATTAACTTGTTCATTATTATTATTTTTATTATTATTTAAAATTTTTTTAGTATTATTTTTATTTACTTTATTATTTCTAATAACTTTATCACTTTTAACATATTTTTCATACAAAATATTTAAAATTTCATTCTCACTATATTTTAATACTAATGAAGTATTTTTTCTAATAATAGGATAATATTTATTCTCCCGACATAATAATAATAATGTTGGTTTATATGGATTTGGTTCATCACAATCATTCTGTGATAATATATTAGAAATATATTCAATATCATCATCATTATTTAACACAAATATATAAATATTTATTCCAAAATAATCAGCAAGATATTGTCTATTACATTCATTTAGTTCATTTGTAATATCTAATAAATTTTTTTGCATCATATCTTTTTTAAATTTTCTTAATTTAACATAGTTAAATTTACGAAATAAATTCTTATTTTCTAAATCATAGCATATCTCCATACGAAATTTATTTATATAATTATCTTGATTTAAATCAACAACAAATTTTGTATCTAAACAATATAAAATAGAATATATAAAACTATTAATATTATTATTATTTATATAATAATAATCTAAAAATATATTATTAAAATTTTTAAAATATTCGGGTAATGATAATACATTATTATCATTTTCTATGTTATCATTTTCTCCATTATCATTTTCTCCATTATTAATTATAAAATAATTATTATACAATTCATTTAATTCTTTTTGGTTAATATCTAAATATGTTAGTAAAGTATCGAATAACAACATTATTTATAATATATTATATTTTAATTTTTAAATAATGTTTTTTTCATTTTTTTATAAAATTTATATCATTTATTATAAATTTTATACCGACTTTATTTATACCGACTTTATTTATACCGACTTTATTTATAATTTTTAATTATTTTTGCTTTAACACCAGTATATTTTGGTTTTAACTTTTTTAATGATATTTTTGTCCCATCTATTAATCCATTATTTTCACCCACATTTTCACCTACATTTTCACTATCTACTTTTACATTATCTACTTTTACATTATCTACTACATCCATATTAACACTTTGTATAATATCCCTACTTTCTACAATAGTATTATTTTTATCATTAATATCATCACCATCTGTATTATCATCACTAGAAGTATCTTTAATTGAAAATATTTTGTTTTTCTCTATATTAATTATTTCTTCCTTTTTATCCAAAGTTTTTTTATTATCTATACAGAAATTAACAAAATTTTGAATTTCACCAACCATATTATTATCTAACATTGATAAATTTATAAATATACCATTGTCATTTTGTGTATATTTAATTTTATTTTTTTGTATAATTTTAAATATTTCAATATGCTCAACTTTACTTAAATATTCTATATCTTTAATTAAATTTTTTTTATCATTAATTGTATATTTCATTTATAAATAAAATTATTTCATATTCTTTATATAATTTTATTTAACTTTCATCATCGCTATCTAAATCACTATCTAAATCACTATCTAAATCTCCATCATCACTCTCTAAATCTCCGACATTACTATCTAAATCTCCGACATTACTATCTAAATCTCCATCATCACTCTCTAAATCTCCGGCATTACTATCTAAATCGCCATCATCACTCTCTAAATCTCCGGCATTACTATCTAAATCGCCATCATCACTCTCTAAATCTCCGGCATTACTATCTAAATCGCCGGCATCACTATCTAAATCGCCGGCATCACTATCTAAATCACCGACATCACTATCTAAATCGCCGGCATCACTATCTAAATCGCCGGCATCGCTATCTAAATCACCCGCATCACTATCTAAATCGCCGACATCGCTATCTAAATCGCCGGCATCACTATCTAAATCGCCGGCATCACTATCTGCTGTATAAGTTTCATAATCTTCTGTTAATAAATTTTCATCATCATCGTCGTCATTCTTGCTATTATTTATTTCATCTGAATATAATTTATTTTCATCATCATCTTCATCATCATTTGTATTCATAAATTTTTCTGTGTTTTTATCATTTGCTAATTTTCCAATAATATCTATAACATTATTATTTAATGAATATCTTTTTCCAATTACTAATATATCAATGTCTTGTCCAATATTAAGATTTTTAAATAGTTCTTTATTATTGTGATATTGTTTTGCTACAATAACTGATAATGGAAAATTTTCAGCTTGTATACCAAATTTATTAATATGTGTTATTTTACAATTAATAATATTTCCTCTAACAGGATTACATATATTTGCTGAATATTGCACATCAATAATTAAGTTGCCTGAAAAATTATGGGTCATTAATTTGGCAGTACTTTTTTTCATAATTTTAATACTATCTTTTTGAATATATCCATCTTTAGTGCATTTATCACCGACATTATCTTTAAGAATTTCGATAATATTATTATTAATATTTTTATTAATGTATTCGGGGTTTATTATAAGTTGTTTTTTCAAGAGTGATTTAATGTAGATATTTTTTTCCATTAATATAATATATTTTATTATAATATTTTTATATATTTTTTAATTCATTTTTTTTTAATTTTTAACTTCATTAATTAACCACTTTTTATTTTTATCAGTATTATCTTTATATCTAAAATAAAACTCTATTTCAACACATAACATATCCTTTTTGACTTTTCCACCAGATATATTCATATTTAATCTTTTTTGTATATCAGCTAATATACTAATATTAAATGTATCACATGTTCTACCTGTAATTTTAACACGCTGTGATTTTTTTTCTTCTATTGTTAAAGCTTCTTTATGTTTTGATTTATCAACTATTTGAAAATTTGTTTGATTTTTTTTATTATATATTAATAATCCGGTTAATATATTTTTAGGTTTTTCTTCTCTAACCATAATTTTTTTATTTAATAGTTCAATTTTTTTACGAATATTATCATTACATAAAACCCACGAATTATTATTAATACAATAAAATTTATTATGATATTTAAAACCAAATATATTACTTTTTAATTTTTTATCTTTATTAGTAGTTAATTCTTCTAAAAATAAATTATCAACATAATATTCTAATATTTTTTTCTCCAAATCATCTAATGTATTTTTCTGATTATGTTTATTAATAACATTTTTTATTAAATATATTATATTATTTTCTTTTATTCTATCTAATGACATACCTAAAATCGCAAAAAAACTATTATTAATATTAATATTATTTTGTCTAATTGCTAATTCTAATATTTTACCATATTGTTTAATATTAACTTTAATTTCATCTATGATATTATCTATAAGATTGCTATTTTTATTAAATTCATTTTCTTTAATATAATTAATTATTTGTAAATCTTTTATTTTAGTTTTAATTGGAATATTACGATAGTATAATGGGATTGATTCATCTGTAATTTCTTTAGGCTGATATATATAATATTTTCCTTTATATATTAAATGTCCCTCTCTATTAAATTTGTCATATACAATTTCTTTGTTTTTAACAATTTCATCTAATGCTTTATAAATATAAATATTTTTGATAGAAGAATTTTTCTTTACTATATTATTTATAATTACATCTAAATCAAATATTATATCCTTTCTGTACATATTTTTAATATATTTTTTAGCAATCATTATATCATCCTTCGCAAATATTAAATTATATGTATCTTCATTAATTTTTAAATTTTTATTATCATCAACTTCCCAATTACATTTATAATTACAATTTTTTTTATAATCACACTCTCTACTATAAGGTTCATCTTTAATATTATGTTTAATTTCATGACCACTAGATGTTTCAATTAATAATTTTTTATCATAAGAATATATATTACCATTCTTATTTAATAAACAATCAACAGCACTCTTTTTTAAAATATGTTCTACATTTTTAATCTTGATATCTTTACTTTCCGATAATCTATAATATTTTTCATCAATTGTTTCTGTTTCTTTATCTTTTAATGAAGAATTTGATGGAGGAGCAGATGAATATAAAAATATTTCAACATTCCTATTTTTTTCTTCTAATGCTTTATGTGAACAACTTCTAATTGCTCTTCCAATAATTTGTTCCAATGATGATATATTATACCAAGGTTCTAAGATATGAACTTGTCGAATTCTATGAAAATCGATACCTTCGCTAATTGCCTCATTACCAATTATTATTTTAACTTTTTCTCCATTTTTGTTATCATCTGAATTTATTATATTTTTTGCTTTATTTATTTCTATTTTTGTTAATTCTTTCTTTCCCGTTAATAACATATATTGTGCTGGATACCATTTGTGATAATTATTATTTATTGGATTATGTATATTATCACTCGCAAATTTACCACATAAAAAACATATTGGATTAGTTTTACCACCCCCTCCGTTATTATTAGTATTATATTCTAATAATTGTTTATCACCGCTACTATCTTCATATCTTCTTATACCATTTTGTTCAAGTGCTAAAGAAAATGGTAAAACACCTGCGGGAATATATCTCGAATATATAAAAATAACACCTTTTGAGTTAAGTATATTTTTCAATGCATTATAAAACTTGCTAGAATATTTTTCAATATGGTTTATGTTTAAAAATGAAGTTTCATCTTTAGTTCCTTTATTTATTAATGAATGATTTTGATATTTATATATAATTCTTTTTTTACTATTAATTGATTTTGTTATTTTTTGAAATGCAGCAATACCATCATCTGTTGTTGAAAATCCGTGCTTAGCAAATGTTATTTTATTACTTTTAGTTGGAAAAATGATATTAGATATATATATTAAACTGTTTAGTCCAATATTTTTTTTATTATTAAAATTTTCACCATTATTATTATTAATATTATTAATATTTTTTGAATCAACATTTTTTAAGACATCTTTATAATATTTATATTGATATTCACTCATATTACATAAATTTAACTTCAAATATCTAATCTTCTCATCTGGAGTTAATATCTGCCCACGAATGTCATATTTTATACTCTTCGGTACAACAGAATTTTGAGAATATAATCTTAAAGGAAATGTTATAGGATTTTCTCCACGCAAATATGATATATATCCCTTACTTGCTTCACTTAATATTTTATCACCATTCGGTTTTAAATTACCATCAGCAGTAAAAATATCGGATGCTTTTATTTCTTTTCTATTATCATTTAATAATAATAAATTTAATAAATATATAATCTCTTCCGGTTTATCATACATCGGGGTAGCACTCATTAAAACTAATTTAACATTTTTAGAATATTTAATTATAGTTTTTAATATAGGTGGGACTTTTTTAATATTAACATCAGAAGCAACTTTCACATTAATATGATGCACTTCATCAATTATTATAACACGATTTGAATATTTATTTTCTATCATTTTCTTTATTTCAGGCGTTAAATCATTTATCTCACCATTCCATTTTGTATGTCTTTTTACATCATTGGCAAATTGCTCATATCCAACAAATTCATAGTTTTGACGAACCATTCTTTGTATTTTTCTCTTCTTTTGATCAAATGTTAAATATTTATCATCACTTGTTAATGAATATGTCTCATCGGTACATTGGACAACATCATCTTGTTTAACTTTTTCTTTTTTAATATCGTGTATTTGTTCTTCAAACCCTTTTCTAATACTTTTTTTTAAAATTATTAATGCTCGTTTATTATATTTTTTCATATATTCTTTAAATTGTTCAGCTATTGTTATTGCACCACAACTCTTGCCCACACCTACTGACCAAAATACTAATACACCATTATATGGTGTTTCCGTTGAAATAAAATTTTTTAAAAATTTTTGTTGAGGTAATAATGTAAATGCGGAGGGGTTGCATAATTCTTGTATATTTTTTGTTTGTTTTAGTATTTTATTATTATGAAATTCTTTTTTGGTATATATATTTTTATAAAAATGTTCGTCGTCTAATGATGGATAATATATAAAATCTTCATCTTTTTTTATTTTAATTTTTTTAGACATATATATATTTATACTATATATTTTATTCTAATATGATATTTTGTTGTTTTATAAAACTTATAAATAATACTTAAATATAGTATTATAATTAATAATTAATAGTAAATATTTATGAATTATAAAAATATTTTTTGTGGTAATTGTGGAAAAAAAGGTCATATTTATAAAAAATGTTATAAACCAGTAATGAGTTTAGGAATAATATGTATTAAATATGACGATGGTAATATTAATGATATTATAAAAAAGTGTAAAAGCGAGGGTAAAATTTTCAATAGATATAATATTTCAGATATATTGGATGATGAAAAGATGGTTAACCATATAAAAAGTAAATTAAAATTTTTAATGATATGTAGGAAGCATAGTTTAAGTTATATAGAAATAATACAGGGAAATTATAATTTTAGAAATGATGATGATATAAAATATATTATGAATATATTTAATAATATGACTATAAATGAGATAAATATAATAAAAAATAAAGATTTTGATTATATATGGAATGATTTATGGGTTATTACTGAAAATAATAATTTATTAAAGAAAAAATATATTCAGTCAAAAAATAGATTTAATCAATTAATAAAAGGTATTAAGAATATGGAAAATAATATTATTGATTTAGATTATATTATTGAAAATTGTAAAAAACGATGGATTGAACCAGAATGGGAATTTCCAAAAGGTAGGCGAAAAATAAAGGAGATTGATATTGATTGTGCTATTAGAGAATTTGAGGAGGAAACGAATTTTAGTTCAAATGATTATGAGATTTTAGGATTAAATCCAATTAGTGAAATTTTTATGGGTAATAATAATATAAATTATAAATATACTTATTTTTTTTCACAATCATTAAAAAATAATAATCCAAATATTAATACAGATAATTTTTATCAACAAATTGAAATTAGTGATATTAAATGGCTATCATATGATGAAGCATATAATAAAATTAGAAGTTATAGTACTGAAAGGAAAAATATATTAAATAAATTTTTTAACTTAATATATTATTATTTATATCATTATTCAAAAATATAATTTTTTACGCATTAAATATACTATCATTAATAATATAAAGATTATTATACTAATATTTACAGAATTCCAACAATGCTTATTACATACTAAACTAACATTTCTATCATCTTCTGTTAATTTTAAATTCTTACCTAATTTTTTTTCATATAAATTAAGCACTTCATCATAACTATATGGTCTTTTACCTTCTTTTCCATTAACTTCGTTATGAATATCTATTAGCCATAATACTAAATCTTTGCGACAATTTAATTTAATAGGATTTTCTTTTAAATTTCTTTCATAATTTCTTCTACAATATATACACGGTAATACTGATTTTAATGATACTAAAAAGTTTCCCATATTTTGTTTTTCTTCTTCTGTTGGTTTAACGGGATAATCTAATGTTATACAATGCAATACTTCCCATAACCGTGGTCCCCAATAATATGTATTCATAAATACTATATATTAATAATATAAAATTTTATAATAATGTGAGAAATATAAATAAATATTTTTTCATAAATTAATTTTGAACATTTACAATAACTATATTTTAACCACATTTATTTAATTATTGCATCCGGAAATCCTGAACTAAACCAATAATCTTTAGATAAATATGGTGGTGCGACACCTGTTTCTGTGCAAGGTGCTTTACTCGGTCCATCGTTAACCATTTTTTCAACTTGCCAATATTTAACCGAATAATTAAAATATCTAAATTTAGATAAAAATCCTTCAAATCCGTTCCAATTTGTAATATGTAAATCGCCATAATTTTGTTTAGGTAATCCTATAAATTTACATCTTTTCTTTAATCGACCGTTAATATATACATCCATATTTCTTCCAATTACTGAAATAGTAGTGTGGAACCATTTGCCAATTGGAATATTGCCGATATCACACGATTCTTTAATAGAATGATAAGTGTTCATATTAATGGCCATTTTATTTTCTCTAGGATATAGCCAAACGCCGGGAGCTTGTAAGGGCATTGCACCTGCGGCACCTTTATGGAAAACGTGTTTATAACTTTCCGGTTTATATGTCCAGTCGGTAATATAAGTCCAAAAAGCGTATGTAAATTCTATACCATATTGTCCATCATTAGATCTTTTTATTACGTGGCCGGGAACTGTTAAACTTTGTCTGGCAATTCTGGTTTTTGGAATTATCCAGGGTTCATTTGCTTGTGTGTTATTATAATTTTTATATACAGAGTATGAAAAATATGCAATAAACAAAACTATTAATATTATTGTAATTGAAAAAAATATAATTTTATTTTTCGGTGTTTTTCGCACTTTATTAAAAGTATTTCCCATACTATTTTTAAAAGCACTTGAATAATTTGTACTATTAGTAATATTATTTTTATTCATCTATATATTATATTATAATATTTTTTTTATACTATAATATAATCTTCATGGAGTTTAAAATTTAATAATTTGAGTTATTCCATTCATCTTGCACATCATCTCTATAATCATCTGCTTGTTTTTCGATGCCTTTAAAAATATTTAAATTAAATTTTTTTGGCATATAAGGACCCTCACTATATATTTCAGCAACCTCATTTGGCTCTAATGGCCTAATAAAATATTGCATTTTAGCAATTTGTCCATAAAATCCTCCATCTTTAGCTACTTGAATTGGCATACTATTTAATGCTGGAACACCGCGTAATGCACAACTTCTTTCTAATTTTCCATCAACATATATATCAACTGTTCTTTGATTTAAGATATAGGCAATATGAACCCATTTTTGTAATGGTATATTTCTAATATCACATCCTTCATTATAATCCGCAAAAGTATTTATTCTAGCGTGTAATGAATTTGTTTTAGGATATAACCATAAACCAGGGGCACGTTTATCATCATTTCCTTTTATTAAAATATTTTTCCATTCGCCGAATTTATAATTCCAATCATCAATATACATCCAAAAACTAATACTTAATGCATGTCCATCTACGGAATTTGGAACTTTTTTAACTTTAACTGGTTTTTGATTGCTTTTAAACGCATTAACTGGTTCAGTAATAACAAATGGAGAATTTTTTGTTTTATATTTAGCATTTTCAACTAAAACATATACAGCCCATATTAAAAATATTATTAAAGCTAAAGCTAAAATAACAACTAATATTTTAATGAATAAATTAGCCGAAGTAAATTTATTAATTGTTTTTGTTGTAGCTTTTTTTGTCGCATTCATACCAACTTTAAAAGAATTACCAGCTTTTCCAACCATTGTTTTATTTGTCATTGAATTACTATTCATTTAATATATATTATATAAATATTTTTTTATTAGTTGCTATTAATTGTCTATTTTTATTGCTATTAATTATAAATTTATAATTAATTATATTTTTATTATATCATACTTTTTATTTTTTTATATTCTTCATCTGTTAAATATACATTAACCTTATTTTTATGAACTTCATCTATATATTCATATTCACTCTCATTAACAGGTTTTACACTATTAACCGTATTATTTATAATTTTTTTTAATTTTAATCCCGGCAAATTTGCTAAAAATTCTTTCGTCATAGTATTTTTATTATTACATTTCGCAACTGTATTACCTTTAGTATTATCACATAATGTTTTATTAATACTTAAATATTTATCTATTAATTTATTCTTATCACTCTGTTGTTTAACAACATTCAAATAATTACATTTTTCTTCTTTTAATTTAAATATTTTACTCAAATTTAATTTATCTATCTCTCTACCAAACATATAATCTATATAAGAATCTATATTAATTTTATATTTTTTATATAATGACATTATCTCTTCTGGGGTTAATACTCTATCAAAAAATTGTAAATATGCCATATTACCTCCAAAACCTCCAAAATAATTTACATACAGATTATCTTTAGTTGTTGTAATATTATCATATAAATTTATCGATTTATGTAATAAACCATCTTTATATAATGTTATACTAATATTACTAACTGTTACAACTATATTCATCCATTTATTAATTGGCACATTATCTATTGTTATTCTCTCTTCTCCACCTCTAGTTGTAAATACACAATTTAATATATTCTCTTTAGGAGATATCCAAAATCCAGGTAATTGTGTTGTTAATTTAACAATTTGATTATTATCAGATGCATTATCTATATTATTATTATCATTAAGATGCATTAATGGTGGTGTACCTCTATGAAATATATGTTTCCATTCACCGAATCGATAATCCCATTTTTTACCATCAATAAACATCCAAAAACTGAAAGTATATTGTAGTCCATTATTTTCTTTAAAATTATAACCAGGTATAAATTGTGTAGCTTTACCGGTGTCTGGATTTATATATTTCAGTGATTTTTCTGAATTATGTGGTTTATTTTTTTCAATATTTGTTAAAAACAGTGGTGCTTTTGTAAAATTTTCTTTTCTTTTTTGTTCTAAATAAAACTTAAATATTAAAAATAATAAAAATACTAAAATTATTATACCAATAAATAAAGCAACTTTGCTTAAAGTATTCATCTTTTTAATTTTATTTGTTGTATTTTTAACTGTATCTTTAGTATAATCAACAACTTGTGTTTTTAAATTATTCGCATCAAAATTAAAATTATATTTACTTAATGAATTATTATTAATATCATTACCTTTTATATTATTAGAATTACCACGCAATAATTTTGCTAATTTATATTCCATATATATTATATTAATATATTTATCTAATTTTTTTATAATTATTATATTGTTTTATAAATTCTTTGCTCTGAATTTGTATATGAATTATTATTTTTATTATACATATTATATAATATATCAGGGACTTTATCATAATCTCTAGGAAACATTATTGCTATTATACCTATAATTAAAACTATAAATTTAGAAATATTATTAGTAATAAATAATAGCCATTCATTTTGATGTATTTTTATATATATATAAATAAATGTAATTAAAATAAATAAAAATATTATTTTTTTCATTATAAATATATATTATAATTTATTTTAATTATTTGTAAAATTAGAATTAATTAATATTTTTTTAATCTTATTCATATCAGCACTAAAATATACACAACCTAAAAATAATGTATTTACCCACATATTAGATAATTTAATTGATTCTATTCTTTCTTTTTCAGTTTTAGGATTTATTTGTTCTACAAACCATTTTCTTCTCTTATAGCTCTCATCTATTTCATCAATATTCCTATCAATATTCATATATATTATTATTATAAATAAATATTTTTATTCAATCTCAACTAATTCTAAAACAATTAAATAATATGTCATAAAAGATAAAACAACTAATAATAAAAACATTATAAAATTTTTATTAAATAAATTATTACTCATTATATTTACACTTTTTACCGATGTCATATTAAAAAATAAATGAAATATTATAAATATTGATAAATATTTAACAATATCTTGTACCATTAATACATCCTTTTTTTCTAAACTCGTATTAATTGTTATTAATGCCATAATATATATATAATATATATTTTTTTATAATAATTACGTTATAAATTAAATTTTTTTATATTATTATTTAAATATGATTGAAAATTATTTAAATAATATTATTAATAATACTGAACAAGAAGAATTATCAATTGATGAAAAAATTAATTTGATAACCAACTATACAAATAATGAAAATATTTTACTTAAAAATATTTCTGATATTTTTAATTTACAAAATACTTATAATATATCTCAAAAAATAAATTTTAATAATAATGTTTTAAAAGATTTAAATATTTTTGATGATGAAAACCCCGTATTTAATAATATTAATAATACAACAACATTATATGGCACACATATTTTAAAATATTGGCTAAGTAATCCAACTAAAGATTTAAAATTATTAAAAAATAGACAAAATAATATTAAACAAATTATAAATGATAAATTATTATATATTGATTTATACAAAAATTTTAATAACATTAAAAATACTGAAAATAAAATATTATGGTTTTGGAATGATTTAACAGATGAAATTAAATCATTATATAATATGGTATATTTTGATGTACCATTTATAAATGATATATTAAATAATAATTCTTTAATTTTAAATATTATAAATATTTATAAAATCTTTTTAACACCTACTTTTTCAATATTTATACCAATCATATCATTTATATTACCATATATTTTATTAGTCATTTTTAATAAAAAAATATCATTCGGTAATTTTATAAAGTTTTTATTTAAAACATTATCATCTACACCATCATTATTTAATATTTTACCACCACAATATAGTTCTAAAGCCAAATATTTTTCTATATTTTTAGGTGGTATTTATACATTATTATATATACAATCGGGATATTATTCTGTTAGAAATGCGATGGATACAAATAAGATTATAGAAATTTTATATAATAAGATACAAATAGTGTTTAATGTTATTAAAAATACTGTAAATATTAAGTCGTTATTAGATAATACAGATATTAAAATTAATGATGATATTGATGAAGATATAGAATATTTTAAAAAATTATTTGATACTAATATATTTGATAATAATTATAAATTATTTAATAATAAAGGTAATATATTATCTATATATTATAATTTTATTAATAATAAAGAAAAATTAATCAGTATATTAAAATATTTAGGAGAAATTGATATTTATTTAAGTCTATCAAATTTATATAATAAATTTACAAATAATAAATTAATAGATAATAAATATTGTTTCGCTAAATATACAACAAAAAATAAACCTTATCTAAAAGTTAAAGATATATGGCATCCAAATTTACAAGAAAATCCTATTACAAATAGTATAACATTAGGTAAAAAAAATAAAAATTTATTAATAACTGGTCCAAATAAATCAGGAAAATCTATTTTTATTAAAAGTTTAGCAACATCTATTATACTTTCTCAAACTATTGGTATAGTTCCATCTTCTAAATTTGTAATTACGCCATTTCAAATTTTAAATAGTTATTTACATATACCGGATATTACAGGAAAGGCATCACTTTTTGAAGCAGAAATGAATAGGGCAAAAGAACATATAAAAAATTTAAATAATATTAAACATAATGATTTTGCTTTTATAATAATGGATGAAATTTTTACTTCTACTAATTATGTAGAGGGTTATTCGGCGGCATATTCTATATGTAAAAAATTAAGTAATTACAAAAATAGT
>Ga0233415_10000457_pt1 | contig 19224 bp, 20 predicted proteins | sample Na_anoxic_12_MG_FD_188631 | JGI IMG/M metagenome (GOLD analysis project Ga0233415, IMG submission 188631) | Seawater microbial communities from Saanich Inlet, British Columbia, Canada - Na_anoxic_12_MG | ecosystem: Environmental > Aquatic > Marine > Inlet | place: Canada: British Columbia... | reverse complement strand
CTTAAATGGTAGTTTAGGTCCTTGTATGATGTATGATAGAGCATTATCTCAAAGTGAGATATTAAGAAATTACAACGCATTAAAAAGTAGATTCGATATATTATGAGTGGAACAGTAGGTCCAAGACCAGAAAGTATTTTTAACCGATTTTCATTTGAGTTTGATGGTACAGATGATTTTGTGGGTGTAGGTACAACATCTTTGGGGATAACAAATAGTATAACTGTTTCTGCTTGGGTTAAAATACCAACAACAAACACAGGTGGTGGAGGTACTAATATTCAAGTTATCGCTTGTGAAGACACTACCGCAGGTGGGAAAAGAAATTGGAATATGTTTTGGAGGGGTACAGGGGCTAATTATTTTGCTTTTGTGGTACACCATACAAATCTTTCTTCCACATCAGTAGTAAGTACAGGCATAATTCCTAATGATGGACAATGGCATAATCTAGTAGGAACATTTGACGGAACGACCAATGCAAATGGTTTAAAGCTATATATTGACGGGGATTTAAATGTTCAAGGTACGGCAGGAAGTACAGGAATTAATTCGTTTACATCTACAGAATTAAATATAGGTAGAATAACAGGTCAAAATGTATGGAATTTTCTTGGTAATATAGACGAGGTTTCAGTATGGGATAGTGACCAAAGTACAAACATATCTACCATTTACAATTCGGGTGTACCTAATGACATTAGTAGTCTTTCTCCTTTGTCTTGGTGGAGAATGGGCGATGAAGCAAACCTTACTGGTGGGGTATGGACATTAACAGACCAAGGTAGTGGGGGTAATGATGGAACATCTAATGCAATGGATGAAAACAATAGAGTATTAGATACTCCTTAATAATAAAAAAATAAAAATAATAAATTATGGCACACACATTTGACCACAGAAATTTTATGATATTCAATGTATCCGAATTGGGTTCGGTTAACTTTAATGAGGTATTGGAAACTTCACAAGATACGGTTAGAAAATCCGTTGATGAAACAAAAACATTTGTAAAATGGGAAGGTGAAACTATACCAACAAGTGTTGATTCATTAACAACTAAAGAAGGTCCTTATCATTATGATGAAATACTAACAATTTTGGGAACATCTGAATGGACACCAGAAGAACCTGAAGAAGAAGGGGGGAGATAATATGAGTGTAGTAGGAGGACCAAGAAGAAGTACAGTATTCACAAACACAAAGTCATTTTATAACTTTCTTGGTACAGAGAATAATTTACCTGCGACTGCAGATGTTGGAGATTTATCATATTTAGAGAGCCAATCAAATATGACTTTTAGTGTTTGGTTTAAAACCCCAAATAATGTAGATAATTTAAATTTTAACTTTTTATTTATAGGTGAGGGTAGAAATTCCTATTGTAGAGTTCAACTTCTAACCGATGCAACAACTCAAAGTTTTAATTTAGGATTGTCAAGTGTAGCAATGACATCAAGGAATACAAAAACTATAACTACAGACACTTGGTATCATTTACTTTATACGTGGAATGGAACAAATGGTAGTGTATATTTTGATGGGAATTCACAAACTATTGATTCTGAAACTCCCCAATCATTTGGCACATTTGGAACTGCAAAACCTCAATTCTTTGGAGGTACGGGTACATTGTCTCCATATAATGCAACACAAGTAGCAATATGGAATAGGATTTTAACCACTCAAGAAATATCAGATGTATATAACAATGGTTGTCCTTCAGATTTAACAAGCCTTAATCCTAACACTTGGCTTAAAATAGATGATGCATTTGATAATGGTTTAGGTACAACTTTACCCGATAGTGGAAGTGACAACGCAAACATTCAATCAATACAATTATTTAGTCAAGGTATTTTAACAGATAGTCCATGTCCATAAAAAATAAATATGATATTTATATAATAAATGATAAATTATGGGAGTTATAAGAAGTAGAATACCGAACCCAACAACAGTTACTGGTGAAGTAATAGAAGAATTAAATTCTCCTATTGACAGTGACATTACTACTGATATTAAATATCAGGCATCTTCTACGTCTACTTTTTTAGATAATGGTACATCATTCTTTTTACCGACAAATTTATCAAATATTAATGATATAATATTATTACCTACACCAACAATAAATGGGCAATCAATATTTAGAGATAGAACAACAGAAAAAATCATACCAATTAATTTAAATGGAAATGTAAGTGATGTAAATTCTACAATAAAGATAACCGAAAACAATCAAATACTCTATATAGATAATGGTAAAAAATATCAATTACTATCTAGTAGAAATGAGAGTAACAACTATGGGTGGGAACCTGTTAGTAATAGGGCGAAATATAATCACATAGAAAGATCAGATTTCGATAGTTTTGATTTCCCACAAGTTACAATAAGAGGAGTTAGAAAAATACCTGCAACTACGGCAGATACGTTATGTGGTCCTGTCACATATACAGGTGAGACTTATGATAGAATGAATTACAATTGGTTATTCGGTAACAATTCAGGTATATCATTTAACCCCATACAAAGTGGAGGTACTCCAGTTATATTAAGTGGGGCGATGGAATCACAAGAAGGTGTTGCATCTATATCTAACAGAGAAGGACATTTATTATTTTATACAAATGGAGAAACAGTTTACACTAGTGGAAACACAATTATGGTTAATGGTACAGGGTTATCTAGTTCGGGAACTTCAACACAATCAGTTGTTATTACTCCTAAACCGCAATCCGATAAGTATTATTTGTTTACAACAGATTACAACGGAAGTCCTAATGGTTTTGAGTATTCTATAGTAAATATGGAATTACAAGATGGTGATGGTGAAGTTGAAACTAAAAATATTAAACTTATTAATTCACCACTAACTGAAAAAGTTACTGCGTGTAGTCATAGTGATGGGGAGTCTTATTGGGTTGTAACACATACAAGTGGGGATACAAATTATTACTCATATAGATTATCTTCTTCAGGTTTAACTGGACCAACCATTACAAGTATAGGTAGTACACACAATACTGCGAGAGGGTATATGAAAACCTCTCCTGATTGTAGTAAACTAATATCAGTACTATATGATGAAGATATTATAGACATATTTGATTTTGATGCATCTGCAGGGACTTTAAGTAATTTCTTAACTATCACTGGGAAGACGTTTGATGTTGGACCTTATGGTTTAGAATTTTCATCAGATTCTTCTAAGTTTTATGTTAGTGAGGGTGCTGGTGAAAAAGTTTATCAGTTTGATTTAACCTACACTTCTTCTACAGAAATGTTAGACAATGTTATTGAAGTTGCAAATATTAGTGGGAGTAGTTTTGGTTCATTACAAATGGCACCAGATGAAAGAATTTATTTGGCGGATTATGATAATACTAATTTACATATTATACATAGGCCTAATGGGTTAGGGGTTCAATGTAATTTTGAAGAAAATGGTATAACATTGACGAGTAGTACTATTACAGGTACATCATCATATTGGGGATTACCAAATATGATTACAGACAAAACATTGTCTTGTGATAGAAGTGTGTATTTGATACCAACGACAAGAGATGGTTATTTATTTGATTTATTACTTAACAATGTTAATAATGTTGTAGAACCAAAAAAACTTTCATATTATGGTGAAGTTTATAGATTCGATAAAACAGTTAATGAATTTACTAGATCGGAAAGGTCTAATTTTTCCATACCACATGAAAATTTAACTGCGAATACTGCGAATACTATATCTTTACAAACTGCAAACATAGGTGAAGGTGAATTTATTATTAAATCTTATTGGCAATATGATGTAAATACATTGTTATCTAAAAAACAAGAAGTTAGAAAAAATTCTATAAATACATATAAAAGAGGTGAGTTATATGGTTTATACGTTCCAGAAACGGATTGGTATTTTATAAGTCTATATGAATCCAGTAAACCTAATTTTAATAATTCTGCAGTTTCTGAGATTCTAACTACAAATAGTTTAGTAGTTACATCTAGATTCACGCAATCAGGCGTTACAGATTACATAATAAACGGTTTAAGTAACCCTATAGTTAGTTATAATGGTTCAGTTTTGGCGAATAATATTGAATATAGTGCAGTAACTACAGGTGTAACACCTTATGTCAGACTATCATTCAAACCATTAGATAACCAACTATTGACGGTGGCATATATAGATCAAAGTAATTCAAATACATTATTTCCTGATTTATATGTAGTTAGTGCCGTTACAAATTCAGGTACAACAGATACCCAATTACCTACAGATAGAGTATTTTATAATACAACTGAAAATAAATACGAATTTTACTTAATAAGTAATCCTGCAAGTGATGTAGTATTATCTATAAATGGTTCAGTATTATCTAACAATATAGAATATTTTAGATCAGTTTCTAACCCTAGAAGAATAATATTAGAAGATATGATAAATAGGGGTGATATAATAGAAGCGTTTTATTTACCTAAAGCAAATGTGAATGGGGGCATTAGAACAAATAGTCCCACAATTAGTTGGTTCATTGATACACCACCTTTAAACAACGAAGGTAGGTTCGTTGTAGAATTTGCAGATGTAAATGATGTAAATTTTGACACAATACTATATAGTTTTGTTGTGGATTATATCACCTCACAAAGAACATATAGTAAGCAAGTAACATTGACAAATGCTAAAGCTGGTGATAAATTTATATATAGAGTTAAAAATGAAAAATTTTATACCCCTATTATTGGTGAAACTATTTATAGTGTAACATATAGTGACGTTAATGAAATAGAAATATTAGTTAATAGTGGTGAATCATATTAAAATAATAACATTTGATATATTTATTAATAAATAAAAGAATAAAATGAGTTACATAAATAAACAAAATACTACCTTAGTAAGAGTTAAGTTAACTGATATAGGTAGAGAGCAATTGGCAAAAGGACAATTAACCTTTACTAATTATATGATTGGCGATTCAGAAGTCGACTATAATTACGTTAAAGGATGGAGTGAATTCGTAAATTCAGGTACAACTGGAGAATTTTGGTTTCCTGAAGCAGACGGAAACATAGTAAAAAACATTTTTTCAAAAGTACTTAGACCAAAAGACGATAACCCATTTTTTTCTTCATTTCTTTTAAATCAAAGTAACCAATTTTTATTTCCTTTAAATCAACAGAGTAATATACAATTAATTAAAGGTGTTGTAACAAATGAAGCTGATGACAGAGGATTCTTTTCAGGTTCAACAGTAGATGCTGGGTTAGTACCACAAACTGGTACTGATTTCATAAAAGAAACAGGAACAATTGATTTAGTTAATTTCGATGGTACAACAGATTTTAGTACTTTCACACAAGGTGTTTTATCGGGAATTACTTTAACTAATACTGAAGTTAATGATTATATCATTTTTAAATTTAGTAACCCCACATTAGGAGATGTGACAGGTACTACAATGACTGCGGCAACAGTTAATACTACTTATAATATAACATCTATTAGTGCATCATCAATAAACGTAGACAGAGTATTACCAACATTAAATGCGTATAGTGGTACGATTATAACTTATTATACATTACCTGGTGGAGATAATCCTACAGATGATTATTATGGTGCAAGTTCATTAACTGCTTATTGGAATACGGGAACCTTATCATTCGATAGTAGTTGTGACATATGTAATGAAAATATACCAGTATGGAATATGAACAATGTTTGGACTGAAAATCCAGCTGGATTATTTAAAGATTCATCGACTAATTATCATGAACATAATTTATTTGGTTCAGAACAATTTGCAGGTGGAAAACAATATTTAGGTTATAATGAAAACTTAATTTGTGATATTAGTGACCCAACTTCCGTATGTGGAGTATCTGAACCAATAAGTTACATTGACCCTTATAAGAAATCTATATCTATATTACACTATTCTAATAGTTGTATATCTAATTTTTATGGTGAACAATTTTATGTAGATGAAGAAACAGGTAAATTATTAAATTTAGATATACCTGTTATGTGGCATAGAAGAAATGATGTTGGTACTGCAAGTGGTACAACATTAGGTATGAGATTTACTTCAGATACAATTAAAAAAACATTATCATCAAACAATGATATAGAATACTATGATTTAATTGAGTATAGTGGTATGACAAATTCAGGTTCTACATTACCATACGTTGTTGGTAAAGTATTCCCACAATTAAAAATAGTTGTAATTGACGATGAGGAATTAGTTGCGGCTATGTCTTACAAATCAAATAGAAACTTTACATTACCAGATTTATCTGCACAATTGATTACATCAGTTAGTGGTAATTGTACAGGTGTACTTAAAGCAGGTGAAACACTTTATATGTCTTATTGGTTAGAAAATACAGGGACAGGTACTACTGGTACGACAACAGTAACCACTCCAATATTACCTTGTCAAAGATATACTGTAATCGATAACAAAACTAGTTCAGATAAAGATGTTCAATTCAGACTAAGTAATTTAGATGAGTTACCTTATATGAGAAAAAGAGAAAATTCTGATTATGATGGTTATGGTTTCTTTGCGGATACGTTTAAAGTAATTGCGCAAGTAATTAATAGAAATACGCAAAATAGACCTTCACCATCAGAGTGGAAAGTAATTGACTTTACAACAACTAATATAACAGGTAATAGTGGTGAAACAATAAATCCTTTATTGTTTGAAAATCAAAACTCAAATAGTACAGGATTCATATTGACAGGATCTTTATATAGTGGCGGGACAACTTTTAATTTAGGTGAAGAATTGGATATGTCGACAGGACAATATTATGGTAAAATGACTTTTGGTGATGAAAGATTATTTTATGGTAACTTAAGAACACATATCGCAGCAACAATATATAAATCATTATTTAACATAAATGTTGATGGGGCAACAATAGCTTCCAGTAGTAATACGACATATAGTGTTGGGTTAGATAGATATGTTAGTGAAGTTGGTGTATTAGATAATAATAATAACTTAGTATTAGTTGGTAAGTTATCTAGACCGATTAGAATTGCGGACTCAACAACTGCGTCAATAGAATTAACAATAGACTTTTAAAAATAAAAATATGGGATTTATAAATAGTGCAACTACAGTCACAATACAAGCAACCTTAACTAATTTTGGTAGGAAGGAACTTATTGAAAATGATAATAGTATTTTCACACATTTTATTTTAGGTGATTCAGACGCAAATTACAATACTAGTGAAACATTGGTTACAGGTAGAATACCATCTAATAATGGTGATTTAGCAAATGGTAGTGATTATAATGTAATTACTAGTAAATTATTTGTTACAGTATCACCAATAACTAAAAAATCAGTAAAACCTAATTCGGACATTATTAATAAAACTATCATAACTTTAGGTGAACAAACAGTTACAGGTGATAGTCTAACTTATCTACAGTTAGATAAAACTTTAACTAATACACAAAATACTAATTATTTTAGTAGTTTATCTTTACCTATAAGATCTGTGGATATAAACACATTTACTAACTTAGTTAGTGGAAATGGTGGTTGGGCAGATACCTCATTTAGTGGTTTAGGTGTAACTAAAGTCCTTATGGGTGTTATAGATAATAGTAAGTATGGTGAATTAATAGACGGTAAGAGTATAAAAATTTCTTTACCTGTCTATACTGGATTTACAACTGGTGGTACAGGTACAGGTATAACTACATATGACATATACAGTACTTTTCCTAGAACTACAATACCTAAGACTACATTAGATTCTTCTTATTCTGACAACAGTAGTTATCCACAAACTTTATTTGGTAATAACTTAAAGGTATCTTATTTAGTATCTGACGATATTCAAAAACCCAACAACGACATAACTAAAAGTTGGGCAACTGGTTACGATTCTTTTAAACCATTTAGTTTAAATAATAAAGAACTTATAAATGTACAATCAGTAACAACTACAGGAATTAATGTAGATAAAATTGCAGGTGTTTTCTATTTAGATAAAGGTATTTTTGTGATTACTGATCAGACAATTGTTGAAAATGTCGCAACTAATTTTAGTGGTGATGTTGAAACAACTATATCGAATAATGGGTTAGATCTTTACTATTATACAGGTGGTAGTTATAATTGTATTGTTGACAGTATAAATGAAGATTTAAGTCAAGATATAATTTGTGAAGCGTCTAGAGGTGAGTTTTATAATTCACAAAACAAAACTTTAACAATTTCTGATGATGTTAGAATTAGTGAAGTTGCAATTACAGATGTAGCAGGAAATATTTTAGCAATAGGTAAATCAGATAGACATATTGTTAAAAAGAAAAACGATTTAGTACAAATTAGTGTGCGAATCGCAATATAATAGAGAGGTAAAAAAGTTTTTTATGAGTAGGATATTGGGATTAGATGTCTCAACTAAAACGATAGGTATATCGTTATTTGAAGACAAAGGAGATAGTGGTAAGTTACAAATGTTAACACACATCACACCAAAGGTTAAACCAAAACCTAAAGACAATATTGAGTTATTAATTAAGAAAGCTCAGATTTTCCAAAACGAATTTTTAGAAAAATATAGTGATATTGAAATAGATAGAGTTATAATTGAGGAACCATTAGTTCGTTCTAACAATGTTAATACTGTGGCAACACTATTGAGATTTAATGGAATGATATGTAGATCAGTTTATGAAGTTTTAAATATTATACCTGAATTTATTTCATCGTATGATGCTAGAAAGTTCGCATTTCCAGAATTAATGGATATTCGTAAAATAAATAAAAAAGGAGAACCTTATACAGAAAAAGAAATTGAAAGAAAACAACCTGTTTTATTTGGGGGACACTCATTCGATGTTGATAAGAAACAGATTATTTGGGAAAAGGTTAATGAAAGAGAACCACAGATTGTTTGGGTTTACGATAAACACCAAAGACTATCTAAAGAGAACTTTGATATGACTGATGCATATGCATGTGTTTTAGGACAGATGAGAAAAGAAGATAAGTGGACATAAACTTATTTATTAGTTAAATTTTAAATATCGATCTGAAAGGGTCGATATTTTTTTTACCTAAAAATTTGTTTCTTTGGAAAACTTTTGTATATTTGTATTATTAAACCAAAACAAAGAAGATGAGTAAGAAAATAATTGATAAAACAGAAACCACTAATGATGGCATTGAAACTGTTAGATGTGGAGATACATTACAAATGTTAGGTAAATCATTTATTCAAGATGGAGTTAGATACTTTGTACCAATGTGTCCACACCCTAAAGAATATGAAACTATAACAGTCAGAGGTAGATTTTGTAGTCTATGTGAAACTAAATATAATTAAACCAAAACAAAGATGTGTAATGTCAGAATTGATAGTTGAAATATTAGAAGGTATTTTAGGTGAACCTAAAAACCATTATGAAAACAAAGGACAGATTTCTTTTGATTGTCCCGTTTGTTCTCACGAAATAAAGGGTTTGGATAAGGGAGATGGTAAAGGTAACTTAGAAGTCAACTATGGGTATCATGTGTATAAATGTTGGGCTTGTTCAGAAACACATGAAACACAAGGTACAATTTATAAGTTAATTAGGAATTACGGTAGTAAAAGTGATTTAAAAAAATATAGGTTAGTAAATCCAAACATAGAACTTAAAAAGAAAGAAAAGAAAGAGATAAAAGGATTACCAAAAGACTTTATACCTTTATCTGAAGAATGTAATAGTATAGAATATAAAAAGGCGTTAGAATACTTAACCAAAAGAAATATTGATACGGATACTATAGAAAAGTATAATATTGGTTATTGTGAAAAAGGTGATTATTCAAATAGGGTACTATTTCCTTCCTATGATATTCATAATGATGTTAACTATTATTTGGGTAGAAGTTATGAAAAGTACACTAAATTAAAATATAAGAATCCTGAAATACCTAAGACAGAAATAATATTTAATGAAGGTAAAGTTAATTGGGATTCAAACATTTTTATTGTGGAGGGAGTATTCGATCATATAGTAGTTCCTAACAGTATACCTATGTTGGGTAAGGTAATGAGTGATGACTTATTTTCTAAATTAGTAAGTAAAGCTGAATGTAAAGTAATAATACTTTTAGATTCTGACGCATATACTGACGCAATTAAGTTATATAAAAAATTAAATTCTACTAGATTAATCGGTAGAGTGTTTATAATAAAACTACCAAAAGGGTACGACATATCAGATGTTAACCAAAAGTTAGGTAAAAAAGGTGTGGTAAATGTTTTATCTACCGCAAAAAAAATCAAAGAAAGTTTGTTATAGTTAAAAATTTATTTTATATTTGTATTATGAAATTATTTTTAGACGATATTAGAAATCCTTACGATGTATTTAGATTAACAGTCAACCCACTTTATGAGAACAACAAAGATTGGGTTATTGTAAGAGATTATTACCAGTTTATTGATGCAATTAATAAATTTGGTTTACCTACACACATTTCTTTCGATCATGATTTATCATACGATGCATATCTACCAGAAAATCAAGAGGGTGATATAGATTATGAAAATTTAGAAGAAAAGACTGGGTACGATGCCTGTAGATGGTTGTGTGAATTTTGTTTAGATAAGGGTGAAGACATACCAACATATTTAGTACATTCTGCGAACCCTGTTGGGAAGAAAAATATAGAATGTTATTTGGAAAACTTTAAAAAAAATTTAGTAGGATGATAGAAATTATTATAGTGATATTGGCATTACTAATACCAATATTGTTCTCCACAAAATTAGACGATTAAAAAATGGGTAATAACAAAAAATATATAGTAGTAGAAAGAAATCGAAAGTGGGATTCTTTTGATTTAATTAATGAAGATACCACTGATTTGAGTGATATATGGGAATCACATATCCCATATAAATTAAATATTGAAGAGAGGGGTAGAATTAAACCACTTATTTTTGATAACAGAGGTGAGGCGGTTAAATATAAAGATAAAATACAGACTGATCACAATAGAGGGTGGGTGGAGAATAGTCACATTTATAAGATGTACGGAGATTCAAAACCTAAATGGAAGGTGGAAGAATATACGGGAGAGTTATTTAGGTAATTTAGATAAATCTCTGACGAAAGATCGAATTTTAACCTTATCCCAATTTTTTAAATCTTCACCATTATCACCTAATAGTAATATGGACATAGTACGATGCCAACCTTCTATAAGTTCATACTTACCATTGGGTTTTTTTTCTACTATAACAGGTTCGTTAGTACCATCACCCTTAGCGATATCCCTTTGTGTTTGAGTTCTTTCTTCATCATCAGGTACTTGATAAGTGTTTACATTACCAAAGTCCCTTTCTGAGAATGCGTTTAATGTTCTTTCATCAAAGTCTTCAGGGTTAACATTTAAAATTTGTAATTTCCAAGGTCCCTTTAAAAACTCACCCCAATAACCTCTGGTGAATAATAATGGATCACCATAGAATTCTTTTTCTATAGTCTCAAATTCATTAACAATATTATTATAGAAAAAATCTTTAAGAACGTATTCGGGTGTCATAGGAAATGATTTTCTTAACCTTTCATACATTTTCTTACCTAAGTTATGGTCTTTGTAAATAGGAACATCTTCTACAATACCCATTTCATATTCATCACTATTAGGTGAAGCATTAGATACACTCCAATACTCTAAGTCCTCTTTTAATATTCTCCTAATTAAATTTTTCATCCTATTAGTTCATTTGCATATTCCATAAAAAACTCTTTAGGTATAAATTTATGTTTAGTATCTGTATGTTTAGATAACCCTAATTCTTCCATTTCTTTTAGATTACTATAATAAGAATTTTTGCGAGGATTATCACTTTGTGGTCCACCGCAACAATAAGACCAATTCTGATATCGAGATACCATTTTAACGTTATTTGGTAAGGTTGTTGTCGAAGTAGGTGTAGACGGATCAATTAATCCAATAAAATCATACTGATTTGGGTTATTTTTTATTTCATCCCATATCTTCAAACCTCCTGCAGAAAACCCCATTATTTTATTGACATTATATTGGTTTTTTAATTCAGTTAGTTCGTTTGAGGTATGTTTTAAAAATTTAACATTGTCAGTAGAAAGTCCAGACCCAATCCATTGTTCTTTCATCCAGTTAGGTGTTGCGTATGAGATACCACCAAAGATAACAGTTAAATCTTTTTTATTTACCTCTTCTTTTAATATTCTCCTAATTAAATTTTTCATCACCAATTAAAATCTTTATCTAGCCCCACCTTAATAGTCCAGTCCCAAGTATCTGTTGTATCTTGTTCTTCATTATCTGGATCAATATTAAAATTATGTATATCATATTCTAACATAATATCCATATATGTGTCATTAGAATAAAATTCATCAACCCTAACTTGTGAGTAATGAGTTGAATGTGCTTTAAATTTTTGTTTGGGAACTATAGTTATTTGTTCGGGATCAATAGTTAAAATTTTATCCCCCCATTTTTGAATGTTTGCATATGTGCAGGCATAAAGAAAATCAGTACCTCCAATATCATGACCAAAAGATTTTTTTAAGAAACCAAATACATACTCGTAAGTAGTCAAATCATCTGCCATTTTGAATATATCTATAATTTCTTTTTTTATTATTTGCCTGTAAACTACCCCACAAACTTTTTGGATATATTTTTTATTATATAATATGTTCATAATTTGTCTTTTTAAGAAAAAATCATTATACTTAATAATAAATAGTGTAAAAATGGATATAATTAAAGAGTTATCTAAATTTAATCATATAAAATATTATGATGAACCACACAAATACTATATAGATGGGGTACAGACAATAAGTTGTACAGGATTTATACATAGATTTGTTAATGATTTTGAAGATGGTATTTTAAAACCTGATAAATGGGCGGAGAAACAAGGTCATATATATGAGGCTAAAAGTATGGCAGATAGATACGCACATAAACAAAACTTCTACCCTATGGAAGATGATAGATATGGTAGACCTGATTACTCTAAACCAAAACCACCGAATGAATGTATTACTGAAGAAGATGTAAATAAAAAATGGTTATATAAAAACCATCATGCAACTTATGAAGGTTCTACTTTACACGATTATATAGAAAATTATCTTAACAATAAGATAAAACCTGAACCAAACGTAAGTCCCGAAGGTTTAAAGTTTGAGGAAATTTCTGAAACATATGCAACAATGAAAGAACATTTTCATAATTTTTATGAGGATACTGTGGGAAAGGGTAAACTTATACCTGTAAAATCTGAATTGGTTGTAGGTGATAGTGATTTAATGTTATGTGGTATGGTAGATCAATTATTTTGGAATGAGAGACATCAGTGTCTTCAGATATGGGATTGGAAAACCAATACAAAGTTACGTATGAAAAATGATTTTGGTAATAAAATGAAAGATATGTTGTGGATGTTAGATGATTGTGAATTTATTACTTATTCGTTACAGTTGTCTATCTATAAAAAACTCATTGAGAGAAATACTAATTTAAAACTGGGTAGTTGTCATTTAGTATGGTTCAATGAAGAGAATCCGAACTATAAAGTAATTAATTGTGAAGACTATACCAACTATGTTGATGATATGTTTGAACTATTACTAAGTGAGAGAAAAGAGAAACTTTTACAATAAAATTGTCTTTCTCTAAAAAAATACCTATATTTATATTATGATAAAAAAGTTGTTTCACATTGCAGACTTACATTTTAGAACGTATAAAAGATTAGATGAGTCTGAAATAGTTTGTCAAAAGTTTATTGAAGAAGTAAGTAATTACGTAGAAGAAAATAACCTCAACTATAATGAAGTTAGAATAGTTATTGCGGGTGACATTGTTCACCAAAAGATTACAATTTCGAATGAGTTATCTGTATTAGTTAGTAATTTCTTAGATGATTGTACTAAAATTTGCCCTGTCATTATTATTGCAGGTAATCACGATTTATTAGAGAATAATAAAGATAGAATAGATTCACTTACACCTGTGATAGAAAAAAGAACATATAGTGATAATGTTTCTTATTTTAAAGATAGTAAATGTTATTTAGATGATAATATTGTATGGTGTGTTTATTCTATATTTGAAGAGAATCAAAAACCTAATATTATTGAAGCTAGAAAAAAATACGGTAAAGACAAAAAATATATTGGTTTATTTCACGCACCTGTTAATGGGGCAATAACATCAGTAGGTTTCGAATTTGAGGAACAAGCTGAATTAGAACAATTTGATGGTTGTGATGCGGTTATTATGGGAGATATACACCATAGACAAAATTTTGTTAGAAAAGGTGTAAATATTACTTATTGTGGTAGTTTCATACAACAAGATTTTGGTGAAAGAGTTAGTGATCATGGATATCTAATATGGGATGTAGAACATTTAGATTATACAGAACATAATATTGATACTGAATATGGTTACTACGTATTTAAAATAAATTCTTTGGAGGACATAGAAAACCAAAGAGAGTATCTAACTAATGGTTAATGGAAATCCCTAAAAAATTAAAGGATGAGGTTTGGGAGTATTGTAGAATGAACGATATCTCAAACGTAGACGAATTTATTATTAAAATGGTTCAACAAGGATACACAGTTGAAAAGTTTGGTGCAACACCAATAGGTACGGGTGAAGTTACTGAAGTGGAAAAGATTGTTGAGAAAATAGTTGAGGTACCTGTGGAAAAGATTGTTGAAAAAACTATAGAGGTTCCAGTAGAGAAAATTGTGGAGAAAGAAATATATATAACTGATGATGAACAAGTGAACGAACTATCACAAAAAATAATAAGGGTGGAGAAAGAGAATAAAGATTTAAAAGAAAAAGTTTCTGTGTTAGAATCGAAACCTCCAAAAGTTATAGAAAAAGAAGTTACAGTAGAAAAGATAGTAATAGTTAAAGACGAAGAAGAGATAGAAAAACTAAAAAAAGAAATAGAAGAACTTAAAAAGGATAGTAATAATGATATATATGGTGACGAAAAAAAAGGTGGCTGGTTCGGATCTAATTTATTAAATAGAAAATGATGGAAAAAGTTATAGATATTAAAAATAAGTTGGTTGACGTACCAACTAAATCACAAATAAGAGTTGATTGGCAAGATTACCCTGAAAATAGAACCATTGAGAGTGTTAGTAGAGTTAAAACATATTTCTCTGAAAAATATGGTGTACCTAAAACATCTATAAAGATTAATTTTATTCCCATAATAAAAAATAATGCAGGTAAAGTTATTGATTTAAGTGATGGTATCATTGATAATATTATGGATACTGCTTATCAGAGAGGATTATTTAGAGAATGGTTAAAACTAAATGAAGTTACAATTGATTACGATAGACTTTGTAGATTAGATGATAAAATTAATGAGGTATTAATTAATCGAGAAGAAGAAGATATTAGATATAGAAGATGGGGAATTAAAAAACTTTGGGTTAATAACTTTTTGTCTTTTGGTGATGATAACGAAATCGAATATAAAAATTTAAATGGGTTGACTGTTGTTAATTCATTACCAGCGAATCAAGGTGGTAAAACAATTTTCACAATAGATTCTTTATTGTTTTTATTTTTTGGGAAGACAACTAAAACAGAAACAAATACAGAAATATTTAATACGTTTAGGGATGGTAATGAAGTAATCGTAGGTGGTCATATTGAAATAGATGGTGATGAATATGTTATCGAAAGAAAGTTAACGAGAAAACAATCTAAGAGTGGTGATTACAAAGTATCTGCGAAGTTAGATTTTTATAGAATACTTTCGGACGGTACTGAAGAAAACTTAGAAGGTGAACAAAGGAGAGAAACAGATAAACTAATTTCTGATACCATTGGTTCTTATGATGACTTTATGTTGACTATTGTATCAACATCGAAGAACTTAGAAGATCTGATGGAGACTAAACCAACACAAAGAGGGAGATTACTAACTAAGTTTATTGGTTTAGAAGTTATTGAAAAGAAAGAAGATATTAATAAATCTTTAATGTCTGACTTTAAAAGTAAAATGAAATCTAATGTTTATAATACAAAAGAATTAGAGTTAGAGATTGAAGATTTTAAGAATACAATAAGTGAAAATAGAATAACCAATAAAGAAAACGATAAATTATTAAAAGGTGTTTTAGATAAAATAAAAGAGGCTAAAGATAAAAAAGAAGATTTATTAGGTAAGAGATATAGTATTGATGATGAGATTAAAAAAGTTAACCCTACTATATTAAAAAAAGAAATAGACGAATTAACTAAGAAAGGTGTAAACTTAAAAGAAGAGTTAGATGGTATACTAAAAGAAATTAAAAAGTTACCTAAGTTTTCATATGATGAAGATTTACATGAAGATCATAGGACAGAAGAAAAAAGTTTATTGTTAGATAAAAATAGTAAAGATAGTGAGTTTAGTTCTATAGAAAAACTAATTAAAAATCTAAAGGAAGGTGAAATTTGTCCTTCTTGTAAGAGAGCGTTAGATGAGGTGGATCATAGTTCTGAAATAAAAGACAACGAAAAATTGTTAAAAGAAAAACAAAAAGAACTTAATAAGGTTAATAAAAATATAGAAAAAATAACTAACAAACTTAATAAAATATCTGAAGAAAAAAAGAATTCAGACTTATATGATAAGTTAGGTTTGAGTAAAGATAAGACTGAAATTGAAATTAGTAGGATGAGAGTAGATTATAGAGAGAAAACATCTTTACTTAAAGACTATGAAAGAAATTCTTCCTTTATTGATGAGAACAGAAAGTTAGAAAGTAAAATATTAGGATACAACCAACTAATCGAAACATTAGAAGTGGAGAAAGATAATATTAAAACTGAAATACAGGATATTAATAATGATAATAAAAATAAGGAAGAAAAAATAACTGAGAATAGTAGTCTTATCGAACAAATTAAAAAAGAAGAAGAAGTTTTAAAGATATTTGAAGTGTATGGTAGAATGATAGGTAAAAATGGGGTATCTAAGTTAGTTTTAACTTCAGTAATACCTATAATAAATCATGAATTAGATAGGTTACTAGATGAAGTATGTGATTTTGATGTTCAGTTGGAGGTTAATGATAAAAACGAAGTAGATTTTATTATAATCAAAAATGATGTAATTAAAAAACTTAAAACAGGATCTGGTTTAGAAACTACATTAGCTTCATTAGCATTAAGAAGTGTGTTAGGTAGAATATCTACATTACCAAAACCAAATATAATTGTATTTGATGAGGTATTAGGTAAAGTAGCAAATGTTAATTTAGATCAGGTTAAGATATTTTTTGATAAGATTAAAAAGATGTATGAGACTATTTTTCTAATAAGCCACAACCTAATTGTTCAAGATTGGGCAGACAAAATTATCACAATTGAGAAAAATAATGACGTTTCTTCTTTGCAGATTAAATAAAAATATGTAACTTTGTCATATATGTCGTAATTGTACGATAATTGTTAATATTTATATAAAAAACTATGGATAAACCAAACTTTTTAAGGAAATTTTGTATAGTGGGTTTAGGTTCTACTGAAGAACTAAAAGAAGACTTAACTATTATATCTGAAACAAGTGTTAATTTTGTTAGTGGAGAAGGACTCATTATTGCTACCTTCCAAACCGCATTTACTTTACCTGAAATAGAGGAGTTATTGAAAATGACTAATAGATCTTATATCATATTTGAAATGACGGCAGGTTTTTATTCTGCTAGTATAGAAAACAAAGAATTTCAAGAAGCTTTATTTGGTGGTGAAATAGATAGTACTAAAACACCTTTTCATTTAATGGAAGAAGCTTTAAAGAATGTTAGAAATGGAATTTTCTCTAATACTGAAAAATTTTCTGGTTTTACAGACAACCAAGTTGATGATATTACGTATAAGAGTGATGAAGAATTGCTGGAAGAAGCTTTAGAAGACGAAGATTATGAACAAGCAGCAAAGTTAAGGGACAAAATCAATAAAAATAAATAACATATGGTAAATAAGTATTTAAACTTAGAGGAAGACTCTCTGTCTGCCTACATGAGAGACGTAAGAAAAAATGGTGATATAATTACCATAGAAAAAGAATTAGAATTGGCAAAACGCATTCAGAATGGTGATACTAAAGCATTAGATGAGTTAGTTAAAGCCAATCTAAGGTTTGTAATTAAAGTAGCTAAAGATTACCAAAATAAAGGTGTTGCGGTTGCAGATTTAATTAATGAGGGTAATTATGGATTAACTGTTGCAGCACATAAATTCGATCACACTAAAGGTTTTAGGTTTATATCATATGCGATATGGTGGATTAGACAAGCTATATTACAATGTCTGAATGAAAATTCTAGAACTGTAAGGTTACCGGGAAATGTAATCAATAAATTGTCTAAAATTAAAAAAGAAATAGATTCTTTTGAAAAAGAAAATCATAGATTGCCTTCTGAACATGAAGTAGAACAAATACAAATACCTAATTGTACGTCACTAAATGAATTCATCAACGATGATAATGATGAGTTAGTTAATATCATACAAGATAATATGTTTAAAAGTCCTGATGTTATAGAAGATGAGGAAGAAGAACTCAAAAGAAGAGAAATGAAAAGGGCAATGCATAATTTAAGTGAAAGAGAAATTAAAATTATAAATCACTATTTTGGTATTGATGGTGAACCAATGACTTTAGAAATGATAGGTGAAGAAGTTGGGTTAACTAAAGAAAGGGTTAGACAAATTAAAGAATCTACAATAAGAAAAGTAAGGAATAATTTAGGTGGTATTTTCGACATTTAATTAGTAAATAAATGATAGGTAAAGAAGGGTAGGTAAAACTACCCTTTTTTTATTCTATTGACTATAATAGTAAAAATCATTATATTTATATAAAAATATATATTATGAAAAAATTTATTGAATTAGTTAAAAAATACAAAGTTTATATTTTAAGTGGACTATTATTAATTTTCTTTTTTAAGTCTTGTTCAAAATCAACAGATATTAAAAAGTTAGATAAGTTATCTACAACACAAAAGTTTCAGTTAGATAGTTTAAATAGTAAAATAGATAGTATACCTGAAATTATTAGAGTAGAAAAAATAAATATACATCTTGAATATGATGAATGGATTTCTAGTAAAGATAGAGGTTCACAACTAATGGAATTACA
>Ga0233415_10000456_pt1 | contig 19232 bp, 19 predicted proteins | sample Na_anoxic_12_MG_FD_188631 | JGI IMG/M metagenome (GOLD analysis project Ga0233415, IMG submission 188631) | Seawater microbial communities from Saanich Inlet, British Columbia, Canada - Na_anoxic_12_MG | ecosystem: Environmental > Aquatic > Marine > Inlet | place: Canada: British Columbia... | reverse complement strand
TTTTGCACAAGACAGATTTCCAGAAGACATTAAACCACTTGCACAAATGACTATTGGTACAGTTAATATATTTGCCGGTATTTTAACAACAATTGCTCAATTTTTAAAAGTAGGAGAACTTAATGAAGCTCATAGAGTAAGTGCTATTTCTTGGGACAAATTCTACAGAAACATTAAAGTAGAATTAGCCAAATCAAGAGAGGAACGAATGCACGTAGGTAATATGCTAAAGGTAAGTAAAGAAGAATTTGATAGATTAATGGAAACTAGTCCATCTATCAATGAAAAAATTATTAAACAATTTAATAATACTTTCCCAGCTAAAAAACCATTGCCTTCAAATAATCCAATGGAGGATTGTCTTACAGGAGATATTAAGCGCCCTGAAATATGCGATGTATTAGTAAGTACCGCAGACTTTGTATTTCAACCAGATCCAGAGATCGAACTCAGAAAACCAGCACTTCTAAATTTAGTAAAAAAGAATCAAAGAAAAATAATAGACGGGTATAAAAAGGACATTTCTGATTGGAGTTTAAAATTTGAAAATAAACATAATAGACAGCCATTAGAAAGCGAATTACTAGACAATTTACAAGATACAATGAATCCAGATTTATTAAAGAAATATGTAAAGGAATATTTAGAATCTAATGAGTTAGATAAAGGTGATGATATGGTCTAAATAAAATAATTCGTTGGTTCACTTGGCAATATAGCAAAAAATAATAATATTGCTATTATCCAAATTAAATAGCTTGCATAAGATTCAATACCAACTCCTAAAAAAGTCATTACCATCGATGTAATATTGACTATTGCGATAATTGCGATGAGTATACCCGCTATATGCAACATACTTATAGCCATTTTAATATACACTAATGAAATATTATTTTGTATGTGGAATTATGTTGCATATGAAATTATTTTCTTATCATCTTTAAATATCCATTTAATAGTTGATCCTTTTAATATTATATAATCCGATATATTCAATTCATTGCTAATATCATACTTCAAATCACAATCATCTACAAAGCATATATTTCTAACATTATCGTTTTCAATATAGTCACCTAATGTAATTAAATTCGTATGTTTGTCCTGACAAAACTGAACAGTATTCGTGTTCTGTATATAATTTAGATACTTATCATCAACTAAACAATATAATATGATTGGTTTACTTACAACCTTATTTTTTATAATTAAGTTACTCATTGTATTATTCTCTCTAAAAAACAACATTTCCCTTTGTTGTATTTTCTCTCCATACACTGATTCATTAACTATTACATCCCATATTGTAATCCAACCAATATTGTCATTAGTATTCATTACTTGAATCATTAAATAATTTTCGCCGTTTAACATCAAACCTCCTTTTAGTCGTTTCTTACCAAGTAATGGTATGGATTCTATATCTTTTTTTGAATCGTGTGATAATATTATAGAGAGAAATTGACCATTTAATAAATAATATTCGACGAAATCAAATTCATTAAACCGATTTATTCTATACAATACCAAATTAACTAATGACCCGTTACATGGATAAGTATTTGATTCTAATGAATCAATAAATGGGTGTTCTAATATATCATCTAAATAATTAGTTATACAATGATTTTTTTCTTGTATATCATGTATTTCAACTAGATCGTTTTCTTCGTTTATATAATCTATCTTAACCTTTTTGAATAATGAATTATTATGCATGTAATAATAATAATTCATTTAAATTATTTGTCTTTTTTACGCCTAATAGATTCCTTTACGGTTTCTTCTCTACTATTTAAAATATGTTCACTTAACTGCGTTGCCATTTTTACATCTTCTTTAAAGAATCCTTCTAATGCATTCAACAATGTCTTTTTATTAATTGGTTTTTTTACCTTGGATTTTGCATAAATAAGTTTGCCGTCATTAATATCAAAACAATCTATTTCATTTGTCTTCATAATGTCTACTAAAGAACCTGTCAGCTCTTTTTTTTCATTTCGAAAATCCTTTATTTGTTTTTGTAGTTTACTTATTTCATTATCTATATCAATCCAAGAACGAATATGTGTAATTAGTTCCTCCTTAGTATCCATTAAATATATTAACAAAATATATTTAATTCATTTTTGTAATGTTTATTATCAGTATACAGAACTATATTGTAAAATAATAATATTTCTAGTATACAACTATACACTACATGAATAACATATTTTATGAGCAACTAATAGAACCGCTGATCCTGTCTTATTTACCATAAAGTTATTTATACGAGTTTTTTATTTCATTGTCTAGATAGACATTCTTACTTATTGATCGAATAATTTTACCGGTTTCCTTTTCATCACTTTCTATTTGTGTCATGGAATTGAATACTAGATTTGTCATCTTTGATTGTAAATTTTCATCTGTTTGCCATCCTTCATTCACCTCCCTCCATTTACTTATCAAAGTCCGTTGCTTTAAAGACAGTTCTTTTATTCCCTTGAGTATATATAGCAATTCATTATCCTTCTCCCACTTATCTGAATCTTTCACATATAATGTTTTTCTACTCGCATCTGTACAATGTATAGGTCTTTCTAATATATCTAATTCACTAAGACCATTCACCATCATATTTGTAATTGTTTTAGTTAATCCATTCTCTATAGTACTATCATATGTTTCACTTGTAATTGGGAGGGATTGGATAAAGTCCGTTAGATTCATAGCATTCTTACAATGGTCATTCAAAAACATCTGTATATTGAATTGATTATTAATAGTATTATTGCTATTATTATGAGAATTATTTCCGATATTTGGCATCATCTCTATCATTTTATCCATTACATCTTGATTCTTCAATAGCATTTTTATTAATAATTCTTTATCTATGTCGGTATTAAAAATATTATTAGTATTTGAGATTTCTTCCTCTTGATTTATGGAACACTTTTTTTTATGATTAAATAAACTTTGTCTATGCTTGTAGGTATTTCCACAATTACATACATAATTTGATGTAAATTGATGTAAATTTGAAGCATTTGTAAGTTCATTGTAAGTCTTTTGATGTTTTCTAGTCAATATATGTCTATTCCAATCTCCTAATTTAGAGCATTTAAAGTGACACAAATTACATTGATGTATTTTGATGTAATTTGATGTAATAATGTCAGTCATTTTGAAGTATATATATATTCTATAATATAATCTTCTAAATACTTTACATAAAATATAATAAAAACCAATAACAAATAAAAAAAGATTGAAATGAAAACCAGAGCATTAAGCTCTAAATGACATTTTCACTGTTTTTTCAATTCTCATTTCAATAATCAAAAAAACACACAAAAATAGTGTGTGTAATTTCCAAAAGTCAAATATGAAATGGGAAAACGTGTAAAATGTAAATTTACTACATATATCTAAATACAACGTGTTTTTTAGGTATATAAAAGTTATCTTGATATGTAGTATAACACTACATGCCACTACATGGGTGTTTTTTTATAAAAAGGTCGTGTAGTGAGAGGTTGCCTACATAAAAACGTATCCTCCTAATTCCCGAAACTTAAAAAACAGGTTGTTCATTTCCCCAAATCCTGTGATGATTTTACATAATTATGAATATAGTTTCCCTCTATGAATTGTATAAGTAAATCTTCAACTATCAAACTATTCAACAAATTATTTATTTATATGATTGTTTTGTTTCATTGTCTAGATAGACATTCTTGCTTATTGATCGAATGATTTTACCCGTTTCCTTTTCATCACTTTCTATCTGTGTCATGGAATTGAATACTAGATTTGTCATCTTTGATTGTAAGTTTTCATCTGTTTGCCATCCTTCATTCACATCCCTCCATTTACTTATCAAAGTCCGTTGCTTTAAAGACAACTCTTTTATTCCCTTGAGTATATATAGCAATTCATTATCCTTTTCCCAAGTATCCGAATCTTTTACATATAATGTTTTTCTACTCGCATCTGTACAATGTATAGGTCTTTCTAATATATCTAGTTCGTTAAGACCATTCACCATCATACTTGTTATAGTTTTAGTTAATCCATTCTCTATAGTACTATCATATGTTTCACTTGTAATGGGAAGTGATTGGATAAAGTCCGTAAGATTCATAGCATTCTTGCAATGGTCATTCAAAAACATCTGTATATTGAAATTATTCGTGTTGTTACTATTTGTATTGTTACAATTTGTCTTGTTGCCTATATTTGGCATCACCTTATCAAATATATCTGCCATAAACTCTTGATTTTGCGTCATCATATACTTGAACATTTCTGTCATTTGTACCATATCAATATTTGAATTAGTATTGGTATTTGAATTGGTATTTGAATTGGTATTTGATACTATATCTGCTTGAACAATGGAGCACTTCTTTTTGTGTTTATATAATCCTTGTCTAAATTTATATGTATTACCACAATCATCGCATTCAAATTTGGGGATTTTTGGGGATTTTTTGTCAATATTTGTAACTTCATTGTAATTCTTAATATGTTTGAGTGTCGTTAGATGTTTGTTAAAGTCTTTTTTGTTGCTACATCTATAGTTACATTTTTCACAACTAAATTCTTTTGGGATTTTTGGGACAAATATGGTATTCATTTGTACTCTTATAATAGAGTTACATTAAAACTCCTAAATCCTTTACACAAAATATATTAATTTTTCCAATAACAAATAAAAAAAGATTGAAATGAAAACCAGAGCATTAAGCTCTAAATGACATTTTCACAGTTTTTTCAATTCTCATTTCAATAATCAAAAAAACACACAAAAATAGTGTGTGTAATTTCCAAAAGTCAAATATGAAATGGGAAAACGTGTAAAATGTAAATTTACTACATGTATCTAAAACAACCCATTTTTTTTGATATTATTTATTCACTTGATATGTAGTGTCTCACTACATGCCACTACAATGGTGTTTTTTTATAAAAAGGTCATGTAGTGAGAGCTTGCCTACATAAAAAGGTATCCTCCTAATTCCCGAAACTTAAAAACCAGGAATGCCGTCACCGTTATTTGATGATGATTTTATGTATAGATTTTTAGTTAAACGTCACAGTATATATTTGCAATGAATGTAGTATATAATTATGATATAATACATTAATTTTACTTAGATGTATGACGTTTACAATATTCGCTTGTTTCGACACATATTTTTCCATCGCATACATCCCCTTTGCGTTTACCACTTTTTAATATAGCAATACATTTTTTATAGTCCTTCTTGACAGATGTAGTCATTTTTTTTGACATTATTGTTTGATGTTGTTTACAAAAACAACCAACTACATCATGGTAAGCAGTATTAGAGCAATAATTTCCTTTATTTTTTCCACCTTTAAATACGTATTCACACGTATGAAAATCCATGCACAGATATTCTGGACTATTAACACCTGTAATATACGACATATTATGACCCATCTTTACATGAGGTAGTAGTTTTTGGTGTTTCTGTCTACAATAAGGGCATTTGATTTCATTATGGCATAGTTTAGTAGTTTCTAGATAAGAAGTAGGACATCTACATTTCTGTTTACATACTTCTTTAAATAACGGAATAAAGTTAAACTCATGACCACAAGATAATTTAATTTTATTCATATCTAATGGTAATTTCGTTAATAAACAATAGTCATTATTATCATCATCATTATCATCATCAATATTGTTTAATTCTTTATAAAAATCAATATTGTCTTCAATAATAACATTCATATACAGACAATCCTTGATAAATCTTTATATATATTTAATAAATAGAATGACAAAATTATGGGGACCACCAACTTGGTTTTTATTTCATACTTTAGCGGAAAAAATAAAAGAAGATAAATTTGACACTATGAAAATGGATATCATAAATATGATTAAACGAATATGTCGTAATCTTCCTTGTCCTGATTGTTCTGGTCATGCAACACATAATTTAAATAATTTAAATATTAATATAATTAGAACTAAAGAAGATCTAAAACAATTCTTATGGCATTTTCATAATATAGTTAATGTGAAAACACGTAAACAAATGTTCAAATCAGACGAATTGAATAATCGATATAAATTAGCAAACACCAATAATATAGTTCAATATTTTGTCCAAACCTGGAGTAAAAAAAGTCATAACCCAAAATTGATGACTGAAGAATTACACAAAAATATAGCAGTCAATCATTTTATTGATTGGTGGAAAAAAAACTATATACATTTTCATTTATAAATATTTTTTATAATTATCAAAAAAATATTTATTTAGAGTTCTTTCAAGACCTCGCCATTTTTATAAACAACACATTTAAATTGCTGTTTTTTTGGTCTAGAGCATATTACATTATTGGATGGTTCGGCATTAAAAAATAATAGGTCTTTATGGTCAGTACTATATATAAGAATGAAATAAATAAGACCTAATACAAACCCAACAAGTGTTCCAAGAGCAACTCCACCGAATGTAGTACATCCACCCATAATTTTTGTTGCACCATCTAGAACTAACAATCCAGTAATGAAAATTAATACAGGATAATTAATACCCGAAATATATTTCATTGGCATAACTAAATATGCAAGTGTAAAAGCGATAAACATACTGTTAAATGCTGGACTAACATATTCATTTAGGTTAAATGGGAATTCTATTAAATTACAACTAGGAGGAATCAACGTTTGAGATTTTACTTTTAATGTGTTCAAAATAAAGAGGTTAATAAGTGATGCTGTTAATATTCCGCCTAAATATACAAGTCCTTTAATATCAGAATTAAATATAGAAATCATTACCAAGAAAAAGGTAAGCAGTATAGGTGATATAGCAGCGAAAAATTGTAACATATTACTAAAATTTAATTGCATAGCCATTTGATTATATACACCCTTGAGAATTTAAATCTAAAAAATTAGTTTTAATACTTGATGAATATTTTCAACGGGGTGAAATTTGATATTTGTTAAAATATCCTTGTCTTTATAGAGTTCAACAAAATCATCATACTCTTTTTGATTTTCTTTAGGAAATATAAATTCAGTTACACCGCCTTTCATTCCACCTAAAATCTTAAGATCTAAACCACCAATAGCTGTAACACATCCTTGTAAATTTATTTCACCAGTCATAGCAATATTATTTCTAATTTTCTTATTTGTTAATAAACTGTATATAGTACATGTAATTGCGGTTCCGGCACTAGGACCATCTTTTGGAACGGCACCTTCAGGGCAATGAATATGAATGCCTTGCATTTTGGTTTTTTCCATTCGTGCGATATTTTCACTCATAATATCTGTATCAACGAGAGATGATGCGAGTGTTTTTGCGACGGTCATACTTTCTTTCATAACGTCTCCTTGTAATCCAGTTAATTTAAGATCCATAAAAGATGTGGATGGGAAAAATTGTGTTTCAATAGGAATAATACCACCTTGTCCCATAGCATTAGCCCATAACCCATTAATAACACCGACTGATGGATGTAATGGGATTTTTTTATTACTATTTTCATGGCGTAATTTCAAATATTTGTATTTAATATCGTCATTAGACAATGTAATAGGCAGCTGTATTGTTTCATTTTTTTTTAAACAAGAAAGATTGATTTCACCAATTATCTCAAATAATATTTCTTTAAATTTACGAATACCTGGTTCATTTGTATATTTTTCAACAATATATGTGATATTATCATCACTAAATTCGATACATCCAGTAAGCCCCATATTTTTATAAATCTCAGGCAGCAAATGTTTTTTCGTAACAATAAGTTTGTCTTCAATTGTTAAATGTTCAAATTTAATTCTATGAATTCTATCAAGGAGAATCTTATCAATAGCAGATACATCGTTATAAGAAAACACGAAAAGTGCCTTTGACATATCAATGTCTACACCATTAAAGTATTTATCTTGAAATGTATCATTCTGTGTAGGATCAATTAAATGTGTTAAAATACCAATAATCTCTTTACCGTGTTCGGTTTTACTTACTTTATCCAACTCATCAATGAAAATAATGGGGTTCATACATTTATTTTTAATGAGAATATCAACAAATTTACCCCATTCTGAACCAACATATGTGTAATTATGTCCATTTAAAGTGCTTCCATTATCTTGACCACCAATGGCAATAAAGGCAAATGGTCTACTGACTCCTTCATTATCAACCAAACATTTTGCTAACCCTTTTTTAGCAAATGTAGTCTTTCCTGTACCAGGTGGACCTTCAAAACCAAAACAATATCCTTTTTGTTCACCATTTATCCATTGAGCTAAAATTCGGTCAATTTGAGATTTTGCCTTTTCGTGTCCGTGTACAGCGTCATCGAGAATTGTTTTAACATTATTCATATATGTATTAATACTTGCCCATTTTGTTTCGATAAGACTAATATCATCAATAACACCTTGAATGAGTGAACCATTTAAAACATTTTTACCTGTAGATAATTGTTCTATAATAGATGTATTATTTTCCATATCAATAATAAACTCAACTATTTGTGATTTCATAACCTCTATTTTTTTCCCAGAGTGAATAAGTTTATGCCGTTTTACATTATTTTTTTTAATAATGTTGTTAATATTACAGATATTTACAATGAGATCATTTCTTTTATCGGGTGTATAATTATTGATAAGAATTTCAATTAATTTATCATTCTTATTTTTAACATACTTATCTTTGACAACTTCACACAAATTTTTAATTTGTATATTGGTAATATTTTCAATATCAATAACAATATCAAATGTATTGTCTATGAGTTTTATTTTATCAATAAGTTGTTTAAATACATCCTTCATAGTTGACATTATATTTAATACAGGTTCCTTCTTAAAAATACCAAATGGAATTTTTAATAGTCCGTCTAAATATGTTCTAGCCTTTGATCCAGTATCATCAGATTTTGATTTTATTTCTTTGAGTTTATTCATAGCTTTTTCTTTAATGGAATCATCTGCCTTCATCAAACATATTTGTTGTTCTAATGGAATTTTACTATTATCAAAATTAGCTAAATTATTAGTATAATTAATTGTTTGGTTCATTGCGTCCTTAAAAAAATTCTTGGTTTTCCATGGAAGACTATCAAATAGTAAGGTTTGTTCTGAAGTATCAATTGAACCATTGACATCAGTTGATAGTATGTCATATAACAAGTACGCAAGATATTGGTATTCATTATCGTCTGATTTTAAAAGCAATTGTATTAAAGTATTTCTCTGACCATATAAATCACTATTCATAAATTCTTTAACAACTTGGGAAATGCTTTTTTGCTTGATTAATAGTACCTGATTCATATGTCCTTGATATTTGTGATTCAATTCATCAATAGAATAAACGATTAGTTCCTTTAATGTCATTGATTGTATAAATCGTTGGAACACGTTAACATCATATTCTGGTTGTTGTACAGAACTGATAATTAACCCTTCTAGTTTTTTCAATATATATTCGTTATTTAAACAGCTAATTAGTATATCATCTATTAATCCAGAGACAATAATAGTTTTTTTCTCCACTTTATTATGAATCGCTATTTTAACACCATATACCTTTGTTTGAAATGTTTTACTTGTTCGAGATAAATCAAAACACTCCAAATTATCGGCATTTTCGACAATACTAAAATCTTCTATAATTTTATTCTTTTCAATATTTTTATGGTGAAATTGTCTATCCTTTTTCCAATCTATTATTTTGAAGTTAATAGGATGAAAATATTTTTCAAGTAAGTTATATTTATTATTATCCCATTCTATATTACTAACATATTCATCACCATAGCATATATTTAACAAATCGTGAATATTTTCAGTGCCATATAATCGGAATATATTGATAAGTTCATTTCTAATATTATCTAAATTAGTTGTAACTATTTCAATATTGTTTTTTTGTTTGAGTAGAACTTGATTATTTGATAACTCAAAATATATTTTTTCTAAACTATGAGTAGCAATATTTAATTCATTTGCACCTAAAACGTCTAATTGTTTATATTTTTGGATGGAAATGATTGTTTTTTGAATAATTTGATGAAAATATTCAATAGCATTATCAAGCTTGGCTCGAAGATGATTTTGTTTGGATTTTGGACAATCGGCCTTATTATTATCGGCAATAATAATGTTTTTCATTATAATTAGCATGGATTTTATATTTTTAAATTAAATTTAATTAATGTTTTACTAAACAATGGTAATTGTAAATACACTTCATGATGATTCTCTTATAATATTACGAAATCATATTAAATATAAACCGACTATACATGTTACTACAATGGGAATACCAGCATATTTTTCATATATAATTAAAAATTATCCAAATATATTAAAAAAGTTTAAGGATGGATTTGATGTTGATAATTTATTTTTGGATAGTAATTCTATCATCTATGATGCAATGAGAACTATAGAATATAGTGGAAAGAATGATGAATATGAGAGAAAATTGATAAATGCTGTATGTAAACAAATTGAAATTTATATACAACAAATTAAACCAACAAACTTAGTATATATTTCATTTGATGGGGTTGCACCAGTCGCAAAAATGAACCAACAAAAAAATAGACGATACAAATCATGGTATATAAATGAATATGACAAAACGGAAAAGATTAATTGGGACAGTACTGCAATTACACCTGGAACAGATTTTATGAACAAATTAAATTTACAAATAAAATATTACTTTCGAATTAGTGCTCAATTTAAAGTTAATCAGATAGTCATATGTGGAAGCGATAATGCTGGTGAAGGCGAACATAAAATTTTTGAATACATCCGCGAACATTCAGAAATTGAAAATATGAAAACTGTTATTTATGGGTTAGATGCTGATTTAATTATGCTTACGATTAATAATTTACAACATTGTAAAAAGATGTACTTATTTCGCGAAACCCCCGATTTCATTAGAAGTATTGATAAATCATTAGATCCTAACTACATGTATGTAATTGATATACCTGAATTTAAAAACCAAATGGTATATTATTTGAACAACGATTGTAAGGCTGAAAGTGATGTAGAACAAAATAAAATTTACGATTACATCTTTTTATGCTTCATGTTAGGAAATGATTTCTTGCCTCATTTTCCAGCATTAAATATCAGATCAAATGGGATTGATACAATTATGGAAACGTATCGTAATATATTAGGAAACAATGGGAAAAATATAATTACAAATGGAAAAATTGTATGGAAAAATTTCCGTTTGCTTATTAAAGAGTTGTCTATTCATGAAGAAGAATTCATTCATCGTGAATATAAATTAAGAAACAAATTAGAAAAGAGACCACCTAGAGTTGATAAAGAAAGTAGTAAGTTCGATAAAGAAATGTTACACGCTCCATCAAAAGACAGAGAATTAGAAAAATATATCAATCCATTTGATAAATATTGGGAAGAAAGATACTATGATATGTTATTTGATGTAGATATTGATGATAATTCGAGAAAAGAAATAAGCCTGAACTATTTGGAGGGATTAGAATGGACCTTTAAATATTATACTACAGGTTGTGTTGATTGGAGATGGCATTATAAATATCATTATCCACCTCTGTTAAAAGATTTGTTAAAATATATCCCATATTTTGATGGTGATTTATTAAAAGAGAAGGAAAAAAATCCGGTTCTAGATCTAGTCCAGTTGAGTTATGTATTACCCAAAAGCAGTTTATATTTGCTTCCTAGAAAACTAGAAAATAAATTATTAAAAGAATATGCAAATATGTATAAAAATGATTTTGAATTTGTATGGGCATTTTGTAGGTATTTTTGGGAGTCCCATGTTAATTTTCCTCATGTAGATATTAAGAACTTAGAAGATTTAGTTCAAAGTTTATAATTATTATTTGACATCATCTAACTAATTATGTGGTTCATACTATATTGAGAACTATATATTTGATCATAAGATAAATTACCATTTGTCGAATTCATGGTTACTGTACAACCCCCAATCTCAGGTATATTTGAAACATCATACCTATATATGCCTTTTTTCATAGCATAAATAAGAATGTTTCTAAGATTCTTATATCTTAATGGTTGATTATGTAGATGTAAACTAATTTTGTTAATATCTATTTTACGCTTAATTAGTTCGTCAATAATAATCTTGAAATCTGTATGCTCTAGAGTAGCGCATGTATCTGATAAACATATTTCATCCAATTCATCATGTGTATAGTAATAATATAAAATTTCATCTACAATATTAATATTAGTCGTCACTCCAAAAATAGGGCATTCTGATATACAAGAAATATATAATTTGACCTTTGTATCTTCAATATTCGCAACGACATCCATCATGGATTTGATTTCAGATTTAGTTTCATCTAGTGTTTTATTGATACTTTTCTCTTGGAATTGAGTTGATACAGATGTAATGAATGAGAAATTTTTAACATTATTGTCATGTGCAATTTTAAGAGCTTTAATGCTTGGTGTCAACATATAAATATCTGTTCCAGAATTCATAATATCTTTAGACGAAACTACAGCATTATATAGTTCAATTGAATCTGCCATTTGTGGTAGGAGTTTAGGCGACACAATAGATCCAATTTCAACAGAGGATGGATTATGAGTATTAATAATGTTACGCAACATGTCCTTTTTTTCTACCAAACTATACATTTTCGGGATAGATTGAAGTCCATCGCGAAGCGTGACATCAAATAATTTCAGTGGCATTCTTTTAAAATGTTGTAAGTACATTTTATATTAGGTTTATAGTATATTATATTAACATTTACATTTCAATTTTAATTTAAATATATATTCCAAATTATATAATGCTTATTAAATTTGAAGGTGACCGAAACGCGTTTTTAAATTTATTACATACAAATAACGGAGTGATGATCTTTAAATTTACAGCAGATTGGTGTAAACCGTGTCAATCGATCAAGAATTTTATAGATACTCAGGTTGTTAGTATTACATCTGATACTATTAAATGTTTTGAAGTGAATATAGATGAATGTTTTGATTTATTTGCCTTTATGAAAACAAAAAAAATGATGAAGGGAATACCAACTATGATGGCATATAGAATGGGTACAACAAATTATGTGTCGGATGATAGTATTTCTGGAACCGATATAAATGAAATAAATGCATTTTTTGCGAGATGTCAAAAAATGTAATTTAGCACATACATATATTATCAATAGGTGATTGTGAAGGTATATCGGCTATAAAATGAATACCTTCAGTTGTCGCGTTAGACCATGGGAAAAAATCTACAACAAATCCAGATTTTCGCAATAAAACCAAATATTTTTTAATAGCATTAACTGATTTAGTAGTTGATATATCAAAATATCGCATTGATTTGCTTACTGTATATTTTGGCATTAGATTAGTACTCTTCAGTAAAATATTATCACATTCTCTCTCAATTAGATTTATAGGTTTATTCATAATGTCGTGTTCTTTGTTAGGTCTATATACAAATAACCCATATGGTACTGCCAATATATCAAAAAAATTAATACCACCTATTTTCTGTGAGGGGATTTTATTACAAAGTGACCTATCGGTTTGATGATTATAATAGTAATTATCTTCTATAGATCCTATTAAATCCTCGCTACTCATCACGTTGGGATAATTGTCTATACTAGGTTCGTTTACTCTATTACCTAGTTTTATTACTATAGGATGTGTGTGGAATGTAAATGGGAAATCACCCGAATTTAAACTGGTTGTTCCTGGCATAAGATCAGATTGAATAAATCCGATAATTTCTATGGTTGATTTATCCCTATGTTTTCTATAACAAAAATTACCACCCCGTTCACTACCTTGTGTAAGTCTACCATTTTCAGTAAATCGATCATTACCCCCAGTGATCATTAAAGCATACATATTATTTACAACTTCTGGATTCATATAAAAATTGTACGCTTCTAAATTAGTATTCATAATAGTATACATCTTTGAAGATTTAAAATGGGACAAAACCCCATAAAAATACATTCAAAGTTTAGGTCTTTTCATACATATAATTTTTAAATAATTTTATGTATATATTTAGTAATTTGGTTAACCGTACCATTTTAAATCTTCAAAGATGTATATTGTAGAAATAATTAAAAACATACAGATATGTATATCTAAATGGATAATATCGATTTGAATATACATAATTATGATTTGAACGATTTATTGAATTTATTTAAAATACCTTTTAATTTTAGCGAAGAACATTTAAAACAGGCAAAAAAAATGGTTTTAAAAACACACCCGGATAAATCCAGACTAGACAAAAAATATTTTTTATTCTTCACACACGCATATAAATACTTATTTAAGATTCATCAACTTCGACAAAGTGGTACTACAACCAATACAGAATACCAGAACGACGATTTATGGGAAAATGAGCAAAGTATTATAATTGATGGCGCTATAAAAAAAATGAATCAGAAGGATTATAATAGTTGGTTTAATGAGACATTTGATAAAATGAAAGTAAAAGATGAATCAGAAGAACACGGTTATGGTGACTGGTTAAAATCAAATGAAGATATAGTTGATGAAACCATATCGAGTACTGGACAAATGAATGAATATATACAAAATAAAAAGACCGAATTACGATCAGTAGTTGTACATAGAGACTTTCAAGATATAAATAGTAATAATCACTTTGATTTGGTGCGTGATACTCCTGAAAATTACGGATCATCAATATTTGATAAATTGCAGTATGAGGATTTAAGAAAAGCACACCATGAGTCAGTTGTTCCTGTTACAGAAGAAGATTTTCATAGAAGAACTAAATATTCAAGTATAGATCAATTGAATAGAGAACGAACACAAGATGCAATAACTAGTGAGAAGGAGTGGTTGCCTGGTCACGAAGATAAATTGAAAAATGACCAAACAAATGATGATAATATTAACATTAGACGTGCCTATAAATTAATGAATCAAGATGAACAAATACGGGAAAATTACGACAAGTTTTGGAGTGATATGAAAAAAATTAAAAATTAAAAATTAAAAATTAAAAATCTATTTATATCTTATAACGAATATGAAAAAAGGCTATGGTATGTCAATTCATTTAGGATATATAACACTTATTTCTATATTAATTGTAGTAATATACGTATTAAAAATATCCTATCATAAACCTGGTTCGGTCCAGATTGAACCAGAGTTATTATATAGTGTATTACAAGATGGATCATATACAGGTACGTCTAAAATTGGTGTGACAGAATTATATAAAAATGGTTTATTATGTAAACACACTGTTAAAATTACCAGAACTGGTGATGGAGTAAATGTGATTAATAATGTAATAGCATATGACGCTATTACAAATAATTTAGAATATAATGCCGTTAGAAAAATACAATTCAGATATAAACCAAATCATGACAATAATCTATTTAAAGTGTCTAATAGTTATATTGATGATAGATTAGTAAGTAGTTCTTATGGATATGCCACTGGAAAAACATCAAATAGTATATCTTTTAATTTGTCCGGATCGTGGCATATAAGCAATAAAGAATACCATAATATATATAATACTATATCACGACCTAGTAATGATACGATGGATAATGTGTTTAAACATTATAATATGTTTGGTTTAAATGATTTAACCTTAGATGAAAAATATACAATGAATAGTCAATATTAAGAAGTTTTTCTATAAAAATTCAATACCTTAAATCCCTTTTCCATTTGTAAATGGGAATATAAAACTGGGAGCCAAATTACAGGCTCATTTGGTATTATAGTGTAAAATGGACCAATAGTGTAATTAGATAGTTGATTGTAAAAAAGATTTTTTGGATTAAAAGGACTATTTGAATTTGGGGACGATATTACAGTATTATACTGTATATTTATATGACACTTATCGTCTACTTCTAACAAGCTATATATACCACGACCTTCACCAATTTTTATATTATTTTCAAATGTGCAAGTTGAAAATGTCGTATTATTATTATATTCTATAATATAATGACGAGAAATGTCGTGTTGTGAAAGATATTTTGCATAATAATTATTAAATATACCTTTAATCTGTTGTTTATTACAAGGAACTAATTTCATATGTATTTATAGTTCTCTAGTATTTTAATATTATATAATAATCTTTATTGTAGCATTGTGGACAATTATGTTGCGTTTCATCATACTCGCGTTGATTACTACAAACATAATATGTAGTATTCTTACAACATGAACAATAGTATAATCGATTTTGACTAAATTTGATATTATTGATATTATTGATATTATTGGTATTATTGGTATTATATTCCAATTCATCTAAACATTTTACAGATTTATTCATATCATATGGAATTGTTTTAGCGGTATGAATATTTCCCATTGAATGATATTAAGTATTATGGATTATGATACAATAATCATAATCAATTCAATTTTTATTTATACACTGTGAATACTTCATTCCCACAGTTGTATTCGTGTGATTCAATATGTAATCCAACCTCGTTAAATAATTCTGTTATTTCATCTATTGAAAATATATAATAATATCTAGGGTGTTTGTTTTTCCAGTAAACGATATTATCGCCATAATTGTCAAAATTCACCCTAGTTTTCTTTGGTTGGATTTTTGACCAGATAGTAATGAGTATTTTACCACCAGGTTTTATTAACCGCTTCATTTCTAATAATGATTTTATTCTATTTTCTTTATTAGCTAGGTGGTGAAATGAAGCGACACATATTATAAAGTCAGCACTGTCTGGTTGCAACTGAATATCTGTCATGTTATTACATATAGCATCTAGCCCCTTATTTTTACAAATATCAACAAACTTTTGACAATTATCAATACCAATAAATGTATGATTCGTATATGTCATATTTCTACCATTACCACATCCAATATCGTAAATTAATGAATTATTTGGTAATTCATTAATAAAATCAGAAATTGGTTGCCAATAATAACCTCGTGTTTGGTTAAATTCTGGCGCAATAATATCATATACATTCTTTACATTATCAATTTCATAGCAAGTCATATTACAATACAATATAATTATATTCTTAAATAGGTTTAAGATATAATTATATCCTATATGCTTTAGAAGTATGGTTCCATACGAGTTTTACAAATCAACGACCAATATTATTAATAGTTAAAAAATAAATTTGTACTATTAATATATATATATGAACTATTACGCCAAATATATTTTTACATTAATATTATTAGTAGTATTTGGATTTATATTTGAAGGTTATAAAAAAGAGGAATTGAAACAAAACAAACTGGAAGAATATGATTTGATAAAAAAATACTTATTAAATGATTCCACTTTAGCTAGAAGTGATAAACCCATTTTATGGATTCCTATAGATTTTCAAACAAATGCCAGATGGTGGTCATCATTTGGTTCAAGAAATTCAAAGTGTTTTAATCAACCATATCAAAATTTAACCATTAAATCAATCGTTGATCATTGTGGCGATAGTTTTAACGTGTGTTTAATAGATGATAAATCGTTTAATAAAATCATTCCTGGATGGACTACAAAGGTTGCGAATTTACCTAGTCCATTAAGACCTCATTTAAGAGAATTAGCATTAGCAAAGGTATTATACTATTATGGTGGTATGGTATTACCTTCTTCTTTTATATGTATGAAAAATTTAATGCCGTTATACATCAAAGGAACGTCGTCTACTGAAATGTTTGCTGGTGAGATGGTATGTAAAAATGAAAGTGGTATATATAGTGAATTTTTCCCAAATCATAAAATAATGGGATGTAAAAAGGATTGTAGTGTTATGGAAAGATATATTAATTATTTGGAAAGAACTGTATCAAGCGATTATACAAATGAAATGGAGTTCACTGGTGTAACTGACAAATGGTTATATGAAGAAGTATTAAAGAAAAATGTAATGCCATTAGATGCCAAGTATTTCGGGTGTAAAACAATTGAGAATCAACCAGTATTGATAGATGATCTATTAAGTGATGATGATGATTTCGCACTATCAAAATGTGCCTTCGGATTATATGTACCAGATGATGAAATTTTAAGAAGGACAAATTTACAATGGTTTGCAAGACTATCTCCTCAACAAGTATTGGAAAGCAATACGGTTATAGCCAGATATTTATTATTATCTAATTAGATAGATATATATATTAAATTACTTTAGTAATATAATATATATTATGAATGAAACAAAAAATGATTTATATAAATATCTTGCTTTAAATGATACTATTCATGATTTTGGTAAAGGTCAAGACAGAGGAGTAGACATAAATATTATCGTTGAAAACATTTTAAAGGAAGAGCCGTACAAGAAGTACACTCCATTTGGTACACCAACATTGTTTAGTAAGAGTCCATTTGAAAAAAACGCAGAAACATTTATATTAGATAAATTTGATTTAATTGGAATACCCGGAGAAGTATTAGACACAGAGCCATTTTTTATATGGGAACCAGATAATGATGGAATTCCAATGTTGGATTCAACTGGAAAACCAGTTAAAATAGAAATATATCAGTTTACAAATAGCAATTCATTTGATAATTACGCTTTAAAAACCGATATTGATACTATAATTAACTTAAGTAACATAAATAGAGATAAAATACTTTATACTCCTTCTGAAATATATCCATCTATAGATACTTTATCTACAGTATTAATAAAAGATTCTAAAAATCAAATAAAACTCCCACAAAGCAGCTTAGATAATAAAAACAAATTCGGTCAGTTTATTATGAAATTTTATTTTTATGGAGATGGAACAAATAATACTATTGTTCATAATTCGGATGCTACAAGTGGAAATTTAAAATGTGCATTTGCACAAGGTTTTAAAGATAATGTATTTGGTGTTATAAGAGATACCACTAATTATGCCGATTCAGCTACAACAACAACAACAGAATATGGAAAACCTTGTTTTACAGGCGCTCCTCCAAACCCGTTTGAAAAAGATATAGGTGTTGGTGCCGATATAGTTCGAGGTCCAGATGGAAAATTGATTTTAACAAAAACAGATAATCCAGAAAATGTATATGAACTTCCATCTATTTTTCCAAAAACTAATTTAGATTCCAATAATGAAATTTGGATTTTTGATAATAATTTATTTACTTATGATACATTTATAATTGCTTTTAAAGCT
>Ga0233415_10000454_pt1 | contig 19273 bp, 18 predicted proteins | sample Na_anoxic_12_MG_FD_188631 | JGI IMG/M metagenome (GOLD analysis project Ga0233415, IMG submission 188631) | Seawater microbial communities from Saanich Inlet, British Columbia, Canada - Na_anoxic_12_MG | ecosystem: Environmental > Aquatic > Marine > Inlet | place: Canada: British Columbia... | reverse complement strand
ACTTACGGGGAACTAGCAATGGCTATTGAATGGTATGCTAATTACTGGGAGGATGTTGATTACGTTAAGACAGATGAACGTATTATTGAGCAGTTAGTCAGAGAATTTATGGAGAATACAAAGGAGAAATAAAATGAAACAACATAAACATGCAGAACTAATACACAAATGGGCAGAGGGTTATCCAATACAGAAACTAGTAGTCCTATGTTGCGATACTAAGGTTAGACACTGGGAAGACATAGTACCTCCTACAGCACCAGGTTGGTTTGAAGACCAAGAGTACAGAGTTAAACCAGAGGATATCAATGCCGTTAAATTCTGATTTCGACGAGGTAAAAGACGCTATCACAGAGCAGATGCAAGAACTCCGTGACACTGTTGACGTACTTGATATCGACGAGGAGGCTAAGCAATACTTGTTTGGGGAGGCGACTGAGGTACATCTCGGTGTTTTGAAAGGGTTGGACAGCCTGTCTAAGTGCGTACGGCGCATGGAGGGGCTTGTACTGACCTCCGGACTACTGGCAAAGAGATATAAAGATGAGTGAAGCTAACTTTGCACGCGCGTTGCGTGACGGGTTTCGCAAGAAAGCACGGGAGTTGGGACACAAGACTGCATGGACTCGTTTAGAGTGCTCCCTCGCTGGAGTACCCGACGTGGTTTGCTCAGTCAATGGCGCGCATCACTTTATCGAATTAAAATGTGTGGCTAGTTTTCCCAAGAGGGAAGCCACGCCTATCAGACTACCTCACTTTACATCAGACCAGCGCTGGTGGTTGAAGCAACACGGAGAGTCTGGGCGTAATTGCTGGGTGTTTTTAAAGGTACAGAAGGAGTACTTCCTATTTCACTGGTCGAACATCGATGATTTAGGCAACTGGAATAAAGAAGAGCTGTCCAAGAACTGTCGATTCTACGCAAAGGGTCGTATGGACTACGAAGGATTCATAAAGGAGTTATCACATGGGTGATTTTAAATTTAAAACTAAGCCGTACGCTCACCAAGAGCAAGCGTTCAATATCATGAAAGACAGAGAGTACTTTGCTTTGATTGCCGACATGGGCTGTGTCGACAGAGATACTGAATACCTATCTCCTACAGGATGGGTAAAAATATCAGAGTATCAAGATGGTGAGGTTGCACAATGGGACATGGAGACAGGGGAGGCTGTTTTTGTGGAGCCTACTGAGTATCACGTCAAGCCTTGTAATAGCCCCATGCTACGGTTTAAGAATACCAGAGGGCTAGACATGCTCTTATCTCAAGACCATCGTGTGGTATGGAAAGGATATGACGCTAAAATGCAGGAAAGCCCTGCGGTAGATATTGCCGATAGATACTGGGGTGGCTCTGTGGGCAAGACCCGCTTCCCTGCTACATTCACTTTAAATAATACAACCGCTTTAGATATAGACCGAGACCTCCTAAGACTGCAAGTAGCGGTTATGGCAGATGGACACTTTCCCCCTAACTGCTCTACGGACAGAGTCACTATTAGGCTTAAGAAGAAAGCCAAGATAGATAGGCTCAGAGGACTGCTTAGTGCCTGCGGTATCTTAATTACAGACAGGGGGTTTGAAGGCAATGGTACCTACTACGCGCGGTATGAAGAGAATACCAGTTTCTGGGTATTCTCATTTAAAGCACCCATTAAAACCAAAACCTACCGTGATTTCTGGGACGCTTCTTTAGAACAGCGTGAGATTATTGCGGGCGAGTGCGTCTATTGGGACGGGTCGTTTAGGAAAGGGGGAGGTAAGGATTTTTATACTAGAGATATCAACAGCGCTGATTTCATTCAGTATTGTTTTTCATCCACAGGGACTAGAGCTAGTGTTAACCAGCACATCCGCGAGGACGGGGTGGATTATGTGGTACACGCAACCCCACGTAGTTTCTACAACATAGGAAGTAATGAGGGCAATGTAACCTGTGAGGCTAGTCCGGATGCTAAGATGTACTGCTTTACAGTACCTTCGACATATCTTATTTTCCGTAGAAACGGGTGTATATTCTGCTCTGGTAACACAGGCAAGTCCAAGATGCTGTTAGACAACGCGTGTTACTTGTACAACCAAGGGAAGATTGATGCAATATTAGTACTAGCCCCTAGTGGCGTACATCAGAACTGGGTTATCAACGAGATACCAACACACTTAGCACTACCGCCTCACCTGTATGCATCGTCAGCATGGAACTCAGCTATGCGCAAAGAAGACAAAGAGTCGCTGGCTGCGGTGGTCGATTTAAAGTTAGGGTTACGAATCGTATGTATGAACGTAGAGGCGCTAATCACCAAGAAAGGCGCTACCTTTATTGAGAAGTACATGCGTATGTTTCGTACGATGTTGATACTGGACGAGTCTCAGAAGTTTAAGACACCTCAAGCGAAGCGTACTAAGGCTGTTTTAAAGCTAGGCAAGCTGGCGCCCTACAAGAGAATCTCAACAGGCACCCCGATTACAAACTCCCCACTGGATGCATACAGTCAGTTTGCTTTCTTAGACCCCTACATACTAGGCTTCCAGTCATTTGTCGCGTTTCGCGCTCACTTTGCTATCCTAGAGAAGAAAATTAACCATGCTCAGCAGAGGCAGTACACACAGGTCATGGGCTTTCGTAATCTAGACGAGCTCCAGCAGTTGATTAAACCTCACTCATTTAGAGTGACTAAGGAGGAGTGTCTTGACCTACCAGACAAGATTTACGAGAAGGTATACTTTGACCTATCGCCAGAGCAAAAGCGTCTATATAAAGTAATTAAGGAGGAGGTGATGCTGGAGATGGCAGAAGGTAGAGTTACCGCTCAGCTGGCTATCACTAAACTACTCAGACTCTCTCAACTAATCTCAGGTTACATGACTACTGAAGAGGGAGATATCATCGATGTCAAAGGTGGGGATGTTAAATTAAAGCTACTTAAAGATATACTAGAAGATAACCAAGAGAAGACAATCATTTGGTGTCGCTTTATCCATGAGATTCACCAAGTTACGGCGATGCTAGGGGACGAGTGTGTTGCGTATTACGGAGCGACTGAATCTGACGACCGTGCTAAGAACGTGCAGGACTTCCAACTAAGCCCTAAGATTAAATACTTTGTCGCTAATAAGACAGCATCGACTGGATTGACACTTACGCGTGCTAGTAGTGTTATCTACTACTCTAATTCGTACTCACTTGAGGACAGACTACAGTCTGAGGACAGGGCGATGCGTATTGGTCAGAAGAAGAATGTTGTATACCGAGACCTAGTGGCGCGTGGTACGGTAGACGAGTCTATTATTAAGGCACTGCGTAGTAAGCAGAACATTGCCGATACAATAATTAAAGACATAGCGAGTTTTATTTCATAGAAACTTACACTAAGTGTTTAATTAGGGTATACTACAAGACAGAAGTTTAGAATTTTATAACTAAAGAAAGGGAAACATGGAACAAGAAGAAGGCGTAGTGTACGTTTGTCAACAGCCGTTTAGATTTGTTGACTTGAGTGATGCACTGAGATACGGCAGGCTACAGTATTTGCTACCACCAGGGGATATCACCGCGGGAGTTGCTCCTGTTGTGAGACAGTTGAAGAACGACTTACGGGATTTTTCAGATAAGGATTATATCCTTGCTATGGGAGCGCCAGCCGCGATTGCCATGGTCGGTGCAATCGCATCTAAAGCGAATCACGGTAATATTAAAGTACTAACGTGGGACAAGAAAGAGAATCGCTACTACGCGATAGATATTTCAATTTAAGAAGGAGCATAATATGCAAAAAAGTAACTTAGAGAGTATGTTTGAAGCAGACATACCAACACAAGAGGATGTACAGAGCGTACATATTGATAAGATATCTGACATAGCTAATGCACAGGTCGCTAAGAAAGCTGAGCTGGTTCAGTTAGAGGATGATGTCAAGCGAACCAAGAAGGAATATATTCAGATATCCCAAGTAGACCTACCCGAGGCAATGCAGTCGGTAGGTATGGCGTCATTCACATTAGAGAATGGCTCCTCCATCAGCGTCAAAGACCAGATGAGAGCATCTCTACCTAAGAAGAACCGTGCGGAAGTAGCCAACTGGCTGAAAGAGCATGGCGCGGGTAGCTTGATAAAAGACACAGTGGTGATTGAGTTTCAGAAAGGTGAGAACTCAAGAGCAGAAGAATTAATCGACTTACTAGTCGATAACGGTTTTAGTAACTTCCATGAAGATATCAGTATCAACACGGGGTCACTAAAAGCGTTAGCTAAAGAAAAGCTAGCGCAGGGGGAAGATATACCTCTAGAACTAATGGGCATCTTTTTGTACCAAGAGTCAATTATCAAATAAAACTAAAAATAACAACATAGGAGTAAGAAATGTCAACAACAAAAATGACAAAGAAAGAACAAGAAGATAGTCAATTAGCAATCATGGGCTCATTTGAGCAAGATGCAGGCATGGGTACAGAGAACATTGAGGCGGCAGACCAAGCGATGCCGTTCCTACGTCCTCTACAAAAGATGTCACCACAGGTGGACGAAGATAACCCAGGTTATGTACAAGGCGCTAAGGCAGGTATGTTCTACAACACAGCCACTGAAAAACTATACACAGAGATTACTTTTTTACCCGTCTACTACGAGCGCTGTTACATTGAGTGGCAGTCACGTGAGCAAGGCGGTGGTTTCTTAGGTAAGCTAACACCTACTGAGGCGAAAGCACTAGGTATCACACGTGGGGAAGACGGTAAGGATTACTTCGCTAACGGTAACCAAGCCGCGGACACAAGAGAGTTGACTGTAATCGTTATTAACGATGACGGTACCTACGACCCTGCTGTTATCTCAATGGCGTCTAGTCAAGTTAAAGCATCACGTAAGTTGATGACTCAATTGAACGCAGTACGGGTGCAGGGTGCTAACGGCATGTTTGCTCCTCCGATGTTCGCTAACCAAGTTAAGCTGAACTCTACCTCAGAGTCTAATGACCACGGTACTTGGAAAGGTATTGCATTTACTTTAGATGGTTTTGTTACTGACCAGAATGCCTACGTTACCGCTAAAGGTTTGTACGATGCTGTTAAAGGTGGCTCTAAGAGCGCTAACTATAACGAGGGTGATGACGTAGTTGTTGCAGAAGTTTCTGATACTGGCGACAGTATCCCGTTCTAATTTAGGATATTAATATGACAGGCACAGATGCGGATAAACTACTAAGAGATATGGACTTAACTTTAAAGTCGAGGGCAGGTAGCAAGTACGACGCGTCTAACTTACGTAGAGCTTATATGTACGGAGTTTTACGTGAGGCTTGTTATATACACCTCACTACAGGCGAAGAATTAAATACAATTTTAAGGAGACTATAATGTCAGATTACGACAACAACTTAACAGGTGTCTTGTTTAAGAACAGGGAACTCAAATCAGAGCGTTCCCCGCTATACTCGGGCTCGTGTGAGATTGACGGTACAGAGTACTGGATATCATCATGGGTAAAGAAGAGTAAAAAAGGAGCGCCTTTTATGTCTCTATCGTTCACTGCTAAAGAACAGCAAAGCACCAAGACAATCCAAGACTATCGTAGTGCTACAGGCTCTACTATTGGCACGGACGACACAGAAGGCGAAGTTCCGTTTTAAAGTAGTAATAGGGTGGCCACGCATAGTGAAAAGGAGATTACAAATAACTACACGTTAGCCCTAAACTAAAACCCAGACAGTATTCCTGTCTTAGGAGGAGGCATCGCGTTACCGCGCTTGTTTCCTTTTTTTACAGCCCTAACTCGGGCTTTTTCTTTTTGTTTCTTTGTCATGACTGGCGCTTGTTGCTCGATAACTGACATAACACCCGTATCTTGTGCCATAGGCATCGCCATCTCTGGCTCTTGTAAAGGAGGTACGACAGGTGTCGCTTGTAGCGTAGGCTGTACACCGCTCATCTGCTGCATCATGCCTTGCATCTGGTCTTGTGTTACATAGCCGCCTTCAGCATATCCCTGAATCATGTCGTCGACGTGGTTCGGTCGTTTTAAAGTAGGTAGCTGGTAGTCATGTACTACGCCGCCGTTCTTAAAAGATACCTTTGCACCGCTTGTGAACTCATCTAGATTAAATTTAGAAGCAGGGTCTTGGAGCTGGTCCTCCACTGCATCCGGCTCCCCAGCGCGCGTTTCAGACTTTCCAAATACTTGGAAGAACATACGCTTGAATAAAGAACGGTCTCCTTTAGAGATTTGAGCCGCAGCCAGTGCAGGGGACAGTATCCTCTCCATCTGCTTTCTATTAGTGCCTCGGGCACGTATTCTCTTACCAGCTGTTAGCATACGACCTGGAGTTGTGAACATACCTACGTAAGCACGACCCATATCCATCATAGCCTTAGCGAAAGCGTCGCCCTCACCTGCGTTGGTGAATCCCTTGTAACCAGACTCCATTACCTCAGACAGCCTCAGTACATCTTGTAACGACTGTAATGTATCAGCACCTAACCACATGTCCAGCTTAGCTGTATTGTCTTTCAAATACTTGCGAACTGCGTCTTGGTCGATAAAGTTACCTACTTTAAGTCGTTCACCAGCGTCTGCCCGTTTGATGATAGTCTGATTCATGTCATTCATAATCATAGACTGATAATCAGCCACTACATCTTCTGCGCCAGGCTTGATAGTACCGTCTGCCCTATGTAGCGTATTGTGTAGCTTTTGTGAATCGCCTACTTTACCTGCGCCCCATGTCTTATGGAACAGCATTTCTGTATCTTTCAGAGTACCTTTTAAAGGGCCTGTCTTCTTACTACCCCAAGGTAGGGTGTTGAAATCTTCCAGTAGTTCTTTCCAGACACCCTGCTCATTTACAGTAATCTGAGCCATGTGCTCAACACTCTTGAGTTTTTCTCTGTCCGCAGTAGTCAACCACTCCTTAACAATGGAGTCGTTTTCATTAAGCCACTCCGCGTGCTCGCCTTGTTTGGTAGAGTAGTAATTAGGACTCATTTCTAGTATATCTGAGCCTTTGCCAGCCTTAGAAATACCTAATACTTTCTTGCGATACTCATTAAAGATACCTCTACGGATTGTCTGATATAAAGCGTCGCCACTGTATAGACCAGCGTCAGGTAGGTGCGTCTTCATAATATCTTTCAGGTAGTCTCTATCGCCAGGACCTGCATTTTTAACTAACCCCCATACATCTGCCTCTTTAGTAGAGCCACCCATGATATTAAGGACAATATCTGAATCAAACGTACGTCTGCCTTGAGAGTAAGCATGCTCTACATGCAGTAGTCTATCTAAAGCGTCATCATTACCTCGGACAATATTCTCAAGCCCATCTGCCCGGATATTTTCCAGCTCGCCGATGAACTCTTTGAGCATATCTCTATCAAAAGAGGCCGAAGGGTCATTAGCGTTGAATGCCTGACGTCTGCGTTGGCGTAGTTTCTTAAGGGTCTTATCAATACCGGCGTAGTCCAGCTTCTTAATCTGACGCACCATGACCTCATTACCGTCTTTACCTACGGTTTTAACCATCTCGAATAAGTCGTTCTTCATATCACCGATGAACTTCTTATTTACGTCAAACTCACCTACTGCCTCACCTACCTGCTTATTCCATCGTGCGAAAGGCCCCATTGTAAAAGAAGTCAAGTCGAATACTTTGTTATTACTTCCGTTGGGAATCATTTGAAGAATAGACTTGTACTCTGCATCAATATCGTCGTCGAATCTCTTCTTAGCGTAATTGATAGTACTCTTTATCTGAGAGCCAGCCTTGTCGGGCGACCTTGCATACCCGACAATGGTATCAATACGTCTTTGCAACTCTTCAGTACTCGATTTAAAGCGCTTACCTGTTGCTTTTAAGTACTCATCGTGATTAGCCATTACGTAATCTTGGATATTCTTACCCTTGTCCCGCATCTGTAGCTCTGTTAACGCCTCAGACACTTCGTGAGGTAATCCTGCGTTATTAAGCATTAGTTTATACTGGTCGTATATATAACCACCCTGCGCAAACAACTTCTCTCTTAACTCTGTACTGATATTAGAGTTACCTAGAAATTCAGTCTCCTGCTCTTGGAGCTGTCGAGATACTGCCTGCAGCTTCTGGGCCGCGGCCTTCTCACCTCTACCTGAGGCTACTTCTAGCTTGTGCTCAGCTAGCCGCGCTAGCATCTGACCTGTAGTTAGATGCTCAAACTCCTCCTCTGTGAACAGCTCGTTTTTCTTTTTAACGCCCTCTACAATCGCATCGTCTACAATAGCAGACAGCTTCTTTTCTATAAATTTGTCTTTAGTCTTGTTGAACACCATACCGAAGGCTTTAGTCAGCACATCTCCGCCTACGGAGCCCACTGCAGACAAGGCTCCGTGTTTGCTAGTCTCGTTGAACAGAGATAGGTAATTAGGTTCTTCGGCTGTGCCGTATATACTAGGGTCTAGCAATCCTTTGTCCAACCTGTCCTTTAAATCCTGAGCTCTCCATGCAAAAGCACCTACTCCCGAGCCCGCTGCAGCGCCCATGATAGTACCACCCGGTGCCGGTGTTGCAAAACCTGCCGCACCTCCCATGGCACCCGCTACTGTTTCAGTACCCATAGGCACTAGTTCCGTAGTGATGTCTTCAATGTCTATACCAGGGGGCTCGACCCACGTCTTATTGCCTTCTGGGTCAGTATAGACATACTTGCCTGAGTCTTTATCTTGGTACACATCGAAGAAATGTCCGTTATCAGCAGCCTCAGGAAACTCACGTTTTAACATATGTTTTAAAGTGAATTGGTACGAGTCTGTCGGGGTGTATGACATAGTAGACTGGATATCGTATGGCGCGTTGTGCGTAACTCCTGACTCTTCTGAGTCTACACCCCAGATATGGGTATCCATCACACTTGACTCGATACCAGACTCTCTCACCCTGGACTCAAACGAGCCCCAATTAGGAGTGCTAGAATCCTCAGGGGCGTCTAAAACCTCTGTAGTTCCTTGATAAGTACCTGCGTTATTAAACTCGTCTAAATTAAATCCCATGTTTATCCTTAGTCAAATGCATCTGCTGTTATTTTCATTAGCTTACCCCAGTCTTTCTCTGGGAAGCTAGACTCTATGTACTGCTTCAGTCTTGCCGAAGGATTGGCTACTTTAGACTGTATAAAGTCATTGAACTTACCTTTGATGTGCCTTGTAAACGACGCTTCGTCGTAGGCGCCACCTGAATTAGACTGGAAAGGGTGTGTGTTCTTACGCGGGCCGCTTGTAGTAGTAACCCCGTACGCTAAGTTAGCCGCTATTTCACCATTACCGTCTGTAAACCTATCCGTAAAGCCGTTAGTATTACCAAATGCAGACTCCCACTCTGAGCCATAGGCTCTTAGGTCAGCCTTCATAGCTGTGTCAATACCTTCGATTACCTTCTGCTTAGAACCACCCCACTCCGTCATTGACGAAATGTTTTGAATCTCTTGCTTCATGTCTTCGTTAGAGATAGAACGGCCCTTCTCTCCAAAGCGCGCCATCAGACGGTGTCTAGCCAGTGTCTTAATTAGGCTCTTCACCGCTACGTTGTTTCTAACCGTCTCGTCGAAGCTACTGTCAAAGGTCTCTTCAAACGCAGAGTCAATAGCACCTTTGTTAGTACCCACTTTACTTCCCCAAACTGGGTCAAGTAAGCTGTCAATTTTAGAGGCTAAATTACCTGCCCAGTTAGTTGAGTTAGCAGGGGCTTTGTTTACGATGTCCTTAAGGTCTTTATAGGCAACCATCAAACTGTTAACTGAATGCTTTCTGGCTTTCAGCTCACCTTGTACTTTATTAAGAGGTCGGTTGTCGCGTAGTGCTGTCTCAATAGCACCTAGCTCTTTATTATTAGGGTACTTTTTACGCAATGTAGCCAATACCTTCAATGGATGTGTCTTACCCGTTAGGTTAGTAACATTACCAAAACTATCTGTTGTACTAGAGCCGTTGTATGCTGAGATGTAATCGTTAGAGAACTGAGCCGCCTGCGTAGGCGTTAATTTTTCTAGGTCTCCTTTAGTAGTGATGCCTGCCATCTCGTTTAGAATCTGGGAAGCTCGCTCCTTACCTGTTTTCTTACCAGTTACTTGCGAAGTTGAGACAGTACCGTCTTCGTTAGCATCCCATTTAGTATATAGCTTCTCTTTAGCAGTGTCTTCTTCTTTGTCTTTAGTATCAGCGAGTTCTGCGTACTTAAGAGCTAGTTCTTTCTTAGCAGTTGCTGCGGTTTTATCGCCTTTCTTGATGTCTTGCCACATCTTAAGTGCGTCTTTTCCTGCAATACCAATACCTGTTAGTAGGTTGCCCGGAGTTGACATTAGGGTTAAGCCAAACTGCATCATAGCAGGACCCCAGTCTCTGTCCGCGTTCTTCATATTCTCCAAGGCCATAGCCTCTTTAAAAATCTTAGCGGATACGCCTCGTAAGTCGGCTGAAGACTTTATACTACCATCCTCATTTAAAACAGACTCTGTTACTGTCTTCTTCATATTGTTTACAGAGGCAACACCTGTTTCGTCCCCTGGTGGAGGAGGTGTCTGGACTGCCTCGGTAATACGAGAGGCAACTTCTTTATCTAGCTTACTGAACTGATGCTCAATAGCCTTCATTTGATTATCAGCTGTCTTGTCTTTCCAGCCTGCTCCTACGTTAGCACCTGGTGTAGTTTCTGTATCTGCTAAGTAGTCCTGCACGTTGTCAAAACCAGCGTCCTGTGCCTGATACGCTAGTCTGTCGCTATCACCCTTGTCCGTATCAGGGAAAGTAGGCTCGTCCATAGCTGTGTCTACGATATTTTGATGTACCGCGTCTGCTTCATCGATAGCTGCCTGCTCTCTGGCAATCCGGTCTACCAATTGCTCGCCACCCTGCAGGTCGTTCACATTGTCGAGCGTCATATTAATACGCTCTCTTGAAGTAGGAGCTGGTTGTAGACTCTTTTCAGCTGGCTGGTATGCCATCTGTGTCGCGTCTCCAGTACCACTCATCTCCTCTAAATAGGCAGCGCGTTCGTTGGCGCCTATCTGCTTGTCCTGTTCTGTTTGTGCGTATTCCTGGTCTAGTTCACCGAACTGTGCCTGCGCGTCCTGCATCTTAGTCTCCATGTCCCAGTCACTTAGTTGATTTAAAGTATCCTGCTCCTCAAGCTCCTCAGCGTAAACATCCTGCCCTTGTGCTACTGCTTGCTGCTGTGTACGGGCCAACTGCTGAATCTGTTCTCCATCTAGTTTAGCTTGAGCTATCCTCTGATTAGCTTCAGTCTGATACGCCATCGCCTTACGAGGGTCGTCACTGCCTTTTTGAGATTCATACACTCTAATTAGGTCTGCTTTTCTGTTTTGTAAAGAGGCGTACTCTGCTGATTCAGGGTTTGTCTGCTGGATTAGGCTATCAATTACTTTAATAGCTCCTTTGAAATGCTCTTCTGACCAGCCTTGTGTTTCCTTTGCTGCTTGCGTCGTGTCATCAATATCGTCTGCTTGGTCTGCTACTGCTTGTTTTACTAAGCCCTTAGCTGCGCCCTGCGCTATTGCTACATCCTTGTTCGATAGTGAGGTGATACCAGCGTTCTGCTGTTGTTGCTGTGCTGCTTGTTGCTTAGCCTGTGCTGCTTGTTGTGATTTAGCGTAATCCACTTCCTGCTGCATACGGTTCATTGAGTTTTCACCCGCTACTACGTTCTGCTGTGCCTGCGATAATTGCGGGGCCTGTGGTTGATTTACAGGCTGCATCATCTGAGAGGGGATGCCCTGAATGCCCTGAAACACCTGCATCTGCTCAGGCGTCATGTTATTCATAGCACCCGCCATGCTCTGACCCGCCATGTCCATGTCCCCTGCTGCGATGTTTTGCTTCATCCAGTCCTGGGTAGGCATGCCTTGTTGCTCAGCGGCACTCCCATATAAAGTACCCATAGCACCCATGCCCATCTGCATCTTATCAGCCATGGTCATACCCTCAACAGGATTCTTTCTTGAGTTATCCGCCTCGTCTAATGACTTGGTGAACTCTATTAGTTTTTCTGCGATGCTCATTAATTACCCCACCAGTTAAAGTCTTTACCGGCTCCAGCCAGTGTTGCTAGTCCACCTAGTACCTGATTAGCTCTAGATGGGTCCTGTGTTTCTGTTGTAGACATCTGCTGAGTTCTATAAGGAGTCCCTTTAATTAGACCACTCATAAAGTTAAGCTGTTCATATGGATGCTTCTGCTTCTTCTCCCACGCTGCCTGGTCTAAGTCTAGACCACGCTGTGCCTGTACTTGCTGTAAGTTACCAACATTCTGTAAGCTGTTGATATCATCACCAGTAAAGCCACGTGACATTCTAGCCAAGTCTGCTTGAGTCTGACCAACCTGACCCATCTGAGCACCAATACCTGCTTGTGTTGCGCCCATCTGACCATAGCGACTACCAAGAGCACCAAGCTGTTGTCCCATCGTACCGTACTGACCACCTAGCTGCCCTAACTGAGTTGCTACGTTTGACTGTAGTCCTGACGATGTCTGACCAAGTCCTTGTAAGCCTTGTGCAGCACCTGCTTTACGGGCCATCTGGTTCTGGAAGTTCTGTAGAGAAGCATTCTGAGCCTGACCGTAGTTTTGCATATTAGACTGGTTAATGAAATCGCCTTGTTGTTGTAGCATGTTTCTACGGTGCTCTGCTTCGGCTATACCGTGGCGCGCGCCGCCGAACGCACCAGCGCCCACAGCGTTTGCACTAATCTGGTTGAGGCCCATCGAACCTTGACGACGCATCTCATCAAGACCCTGCTTAGTTACAGCGTCTTGATACGGATTCATAAACCCTGATACTGACTTAGGGTCGTAGGCTTTAGCTGTGTCTGCGTACTGAGACGCTAGAGCAGGCATCATTGCATTAAATGTAGCCGGTGCTCCTCTTGCTGCCGCGGCAGCCTCGTTAGTTAGGCCAGCACCCGCACCAGTCATAGAAACACCTTGACCGAATAACGGAGTTCCCGCTCCTGCTTGAGCGATACCCTGTCTTGCGTATTTCGCCTGCTCGCCTGCTAAGCCTGTAGAAGCCGCCAGGGCTGCTTGTCCTGAGCCTACATTAGACTGGACTAGGTTAGCTGATTGAGTCTGAGGGGCTGTGAAGCCTGCTAGCTGTGAGCCACTATACGACGAATAAGGGGTTTCTGCAAGAGACTGCCCTGATGCCATTGTCTTCTTGGCATAGTCTTCCATCCACTCAGGGATGCCTCCTGCCGTTGTGGTTGTTGATGTAGCCATTATCTTGCTCCCTCTAAATTGTACATTAGGTTATATAGTTTCTTAGCGCCCAGTCTTGGGTCGCCTTGTCCTGCGTTTCTTACAGCGTCTGCTGTCATTACAAATTCACCTCTCGATGCCATAATTGGAACATCGTCAGCAGTACCTGTCGTGCCGTGATTAATCATTCCGCCCTGTGCTTTATAAGCCTTAGGTCTGTAGTATTCCATCAACTCTTTTGGAGTTAGATTTGGGTTACCTATCACTAGTTCGGCTGGCCTGATTACAGGAGACTCTACATAGTCTGTAGTGTTGTAAGGCATGTTTACGGCTTTGTGGTCCTTGTAACCAGTACCATATCCTGCTGTCGCATCTGTGATAGCATTACTTTGATGAACTCCAGTACCTGACTCTAAATCAGGACGGTCTATGTTAAATGGGTCGCCAGGCTGGTCGTTTGGAACGTACGAAGAACCACCGCCGTTGTCAGGCTCTTCTGAAAGAGCGCCTAATGCTGCCATTGCTAGCATAGGGCTACTGGTTGCTTTTTTACCTAGGTTCTGCCACGCGTTACCAATACCACCATGGCGTTCGATAGAGCTAGAAACCCCGTTGCTACCCCATGCTCCTGGCGTGCCCGACCACTCTGTTCCAAAAGAACCAAGCCCAGGTGTGCCGGTAGCTCCGCCAAAACCCATACCTGAGTTCGATGCAATCGTGTCACCAAAAGCACCGCCTGCAGCAAGAGAGCCACCAACGTAACCGATAGCACCTCCCTTTAAAGCACCCTTCCAGCCGCCTCCGTCAGAGGCTCCTGCTAGAGCACCACCAATAGCAGCGCCTGCAGCACCACCCATTGCGTAGCCTACGACAGGGGCCGCGGCTTTAAATAGTTTCTTGAAGAACCCGTACTCAGGCATGCCTGTAGTTGGGTTTAATGAAGTGATACCTGAGCCTACTTTAAATTGACGTGGGTCCATACCTTCAGCCTCATAGGCTTGGTATAACTCCTTCTGTAGACCAGGGTGGCGCGCCATCATCTCAGGCGGAATCATTTGCTCGCCCGGAGTTACGTGAGCAATCATTGTATCGTTGCCTCTGCCGTATTGTGCTAAATCTTGTATGCCTGCCATTATCCGCCTCTGTACCTATCTAAATATGATATTACGATTTCAATAGAGCTACCAGTTGATGCAGTTGCTGTCATCGAATCCCCTTCTTCTAATACAAAAGAGTTACTCAATAGTTCTATCTTGGTTTTGGCGCCAATAGCAAGCTCGGTGGCGATATTAAATGTAGCACTTGCACTACTATCGACGAAATTTATGTCTACTGTTTCGCTTCCGGCGGTAGTGTTGGATATTATAACACTACTTAAGATAAAAGACGACTGGGCAGTCGCTGTTAATAATGTAGTTGCTGCGGTAGTAGGTAAAGCTGTACCTGCTGATTTAAAGTAGTTACTCATCTTAGCAGCCATCCTTCAGCTTCACGCTGGTCTGCATCGTCCGCTAACTCAAAATCAACCTTACGAAAAGCCAGCTCTAGTACTCTAACTAGCTGGTTTATCTGCTCTTTTTCATATACATCCTTGGGTATAGGGAAACGCTCTTTTAGTAAAACTGCCATACTATCTCCTTCCTGCGGGTTTAATATCAATACGGGATGTACCAAGTCGCCACTTCTCGTCTAATACGGCATCTGAAGTAAATTTAATGCTGATTTGGCGCGCTCTAAGCCTAGTGTTTATCTTTTCTGTTGTAGGGGTTACAGTGAAAGGTCCGTATGCCTTAGCTGCATCGTTAGGGTACAGCTTAGCATCGAAGCTAATATCAACAGACCCTGCGTCTTGTGATATGTCAGGTATGATTTTATGTAGTGAGAATAACTCATCACCCTCACCTAAATCAAACTCAGCAGACTCAATATAGGACACCATAGCAGTACCGTCTTCAGTATCTCCTTTCTCATGGTCATAAACTACCCCTGTATCAGAAACTCCAATAGGAAGGCTAAATGTTCCTCTGTCTACCCAAGCGCTACGGCCCATGGTACCAAGCGACCACACTCCTTCTGCGTAATTATACATCACATACTTATTGTTTTCATCACTACCAACTGCTGGATAGAACCACCACACTTCATGGAACGCCTGGTTTAGTCCTGCCACCATCTTACTACGCTGCGTCTTATTAATATCGTTAAATACATAAGTACGTACAGTACTAGGCAGTGCTTTTACAGAACCGTCATACATATAGAAGTTATGTTGCCCAATCCAGTACGCTACTGAGTTGGATACTGCCATAGCATTAGGGCCAGCTGCCCCACACTCTGTTGCAATCTGTTGGAAACCAAATGTATATGGGGGTCCTGTAAACTGCATAGAGTGCAAATCAGTGTCTGTCCACACTAGAACCTGTCCTTGTCCACGCTTGGCGCCTACAATTGCAGAACCGCCTGACAGACTCTGACTACCTGCAGTATTAATACTACTAGCTGTCCAGTCTGTAGCGTTCTCTTGTGAAGACCATCTTACCAACAAGGGGTCATAAGCTGTCCCGTCGTGAGAGCCAAATGCAATAAGATGTCTGTCTGGGTTAGAGACTACCACTTGGCTGTTTTCAGCAGGGGAGTTGGCTAAGGCTACCGCTCTTGTGCCTACACCTACTGAAAAGTCCCATCTAAATAATACAGACTGCTCATAAGCTGCTATCAGGTCTTCACCAAATGTATCTAAAGACCAAATCCTAGGGGTTAGTGTAACTGTAGACGTAGTACGGGGTGTTCCCCACGTACTAGCGCCCCATGTAGAAGTACCATAACCGTATCCAAACGTCTCATTCTTCACGCCAATACTGACTTCATAAGCTGCGACACCTACTGTTCCGCCTACAGATACTGTAGCAGACGCTGCGGTTGCTACAGTTATAGTATATGTATCTACAGTAAGTACTGTAAGCTCATGGTTGGCATTTACTTCTGTAGTTACCAGTCCTGACGCGCCCATTGTAAGTCCAGACAGGGTTACAAAGTCTCCTGTTGAGGCGCCATGCGCCGTGTCTGTTATTGTGACTGTAGTAGATGCATTTACCGAGGCTGCTGGGTCGCTAGACATGGTAGCAGTAGTTTTTCTAAGAGGTGTTATGTCGTAAAGCGTACCACCCTGCTCTATATATAGCTTCTTATGTGTTCCGTAAGCAGTACTAACAGTTCCATTGTTGGAACGCCACGCTATTACAGCCCTGGCCACGCCGTTTAAAGTGCCGTCAATATGTTTTGCCCAGCCGCCAATACGCTCAGGCCTTCCTGCTTTAAATCGAACCCTGTCTGCATCAGCCCAAGAGCCCTCTGAAGAGTAGGTTGTACCCTCTTTTTGTATTCCCGGAGGAAAGTTAATCGATTGTAATGCCATTTAAAGCTCCTTTAAATCTACCACTCGCCTTGGTCCGCAGCTGCTGCGTCACTCTCATCGGTACCATCTTCAAAACCGCCAAATCCTGAGTTGTTTTCACCAAATCCTGAGCCGTCGCCTGCTGAGCCGTCGCCGCCAGTATAGTTGAAGTTCTGACTGTTTCCATTAGAGTCGGGGCCAGTATATCCGTAGTTGTTATCAGGGCTGAATGTCTCGATTGTGGTAGGGGCGTTATATCCTAGCCCGCTACCATCACCATACGGACCATTAGGGTCTGTGACCCCCTCTCCGCCCTGCATATTGTAGCCCTCTAGCCCAAACTGATTAGGTCCTTTACTTAAGTCACTTGGATTAGTAAATCCTCTACCTAAATTATCCTTACCAGGAATACCTAGAGGATTGTCACCCAGTCCGTCGTCTGTCTTTTCATCGTCTTTATCTTTATCTTCACCCCAGAAGCTGCCCCAGAAGCCGTCCTCTCCGTACTTGTTGCCCCAAGCCTGATTACCTAACCAACTTAGTCCCATACCTACGACAGGATTGACCCCTAGTAAGCCTGCGCCCATTGTCCCTATTGTATTACCTGCGTTGTAATTACCTAAGCCGACCTGCTCACCCATAGGGCCCAGAGTCTGGTTAGACAGGAAGTTACCCACGTCTTTCCAACCATACTCTTTACCGCCGTTTAACGAACCGATACCTTGTTGCGCAGGGGTTCTAGGCGAACCTCCGCCACCACCGCCGACGTTTGCAGCGCTAGGTACAGGAGGCCAAGGTAAATGTGCAGGGTAATCCAGAGGTCTTCCGCCTGCTTGCTGTACGGGATACCTATAGTAATTCCAGTCAATGGCGTTCTGCCCATCGTTTGTTCCGTATCCATATCCATATAAACTCATTTCAATTCCTTTAAGCAGGTGTTCCGTAAGCTGTTACATTGCCTTTGGCGATTATATTGCCCGAAGCATCACAACTCATTACATTAACACCGTCAATATAAAATCTTATCATATTGGTGTCTATCTGAATATGGTCATTAGCATCTCTACCTACATGGGTAACCCCTCTTCTTAAATCACCTAATGTAGCTGATAAATGAGCCGCATCAATTGACCCGTCTACATATTGGTCAGAGTCAATTGAGTTGGCTGCCATATGTGCGTTATCAATTGACCCGTCTACATATTGGTCAGAGTCAATTGAGTTGGCTGCCATATGTGCGTTATCAATTGACCCGTCTACATATTGGTCAGAGTCAATTGAGTTGGTTGCCATTTTTGCTACTGTAATCTGGTCATCTGCAATATGGGCTGTGTCGATACTGCCGTCAGCGTAGTGCTCGCTGTCAATTGCATTGTCTGCAATATGTTCATTATCAATACTACCGTCTACATAATGAATACTGTCAATGCCGTTCTCTAATAAGGTCTTAATCTCAGCGGCCGTCTGGTCTGCTGCGCCTGCTTCTAATATATTTGTACCATTACAATAAACTATCTTTATATCGCCGTTAGCAACAGTAACACCTGTACCGCTTACTGTGGTTATTGTAAGAGACTGGCCTCCAGTAGTGCCGTTCTTAACTACGTATATTTTGCCTGAGGTAGGTACTATAATAGAGCGCGTTGCGGTTAGGGACAGTGTTGAGGTAAATTCTAGTATAGCACTTCGTGACTCATCTGCTGCGCCGTCTGTATCAGTTAGTGTCTTGTTTGCATCTGCCGTCATTGAGATGGAGCCAACACCTGCGATGGCATCCTCTATGAGGTCAAAGACAGTGTTGACCTTCTGTCCCCAAGTAGATGAGTTTTCACCGTCTGTTTGCTTCTCGAATCCTAAATTTGTTGTGTAGCTTGATGCCATGACCTGCTCCTATTGTATGTTTTAATTAATTAATTCGTTACCTATGCCGCGGGTACTTCTGTCCAAGTATTGGTATCTGCAGTGACTAAATCTGCCCAAGTAGTTATTTTACTAGCGGAGCCTGTCGCAGACACCCCAGTTACAGTTAAGTAGCTGTCCAATATAATATCTATATTTTTACCTACCAGTACAATAGAAGCTAAGTCTACTAATATATCTTCTTCTAAACTGACGTCGTAACTAGTGATGGCCATAGCGCCAGATGATAGTGTAACTATGTTATCAACATTCTTAGTGACCAGCTGCAGGGCTGCTGTGGGAACGCTAGCGCTCTGCTCTACTACAACAGTATTCCCTACTAAAGCTACAGTAACTGCAGATACATTTATTGTGCCTTCAAGGGATACAGCTAAGGCACTTAATGCCATACCTGATAAATCTACGTTAGGAGACTCTGTTAGAGTTATTGCAGCGGTGCTTAGTGCAACTGCTGCTGTGTCTACATTTACCTCTGCAATAGTGGTGTTTTCTTGTCCTACCAGCGCTATGGTAGCAGTACTTATATGCACTGTTTCTTCTAAAGTAACATCCTTTCCTACCAACTGCAGTGCAGGTGCAGACAGGGTTACTATGTTGTCTACGTCGTTAGCAGCCACCTGTAGTGTTGCAGCAGGCAGGGTTACTATGTTGTCTACGTCATAAGTAGCTACCTGTAGTGTTGCAGCAGGCAGGGTTACTATGTTGTCTACGTCATAAGTAGCTACCTGT
>Ga0233415_10000451_pt1 | contig 19337 bp, 25 predicted proteins | sample Na_anoxic_12_MG_FD_188631 | JGI IMG/M metagenome (GOLD analysis project Ga0233415, IMG submission 188631) | Seawater microbial communities from Saanich Inlet, British Columbia, Canada - Na_anoxic_12_MG | ecosystem: Environmental > Aquatic > Marine > Inlet | place: Canada: British Columbia... | reverse complement strand
CTTAGTGAGAGTTGGACTGAGTTCGTTGTTGAATTCTCTAAGAGATCCCCAATGGGAGTCAGAGCCGCTTCTCTTAAGATGCGGAATCACCTAGAGACAAATGGCGTCCGGACTCACTTGTGGAGTTAGCCTCTGGATTTTTACTGTGCGATACCTTCAGCTGCAAGGCCAATAGCTCTCGTGTGACGATCAAACGCAGAGTCACTGTAATGAAGCCGCCTTACGATCTTGATCTGTGTGAGGAGTGCTATGCTTCTTTAGGCGAGAAGGAGAGGCGCCTCAATGAAGGAGAGGGCATGTTCTCTCCTGGGCTAGACGTCAAGTCAGTGCTCGACTCATTGACTTACGATTACCTCAGAAAGTCCCGTACCCTCTCGACAAGCGTGAGTAAAGAAGACTCCGTTCCGGACTGGATCAGGTTTAAAGTCCCTGCGCCAAAGACCGCGAAGTCCACGAATAAAGCAAGTGTCAAGAAAGAATCACCCTCAACCGTAGACCAAGTAGACAAGGAATCAGATAATGGACAAGGCATCGAAGGGATCTTTACATCAGGAGATTGGTGAGGGAAAGTCCGCCAAACAGAAGGCGTTTGAGAGGCTCCAAGACCTCATGGGGTCGAGGGAGCCAGACACCTATTCGGGTTGGCTTTCCGCTAGGCATCGCGAGTTCCTCGGAAGTCCAACCTTTGCAATCCAACGAGCAGTGTTCCAACTCGTCCTGGGGATGGAATGTCGTCAGCTTGCTCTTGCCACTCTCCTTGTGGAGCGGGGTCTTCTCCAAGACGAGGATCTTGAGAGACTCCCAAAGCTAAATAGTTCTCCGCAGATAAGAGAAGGGGCGGTATCCCGTACTCGTGACTTCATGAAAGCGCAAATGGCTGCTGGGGTTATTCCCGGAGCAACACCAGGTGACCTACCTCCAGGCGTGACTCATGAATCCTTCTTGGCGGTGTTCTTGGACATGCTCTGCGGGGACAAGAATACCCTGACTGTGGAAGACACCGAGAAGTTTCTGACTCGTATCGGTGTTGACGTTGAACGAGCCAAGAAGGCGTTTACCTCAGGAGTCTCATAATGCGTCGTGCTCCGATCATGGCCTTTCATGGCTTTAGTAGGTCAGGTAAGGATACGGCTGTTGACGCCATAGTGAGTCACGTCAGAGAAAAACTAGGATCCTTTGCTCCTGGCAGGACTATTCAGTACGTAGAGAAGCAATCATTCTCTGCTGGCCTGAAAGACACTACCGAGACTGCGTTTGGAGCCTACGGCTTAATGCCGTGGAGGTTCTACGATAAGGAAGAGAACCAGCACCTGAGAGACGTTCCTCTCTCTTGTGGCCTCACTCCCACTCAACTGTGGATAGCTATGGGTAAGGCTCTTCGGGAGATCTACCTACCTGTAGTGGCCGATAGCGCCTTTCACACGCTGCCTGCTCTTACCTTCAACGTGTTCACTAGCCTGCGCTTTACTGACGAAGGAGAGGCGATACACAAGCGCGGAGGTTGGTGCGTGAAGGTATTACGTGAAGGGACTGTGCCTTTAGCGTTAGACAAGAAGATGGATCCGGACTTCAAGTGGGACGCAGTTCTAATCAATGACTGCTCTATTGAAGATTTCAGGAAGAGGGCGATTGACGTGGCAGAACTTTATCTCAAAGAATATCAGGACAAGGAGTAGACATGGAGCCAGGTAAGCACGAGGGATTCGCAGTCGGGATCATGCCCGACGTGTGGATCAGAGAGCAGGCCAAGAAAGGGATGATCGAGCCCTTTGAGGCAAGTCAGGTGAGGCAGCACGCTGTCTGCCCTGACTGCGGTAAGCGTCCGGAGTTCAATGCCCCTGTGACGCGGTGTAAGTTCTGCGACAGGCTCACCCACTCCCCCAAGTGGAAGCGCCTGATTAGCTACGGCACCAGTTCTTATGGCTACGACATCCGGGTGGCTGACGAGTTCAAGATTTTCGTCAACTCCTTCGGTACCACAGTAGTGGACCCGAAGAACTTCGATCCGAAGTGCTTTCATGAGATCAAGGGGGTCGAGCACTGCATCATTCCTCCGAACAGCTTCGCACTGTGTCGCTCGGTTGAGCACTTCAAGATTCCAGACGATGTGCTGTGCGTGGTGTTAGGAAAGAGTACCTACGCACGCTGTGGGATCGTGTGTAACGTCACTCCGCTTGAGCCAGGCTGGGAGGGCTATATCACTATCGAGATCAGCAACACCACGCCGTTGCCCGCGAAGATCTACGCTAACGAGGGAATCGCACAGGTGCTCTTCTACAAGAGCGGACTCAAGTGCGAGACCACCTACGCTGATCGCAGCGGCAAGTACCAAAACCAGAAGGCTGAGATAGTGGAGGCCAAGGTGTGACTGAACTACAAGAAGTCGAGAAGGATCCACTAGACGAAGAACTGTCTTGGGTAGTCCCGATGGTGTGCATGGAAGAGGGCTGCTCTCGCATGTTCTGTCCGAGTGGATTTGACAGACCGTTCACTCCCCGCAAGGTCATACACTCACTAGCACAGGTCGGGTGGCAGTGGATTGAGAGTGAAGACAGTCCTACGAAGGGCAAGGTCTACTGCAAGCTGCACGTCAAGTGACGGACCATGAACTGATTGACTCAATCGACGTATCAGGAGAGGACCTTACTGAGTGGGAAGTAGGGTTCATTGAGGAGATGATTCGCAGACTTGTTGATGCGTCTGCTTCCCTTACGCCTTCCATGCGTAAGTCGGCCGAGAAGATTTTTGATACCAGATGCAATTGATTGCACTAACCAACTAGGAGAAGAAGATGAGAAGAGCAGTAAACGTTAAGGCCACCATTCCCAGCGCCAAGATAGAAGAGGCGCTAAAGGCTCAGTCCCTAGAGGACGGTAGCCCTGCTACAAGAGCCCACATCGTCGCTGGGCTAATGTACGAGACCGCCCTGGATAACTTGGCCGAGGCCAATGACATTCTCGAAGGGAAGGATTTTAAGTTCGACTTGAACATGGAGTTGCTCGACCCACAAAGTGAACGCTCTGCCAAGGTTCGCAAGAGGTTCAGAGACGAGTTGCTGTAATGGGCTTCTTGATAGACGAAGAGTTATCAGACGAATCTAAAAGGAAACACGTGCCTAGAGCCTCTTACAACATGTCCCTCAGTTACGAACTGATTCATAAGATAGATACCACCTCGAAAGACCTAGGGATACCTAAGCACGAACTTATCGAGAAGCTCTTACGTCTAGGACTCGCAGAGTTCTTAGACACGAGCAAGCACCCTTCTAACAAACCAAGCAGATCCGCTAGGGATCTACTGGTCGGACTGGTGCACAAGGTCAGGAAGCTTGAGGAAGATCAAGACGTCCACAGAAGCCCGAAGGCAAAGAAGGGCCAAGCTCGATCTTCCTACACAGGAGTTCCTAGTGGTGGCCGACAAGTAACGATAGAGGACGTTGAGCCCAGTTCTGTAAACCAGCAGGAAGCAGATCCTGAAGATGATTTCGGGTTGTACGAAGAATGAGCGAGGTCATAAGAAACCAGACTAGTCTTCAGGCTGCAAATGAATTGGGCGTATCTCGATGCACCGTACTTCATTGGGTCAAGGTCGGTGCTCCGTATACTCTCGGAGTTAACCGCCAAAACCAAGAGACCTTCTTGGTGAATGCAGCGGAGCTTAAAGAATGGAGAGCGGGCAAAAAAGGTGTCTTCTCTCGCATGTCTAAAGTGCCCTTGCCTAAAGGCGCCGTTCCGTTGAAGGAGGCTGCAAAGATTCTGAATACTTCTCGTGAGCGCCTTTACTACGCGATCAACCACAAGGGAGCGCCCGCTTACTACGAGTATCCAGACGCCAAAGGTCGCCGGGCTCGCAGAGGAACAGCGATGATTCCTGCAGAGTTCTCAGCATGGCTGGCCTCTAGGAACGCAAGGCCTCCGGATGTCCCTAAGGACGCAGTACCGGTGAAAGAGGCTGCAAAGCAGCTAGGTCTTACCGAGAGTACGATCTTCTCTTATGTAAGAAGGTACAAAGACTTTCCTCACTACAGCAGCATGCCTATTTGGATAGTCGTAGAGGAGGTCAAGTTCTGGAACTGCAGAAAGGACCACCAGAACTGCATTACGTGCGGCAACTGGTTTATCTACAAGTTCAAAGGCGGGAACACTAAGACAAGGTGTGTGACGTGTACGCAAGGACGTATAGAAGCTCAGAATCAGGCCAGCAAGCGTCGTAAGCGCAACAAGATACTGAGTGGTCATTCGGGGGACTGCCTCTACTGCCATAAGCCGCTGAACTTTGTAGAGTTGGGCAGCATTCGTTGCACTACGCACGTTCACTGCAAGCGACCCTACAAACGTCAGAGGCAGAGGTCTTACACTGCCGCCCGTAGAGCAAAGTGGGAGCCAGCATTCTGCGTCGAGTGCGATAAGTTAATCCCGCTATCGGCTCGTAGACTTAAATCCCAGAAGAGGCATAGAGGTTGCGCTGTTGGATCAGGCTATTCACATAAGGCCTCCAACAAGGTAGACTCTCGACAGGTCAATAACAGTGAAGCAGATAATAGTCAAGCGACCATTCAGCTTACTAGTGTGCAATCCGTCAGGGTCGCCCATACAGAAGAAGATCTCGAAGGCGAAAGACATCAAGCGAGTGCAAGAGAGCCTCGCTTCGGGTCTCCTAAAGAACGCCTTCCCCACAGTTCAATCACAGTTGGATCACATGCTGAAGATCGGTATGTACGTAATAGTCGACAAGGAGTAGAAACCAAATGAAGAGCCTCAAGCGTGACATCGTTTACAACTTCCTGAGCATGGACATCCCTTCACGGGACCAACTGCTCTTAGGCATGGAGATCCTGGGTCAGCGTGACTTCGCTGATATCACCGATCCCAACAAAAGGTACGAGGCCGCATTCCAACGACTGGCTACAAAGGACGAAGACTTCATTCTGCAGTTCAAGGCAGCAGTCGACCGACACCTGCAGAAGCCCACTCTGGACTTCGACAAGTGGAAGGGTCTGCACTTCCAGTCCAAGAACAAGAAGGGTGAACGAGGAAACCACTTCTACTCCCGCAGTGGAGATCGGCTCTTTGTTCTAGTGAGCGACGAACCCAGTATGGGAATGTTCCGAAGCGCTTCTGTAACGGAGCACCTCTCCCTGAAGGGCAACCACGTCACAGGATTCACGATCAACAATCTGAGCCAGTTGATGCGAGACTCACGGCCAACATGGGAGCAGGCTGGTACGCCTGAATTCTCCCAGCGCGAGAAGCTACTGAATGCCTTCGGAGAAGAGGACATTGAGCTTTCTATCAATGAGATCACCGCCAGTCTGAATGAACGCGACCAGCGTCTACAGAGGGCCAAGGAACTGTGCGATAGCCTAGAGCGAAGCCTTGAAGGTGCTGGTGCTGTAGGAGAGCCTGCTAAGGCTTGGGTAGAGAAGGTGAGGATTGCTCTAGCTGGTGGTAAGGCATGACAGACCACCCTGTAGACAGGCCAGACGGGATTAGGTTCCCATACGATCCTCGCTACAAGACCGCGAAGTGGGTGTGGGACAAAGACATCATCGAGGAGGACTACGCAATGCTGGTCGTCTTCATGAGAGAGCATTACCCTTTCCTCGCTACGTTGATGGAAGAGGACGTCGGCTTCCAGAAGCATATCCTCGCGGTAGAGAAGATTATTGAAGACGACAAGAAGATTCAAGCCGACTCTATACCCGTCGAAGAGCCCGTCTCTAATACCGTCATGGCGAAAAATATCGGTGGGAGTCATGATGGTGTAAAAGATCCGTATGAAAGCGTGCTCTCCATGGATAAGTCGAGTCCGGAATTCAACAGTGAGTTAGTGAAAGTTCTCGTGCACCTCATCAAGGAGCAGCGGGAATCGTATGAACGCCAAAACCTAGATGTTCACCAGGCGCATGCGAAAACTCTTGAAGCCAAGGATGACACTATTGACGTGGTGGCTCTTCAGGCAGACCGCGATAAACGTAGCGCCAGCCTTTTGAAGGTTCTGGCGACTTTGTTTTTTGTGTCTCTCTCCGGAGCCATAGGCGTCATTATCGCCTTGACCATACACTCCTCCACTTAATGCAATCGATTGCACCCGCCAGTAGCTCAGTCTATTTCCGGGTGCAATTGGTAGCATTGACCGAGTAGTAGTAATATGGTGAGAGACTCTTGACCGGAGGTCACCTATGTCCGCAGCTAAATTTGATTTGTCTCAATTGGACGAACTCCTTGAGGCCATGGCTGTGCGTGTAGAAGCCAACGGTATTATCGAGGGCCGACGACCCGGTCCTATGATTCCCAAAGACGAAGTCCCAGTTGGCGGTGCCTACGAAGGAAACATTGCCTCTATCAAGGCGTGGGTTAAGAACCTAACCCGTAAGGTGCGTCGCAATAAGGTGCGTCTGAAGAATTGGCGTGCCCGCATGACCAACAAGGGTATCGCTGGAGAGGGTGTACCATTCCCTGGCATGAAGTCTGGGAGCCCGATCAGGGCCGTAGGCTTTACTTTTCTTGGTATTCCCAGGCCTAAGCTAATGAAGACTAAGGGAGGCCGCGCAGTGGCCAGAGAGGTCGACAAGATGTGGAAGAAGCGCGGAGTAGAGATCAACTACTCTCCGAAGAAGGGCGAGAAAGAGTTCTACACCGTTAAGAACGCAGGACGCCTCTCTCTTGTTGATGAAGTTGAGGTCTTGCGCAAGGCTTTGAACATTCGTCCGAGGAACGTGATTTACAAAGACAAGAAGACAGGCAAGAAGAAGAAGCGCCTAGAGCACGTAGTCGAAATCAAGGCGCGAATCGAGAAAGAGGGGAGACTTGTCGCGATTAAAGGACAAGAGGCTCTCTTTGACGCCGCAATTGGGCTCGCCGCATTCCTCTCTCTTGCTGCAGTAGGCGTCTACGATCCAGCACTCGTTGCCAAGGTTATGAGCACTCTGTCTGCTTGGACTCTCAAACAGTTCATATAGGGTAATGCCTCCAACGCCTCCGAATAACACAGTTACTGTCTACCTGAATGACACGCCCGTAAGGGTTCCGCAGCTTGTTGAAGACAAGTGGGCCGCACGCGGAGCCTTAGGTGTACCTCGCGGCTTATCGGTTACCTACGAATTTGATCCAGACCCACTAGAGTTTAGCGGTGGGCATATATTCGTAGACGGAGACCGATATGAAATACTCGACTTCCTATCATGGATCGAGACACAATACGAAGCTGACGCTGAGCCTGACGTAGAGGACGCATGGGTCTCTGACCCAAATTGGTGGAAGAGTTGACCCCTCCGGATAGAGACACTCCTGCCTGTAAGGAATGCGACGAGATAGAAGTCTCTAGCTCAGTTTCCCTGCGTCACAAGATTTCCACGGAGACCGTTGTTAAGGATGTGTGGGTCAAAGGCAACTGGCATACCCATGACGACGTTAATGAGTATGCTTACTACTACGAATGTTCCTTTGGCCACTCTGTGGTCCTTCAATTCACGGGCCGCTCCTGTTGGTGCGGCTGGTTACCTACAGAGCAACAGACCGCTGCAGACGCTGCGGAAGTAGAAACCGATATGGGAGTCTTCACTACGGAAGATTACCAAGACTGGAAATAGTCATGCCTCTGATCCTCTTGCCAAAAGGCACCTACGTTTACTTGACCGAGCCCTGCAGAGAAGCGCTGATAGCAGAGGACGGTACGTTTAGTGCTGGCCGCGAGATACTGAAAGGAACAGTGCTGCAGTCGCTAGAGAATTTCCCCAAGCCTGGAAAACTCAAGGACCTAGTCAAGTATCGCGTTGCCAGAGTTACGAACCGAATCGTTGGGACTCTGGGAATGAACTACAAGAGTGATATCCGCGTTAACAAAGATGACGAAGTGTTTCTCTATATGCGAGAGGTCTTCCAGTTCCTGAAGGCTGACTCTTCTTTTCAGGAAGAGGTTGATACCTACGAAGAAGGTAAGAAGGGTGGGATCATCGTCGCTGGTAGCATAGAGCAGGCCATGGACATATTTGTGAACGGCGAGGACGGACAGTAGCGGTGATTCGGGAAGACGGAGACACAGGACGACGCAGAAGCTTTCGCACGGGTGACGAGGTCACAAACGAGCTAGAGCGGGATTGGGAGAATTTAGATGAATCCCAACGCGCCTATGTAACCGAGGTCCTCAGCCAGCTTAAGAAGAGCCAAGAAAGCACGTTGCTGACAGCTAGCAGGTTCCTTGACTACGAGGAGCAGCCAGTATCGGTAAGGCAGTTCTTCACTAACCCATACTTCATTGGAGACATGGCGAAGGAGCTTTATCCGAAGAGTGTTGATGACCTAGTAGAAATCTTTGAGGGCGGCTACCACGAGGTCATTATCTCTGGAGGCATTGGTATCGGTAAGAGCACCACAGGTGTGCTCATTATCCTGAGAATGCTCTACGAGTGTATTTGCCTAAGGAATCCTCAGAGGTCTTATGGACTTTTGAGGAACGACAAGATCCACTTCGCTATGTTGTCTGCCACGGCTAAGCTGGCGCAGAAGGTTGTTTTCGAGAAGCTAGTTGATTACCTATCAGCGAGCCCGTGGTTTCAGGGCCAGGGTTTCCAGGCTGTCAAAGAGGAGATTAGGTTTCCTAAGAACATCCGAGTCATGGGCGGTGCGTCTGGTAGCCGCAATGTCTTGGGTATGAACATCTTCGGCGCCATTATTGACGAGTCGAACTTCCAGAAGCGCATTAAGAAAGAAGTGAGTGCGTTTGGATCATTGATTGGACCTAAAGACGCAGCAGAGCAGTCTTACTCCTCTATCGTCACGAGAATGAAGTCTCGGTTCATGGTCTCTGGCAAGCTGCCCGGTATTCTTTGTGTCTTGTCTTCGGCCAATTTGCAGGACGACTTCACTGAGCGCCGCCTCAGAGAGGCCGCTGACGACCCAAAGGTTTTCTACAGAGAGTACGCTCTATGGGATATGGACCGTGGCAACTTTGCTAAGGATACCTTCGAAGTCTTAGTAGGAAACGAAATGGCTCGCAGCCGCATTCTCACTAAAGGAGAGTTGCGAGAAGCACCAACAGGGTGTCGGATCATTGAAGTTCCTATGGACCTTTACAGTGACTTCGACCGTGACATTAACGGATCTATCCGTGATTTAGCTGGAATCGCTACGGTAGCCAAAGAGCCCTTCATACCTATGCGAGAGCGCATAGGCCTCATGGTTGATCGTAGCTTCCGCCATCCATTTGGCGTTGAGTCTTGGGTCTACGGGACTCCACTACGACCTATATGGGAGAACTTGTTTGCCACTGACGAAGAGGGATTCAACATTCCTCTAGCTAACCCAATGGCTCCACGTCACGCACACTTTGACCTTTCGAAGAACAGGTGTGCCACTGGATTCGCAGTCGGACACATATCAGGTAAGCGGACAATTAGGAGATTTGAGAACGGCATGCGCGTGGAACGAGAGGTTCCTGTCGTAAGGCTAGACGTCTGCTTACAGATTTTGCCTCCAGAAGGAGAGGAGATCATTCTCAGTGAGGTCGTGAACCTCGTGCATGAATTGATCAGACAAGGGTTGCCTATTCAGTCGATCAGTATGGACAGCTACCAGTCTTTGACTCTTTTGCAGCAGTTTGAGCGAGAAGGCTTCTTAGCCAAGATGTTCTCTTCCGAGAAGCCCGGCCGATATGAAGAATTCAAGCAAGCTATATACGACGGCTGCGTTGTTGTTTACGAATACCCACCGCTCCTCAAGGAACTGAGAGAGTTGGAGCGGGATGAACGCGGCAGGGCTGTTAAGCCAAAGAACGGTAGTAAGGATATATCGGATGCCGCATGCTGCGTGGTCACATGGCTAGGGACACAAGCCTTGCCCAGAGACACAGTTGCTCCTGAACGGGGAATTGTCGAGGTCAGGGACAAGGCTGGACGTGTTGTCATGGCTAGCGACAAGCCTGCTGGCGTTACTTCGCGTAGAAGTGATACCATGCTATGGAACGACGAGAAGCCCAGGGATTCCAGTCCCGGTGACGAACTAGACCTTCCTTTCATAATAGGTTGACCCTGGTCGTCTCCTTTAACAGGCATTTCGCTAGTTGCGAGGAGACAGCATGACCGGGTTCTCTAATAGAAAGTTAGGTGGCAGTCAGTGGGAGGTTCACTTAATTGACTACGTAGTGCCTGCATGGGCACTCACTGTGACTAACCCAGGCGCACCTGCTCGCGGGTTCAAGGTTGGTTCTGGTACGTCTGCTGACGGGCCATTTGCTGACGTCACCGCATTTACGAACTTAGCTGGCACTGTCACGCTGACTAATGCCTCTGACATCGTCGCCGGGGCAGCCACTGCGTTTGACACGGCTCTTAGTGTCGGTGACGTAGTAGCACTCGCAGATAGGAAAGTCCTCGCTCAAGTCAAGTCGATTGAGTCCGCTACCTCAATGACTCTTGAGGCAGTGTGGGCTGGTGCTACTACTGCCGGTGCGACTCTGAAAGACGTCACCATGGTCGAGCGCACCTTGCCAAACGGTGTAGGTACATTCGAGGACCTTCAGCTTCCGTTGGATGAATCCTCCGATCCTATCGTTTCTCACAAATTCCTCTACGTAGAGGCTGTGTCGTTGCCTGTTACCTACGCCTTGGACTCTGGTTGCCGCACGTTTCCTGTCAGAGATAGCCTGACTGAGCAGACTATCTAACGATTGGTGGTCTCGTGTCAATTGAGCAGGTAATGCAGGAGATAGAGAACGTGACGTGGCTTGGAGAGGTCTCAGAAGTTCGCGACCTACTTGAGAGGCTTGCTGCCGCAAAGGCCAAGAAGCCTCGTAAGAACCAGAGTGTGCGGAGCCTCCTACGGTTGTCGCACAAGTACCTAGGGAAGATGCTCAAGAAGCTAGGTCCTGTGCTAAAGGACCTAGAGCGTCTACGAGTTGACCTACAAATTTCCCGCAGTTCTTATGACTCGGCCAGGTCTGTTGATCGCCGACGCCTTAATAGAACGCGACTCCGCATGTCTCATCTAGAAGACAGCGTCAGAGAGATGTTTTTCCCTTTCACCCGAGCGCGTGAGGGGATCAAGACCATTGCTAATACCTTGGAGATAGAGCGCAGGCCGTTCAGGGTCGCACGCAGCAAGAGCAAGGACATATCTAAGGACTCGGTCCTTGAGCTATTCGACACCATGATTGATTACGCGACCTCTATGGAGCGTTCAATGATCGAACTGGAGTCAACTACTAAAGCGGTTCGCAGAGAATTGATCCGTCTTTCCAAGAGCCCTACTAGAAGTCCAGAGACAGAACGAATAATCAATGAGTTCTTGGATCTCCGAGACCAACTAGGGGTGCTTGTGTACCGCTATACTGGTGGTATCAAGAAACGCCTCAACAGCGTCAAGAAGCGGTTTAAGAGAGGACAGTCTTCTGTGCGAATAGAGTCAATCGAAGAGATCCTCCAGGGACTGGAAGAGGCCTTGGCACTAAACAGTCCCTTGAGACGCCGCGATGTGGTGACACGCGCTGCAAGGCGTATCAACGACAAGACCAAGCCCGGTAAATACGCTGCGCGAAGAAAAGAAAAGCGTATGCGGGAGAAAAGGGACTTCAAGAATCGCCTCAAGAATCGCCTCAAGCGCAAACGAGAGCGCCTGAAGAAAGAGCGCGAAGCTTCCTAACACCCAGGACATCCTGATACACTGCTTTGATAACGAGGTGCACTATGGTTGCAGTTACTGCTACTCAATTACTTGAACGACTCTCCGATCTTCTTGAGATGGCGAAGAGGAAGACGCAGCAAGACGTTGATTTCGGCAAGGTAAGAGCGGTGTCTCGCGACTACCACGGCAGTACTATTCGTACCGGCAGGGGTACTAAAGGTCAGGGCACTGCTCAAGACTGGGCTATGCGCAAAGGCGAAGGTCCTTGGCCTTACGAGCCCAACAAGTATCCATTCGAGGTGATATTTGCTGCATGGCCGGCGTATTTCACTCCACAAGGCTACTACAAAGCCGGTCCTGGTCAGCGTAAGCTCAGTCTTCTAGTTAAGAACCAAGTAGCTCACGCCATGGACCAGCTAGTCGATAAAAGCGACATTCAGATTAGTGACGCCGAGCATAAGGCGATGAATTACTCCGCCGAAGGATGGGCCGATAAAAAACAGGCCCTGACCGCTGCAGCCGTCATGGAGAAAGCGGCTAGGTACATAGAGATCAACTACCAGTTCACAGCTGGTGGGGGTATCAAGGCCGGACAGCAAGCCGCCAGACGCTTTCGTGGCTACAAAGAGAAGATCAAGGCCCTGGTTAAGCGTTTCCCTTACGGTAAGGCTTACAACTTCCTATCTCCTCAAACTCTACTTGGAAAAGTTCCTCAGGAAGAACGTGCCGATGTCAAAAAACGTGTAAAGAAGACGATTGAGACTTCCACACCAGCGAAACAGGCCAAGGCCCAGAAGGAGCTTAAAGCCTTAATAGGTGCGACTAGGTTCAAAAAGGTAATGCAGACCTGGGAGAAAATAAACTCGGGCAAGCTCACTAAGAAGGCGGGCTACGCGATAATCAACAAGCTCATGCACGGCGCGAAATAATAGGTAGACATGACACGTAAGTGTGCTTCGTGTGGCGTAGAAAACTGTAGAGTGATGGAGACACGACTCCAGCCCTTTGTCCCTTTCCGGGGTAACATTGTTCGTAGACGTCGCCGATGTATGTCTTGTAGGCAGTGTTGGTGGACAGTTGAGATTCCAGAGGATCTTGCTATCGAGTTGGCTTACACAAAACCACAGGAAGTGATGGCGGCAAGCGCCACTACCTTCTCAATAGGTGAGTCCGACGATCAACCAGGAGAGGCTTAATACATCATGGCTACTACAAACGCAGGCGTCGCCCAATTCAAAGGCGAATTCAAAGTTCTTGACTCAACGGGCAAGAAGACATTGCTTACACTTCCCTTCGATGAGAAGGTGAGCCTTGAGCAGCTGACACACATCATCCGCACTATTCCAGTCAGCACGTCTGACCAGTTGCTTGACTTTGGTGGTGTTGCACGCGCTAAAGCCATCTACATTGACTCCAACGTCGAGATCGAAGTTAAATTCGAGTCCAACGCCAACACAGGCCACAAGCTCAACGGCCCAACGGTTCTCCTAGGCGAGATCACCGCAGTTTATGTCACCACGACTACCGAGGTAGCCTGTGTTGAGATGATCGTCGGCGGTCCTAGCGTCTAGCGAATGCAATCGATTGCATGAAACACCTGCACAGATTTGATCGTCAATTGGTAAGGCTCGTCTCGATATTAGAGGCGAGCCGTAAGCCTTTACCCAAAGGGCGCTGGATAACTGTGCGTGGAACACGTATCTTCTTACCAGAGGATACAAGTCACCCCGTAATTGGCCCTTCGTGGTTCAAGCGAAAACACTCAACCAAGTAGACCGAGGTAACTCTCATGGCCGTTCATTTCACTTACGGAGAGCAACAAGCTCTTTCGTCACTAGAGGTCCTGGTCTCGACTCCGGCTGGAAGTCCTGCGTTCCAAGGAACACTTTCATGGATCAAGACTAACTCTCAGCCAGCTGATCTGAAGAGTGCGATGGCTAAGCTGCGCAGCGCAGACGCTCTTGTCCCTACGGATGGTAACGCGGAGGAGATCAGCACTGCACTTGAGCAAGAGATGTCCGACAAGCGTGCGTTTATCATGCAAAAGGCTGTCGCCCAGGCTAACGCCATTAAGAAAAACTACCCTGACTCAGCTGATCGCGCCCGTGACGTTGATGTCTCTCCTGCCGATATGAAAGCCGCCAAGCAGTCCCTAGCAGAGGACAACGAGAAGCAGGCGAAGCTAGCAGCAGCTGTGGCGGCTAAAGCAGCGGCTGCTTTGCAAGAGAAGGCTGCGGCCTCCAAAAAGGCTCAGGAGAAGCTCTCTGCTGCCCGCAAGCTGGCAGAGACGACGTCTGACGACGCTAAGCCCGAGGAAGAGGCGCCAGCCGAGAAGCCAGCTAAGAGCAAGGGCAAGAAGAAGAAGCGCACGAAGTAACGGCTTAGGTCTTACACATGGCAGATCCAAAACTAAGTAAGCGCGTAGTTAATTTCTTGTCTGCAGTCGCAGGACGCAGTTCGCAAGAACGTAAGCACATACTTCCAAAGATTAAGCGCAAGGGAGGACGCGTTTCAAGCAACGCAACTCCTTCTCTATTCGCTACTGGTGATGGTGGCGTCGGAGATCAGCTTGAAGTCAACCAAGCGCTAATCACTCGCTTTATTGACTACGAGCACATGGATCAGTATCCCGAGTGTAGCGCTGTCCTAGACATCTATAGTGACGACTCCACGCAGCCAGATTCGTCTTCAGGTCACACCCTTGAGGTTGAGACAGAAGACGAGCAGCTAAAAGAGGCTCTAGAGGAGCTTCTTTACCATCGTCTGGACATGGAGGGCGAGATCTGGGAGATCGCGCGTTCCTTGGTCAAGTATGGGAACAACTTTGAGGAAGTGCTGATTGACCCAGGTCGCGGTGTAGTCGGGTTGGAGTACATCTCTGCTCCGTCTATACGACGTGTTGAGACTCGTGAGCATGGTCTCATGGGCTTCATACAAGACCGCCAAGGTCACTTTGAGGTATCACCAGCCGAGTTTCAGGCTATTCTTGACGGCAAACGAGACGTTCCTCACAACGAAATGGCGCTACTTCGCCCGTTTCAGTGTGTGCATTTCCGACTGCGCTCTGTTTACCGTCAAAGCAAGTATGGATTCTCTGTCTTAGAGCCCGGTCGCTGGATCTGGAAGCGCCTAGTGCTGCTTGAGGACGCTGTCCTCGTTCACAAGCTCTCACGCGCTCCCTCGCGCTATGCGTTCTATGTGGACGTCGGCAAGCGCAATGCGCGTGAGGCGATGAAATACCTCAATCGCGTCAAGCAGAAGTTCAAGAAGAAGAAGTTCGTCAACAAGGACGGACGCCTAGACCTCAAGTTCAACCCTCTAGGGTTTGACGAAGACTTCTTCATTCCTGTAATCGACGGTCAAGACAGCGCTCGTATCGATGTGTTGTCTGGACCTGATTTCCAGGGAATGGAAGAGGCGAACTATTTCCGGAACAAACTTTACGCAGGCTTGAAAGTCCCTTCTTCTAGACTCAACTGGGGTGACCAACGCGGAGAGACTAGCAGCGCCTTGTCTAACGAAGATGTGCAGTTCGCTAGGAGCGTTCTTCGAATTCAGCGCGAGCTTCGCAACGGAGTCAAGAAAATCTGCAAGATTCACTTGTCTGCTTTGGAGGTTGATCCGAGTCAGAATTACTTCGAAATCTACATGACCATTCCGTCTGGGATTTACGAAGTAGCTCAGATGGAAATTCGTAATGCTCGTGCAGATCTGGCCGCGAGAATGCGAGAGTTTGTGTCTCTAGAGTGGACACTTTCTGAGATATTCGGGTTCTCTGCTCAAGAAATCCAAGGAATCAAAGCCCAACGCGCAGCCGAGCAGTCAGCGGCAGAGGGTGGTATGGGCATGGAATCGGTCTGGAAGGACGGCATCACTCCTGTCTTACAGAGCCAGCACGGGCGTCATAGCCGCATGTCTCGCAAAGACATGAGACGCATGAATGGCAGTGCCAAGAAGGCGCTAATGGAAGACGACCAGCTTCGTGGTCGCATCCAAGAGATCCACACCATGCTGAGAGATATGCAGTCTCTTCGTCCCGGTGCGCTTGGTGGTGTTCCGAGAATGGGACGCTCAAATGGAATGTCTGGAATTCGGTGACACCGGTTCGCTTGACTGCCAACTTGCGCGAGGCTACTCTAGATCTGAGTGCAATCGATTGCACCGGAGATTCATCTGACTGATTCGGCACACAAAACTTTAGATTCTTTGCTCGACGCACTTCTCTCTGAGAACTACAACGCAGCAACCGCTGCAAAACTGACGAGCAACTATCTTGATTTGCCTGAGACCCAACTAGCCAACGAACGCCTTGGTCTGCTCGCTGTAAGCGTTGGTGGACCTCGTTGGTGGAAGGATCACGTTCGATCTCCTTCAGTGACGACTTTTATCAAGTCGCACAGAAAGAGCATTATCGAATCTGTCAAACCTATTACCGATGCCATCAACAACGCTAGGGACCAAGAGTCCTTCGACCGTTTGGTGGACAAACTCAAAAAGCTTGTGTCCGAGACACGCGATAGCGTTGTCTCAGACTATGACACCTACGAACATCATCTCCCTCAATTTGAAGCCGTCGCGAAGCATGACGATCCAGTCTTGCACCTTCGCCGCTTCTCAATTGACATGATGCAGGATCTAATAAAAGCTGAGGAACTTTGTGGCACCGCTACAGAGGGAAGCGTTTCAGATGGTATCGAGGCATGTGTTGCCTTGGCCAATATTCTTGAGGACCTGGTTTCTGGGGCTAGGTTCGTATCGGTAATGGCCGATAAGATACACCTAGAAGTAAAGCAACTGGCGGACGTCCCGTCGGAGGAGTAAGACATGACACTGCGAACCTTAGGTGAAGAGTTCCGCAAGATGGGTCTCCTGTCCGAAGAGGACGAGGGCCAACTAGCTGGCAACGCGAGCAACAACCTGCTCGAACACGATGACTACTATGACGAAGACGACGAAGAGCTTGAAGAAGCTTCTCGCACGATTCGCACCGCTAGTGGTCGCAAACGAATCAAAAAGCTCACTGGTGCTGCAAAGACCAAGGGCAAGCGCTACCGCAAGAAGAACAAGGCCAAGCTGCGTCGTGCACGCGGTAAAGCTGGCGCCAAGCGCAAGCGCAAGATCGCGAGCAAGCGACACAAGCGTAAGTACGGCATGGAAGACGAGGCCGAGATGGACGACATGGGTCGCCAGGTTTTGAAGAAGGGCGAGTCAGCTGACCGTCTTGACACCCTGATGGGTGAGCTTCAAGGACTCAGCAACCGCTTCCAGAACGTCCAAGAGGACGAGGATGAGTTGGAAGAGGACGTTGCCGTCGCTCAGCGCGTCTACGCTAATATCGCTCGCGTCGCCGACGCTCTCTCGCAGCGTATTGACGAAGACGACGATCTTTTCGATACGTTTGATGGGCTCGCTGACGATGCTCTTCAGATCGCAGAAGCTCTCGCTAATGGAGAGGTTTCGGATCTTCAGAAGGTTCTCGACGCCATTCCTGGTTACGTGAAGGACCTTGTCGGCGCAGTTGGTCAAGTCTCTGAGGAGCTTGACGACGAGCTTGAGAATGACGGTCTGGACGAAGACTTCGAAGAAGACGACGACGACTTCGAAGACGACGACGACTTCGAAGACGACGACGAGTTCGAAGACGACGGTTCTTGGTAATCTCCGTCTTTAACTCAATCCGCAACACAAAGGAACCGTAGATCATGACCACAAATTTGAGCGAAAAGGTAGGGACTATTGCTCCCTATCTAATCGACACGGTCCCCGTTCGGTTTCAACTGGTGGAGAGCAAGTCAGGCCGTCCAGTTATCCGTGGCATTTTCGGTCGCGTAGATACGCCTACTAACAATAGGCGTGTCTACAGCGAAGCGATCATGCGGCAGAACTTGGTACGCCTGGAAGAAGACATTAACCGTAGGCGTGTGTTCGGTGAGTTGGATCACCCAGCTGACGGACGCACCCGCCTCAACCGTGTCTCGCACATCATCACTAAGTTGGAGATCAACGAGAACAAAGAGATCATTGGCACCGCCGAGATCCTCAATACTGACGCAGGCAGAAACCTCCGCGCCATTATTGACGCAGGTGGTGAAGTCGGTGTTTCTAGCCGTGGCGTAGGTACTACTAAGACCGAAGCCTCTGGCGACAAGCACGTGAACGAAGACTTCCGCTTGATGACGTTTGACGTTGTCGCAGAGCCAGCTACTTCTGGCGCCTATCCAAAGTTTCATATGGAAGGCGTAGGAGACGTTGGCCTGGATGATCTTACTGCTGTGGACTTGCGCAAGCACTGTCACGACGCAGCCGCTGAGATCGCCCGACAGGCACATGACGAGGGTCGCGCAGTTGCACTCTCTGAAGGAGTCACCAAAAAGGGAGACATTGAGGCTAAGGTTCGTGAGGAAATGAAGGCCACCCTGGCCACTCGTCTCAAGGATATGAAGCCCGCAGGTCTCACCGAGAGTGAGGTTCAGGCTCGTATTGACGAGGCTAACCAGCGCTCTTCGGCTTTGGAGTCCAAGCTTGAGGTTGCGCTCGCAGAGCGTGAGGCCATGAGTTCGGAGTTGGAGACTACTAAGGATATGGCCTTCAAACTGGCCAACTCCTACCGCATGCTCCAGTTGCTAGGCAACATTGAAGAGTCCAACCGTGAGGCTGTTGAGTCTCTTGTCGGTGACCCGAAGGACTACGATAGCCTAGACGAACTAGACGAGGCATTTGGTAACGCTCTAGAGGACGTTATCGAGAACCTCAAGAAGGCACAAGCAGACGACAAGCGCCAGTCGCGCTTGAACAGTCGCGAAGAGGCCGTAAGCAACAAGGCAGCTGCAGTAGGCGAGCTTCGCCAGCAGTTGCGCACAGAATCTAAGGCTCGTTCGGACGACGCAGAGCGCATGACCAATGTGCTTGGCAAAATCCAGCAAGAGTTGTCTAACATTCGCAATGAGCGAGATAACGCTATCTCGTATGCGGAGAACGCTCAACGCCTTAGCGGCCAGATCATGGAAGAGGTCAGCAGCCGTCGCAAGACGCGCAAGCCTCGCAAACGTCTCCATGAGTCAAACAGGCGTCGTGTCCGAGAAGTTCTCTCGGAGAATGACGATTATGAAGATACCGACGACACCAGCCTCTTTGAGTCTGTTCGCCGTCACGCAAGAAAGACTAGGTCGGTCCTCTCAGAGGGCGATGAAGTCGGTGGACGCGTTCGAGGTGGTGGCAATGATCGAGAGATCGTTCCAGGCCTTCGCATGAGTGAGATTATGCCACTCATGAATGACGACTAAGAAACTCAACAAGAATAATGGACCGACACGGTCCAATCACAAGGAGAATACAATGAACGAGTCGGCAATGATCGCCTCAAAGTTCGGCCGAGACATGATTCCTGGAATCATGGCAGAGTCTTACATCGAACCAGTGGTTCGCAAATGGAGTCCCTTCCTCAAGGGCGTGGATAGCCCGTGGCGTCGCCGCGTGGTGTCCGCTCTCATGGAGAACGAGGCTCGCTACCTGAACGACTTCATCTCTGAGGAAGTTCGCACCACCCAAATCGGATCGTTCCTGAAGTTTATCTTCCCGATCATCCGCCGCGCCTGGGCGCAAGTTATCAGCCTCGACCTCGTGTCGGTGCAGGCTATGACTCAGCCCGTTGGTGGTGTCGCTTTCTATCGTCCTCGCTATGGCTCCTCCAAGGGTGCTGTGTCGGCTGACGATGAGGCC
>Ga0233415_10000450_pt1 | contig 19344 bp, 17 predicted proteins | sample Na_anoxic_12_MG_FD_188631 | JGI IMG/M metagenome (GOLD analysis project Ga0233415, IMG submission 188631) | Seawater microbial communities from Saanich Inlet, British Columbia, Canada - Na_anoxic_12_MG | ecosystem: Environmental > Aquatic > Marine > Inlet | place: Canada: British Columbia... | reverse complement strand
TCGGGGCTCCCCGGCCTCGAGGGGTGGGTCCGGGTGACGGTCGGGAAAGAAGGCGACCCCGGGGCGGTGCTGGCCGCCTTCGGGGCCTGGGGGGGGCCCGGGGGCCGCCCGCCCGGCCCCCCCCCCGAGTACTCGCCCCGGCGCGGGAAAAAGGCGCCCCCCCCCGGGGTCGTCTACGTCGACGGGGTCTTCGACCTCTTCCACGCGGCCCACCTGGAGTTTCTGCGGAAAGCCCGCGCGGCGGGGGGCGCGGGGGCGACCCTCGTCGCGGGGGTGATGACGGACGAAGACGCGGGGTGGAAGCGGCCCCCCATCGTCCCCCACGCGCAGCGGGTGGAGATGCTGCGCTGCTGCTCCCTCGTCGACCGGGTCGTCGCCGCCCCCCCCCTCGTCCTCACCGCTGAGTTCCTGGGGGAGCTCGGCGCGACGTGCGTGGTCCACGGCGACGACGACGAGCAGGCGGGGTTCTTCGCGGTCCCCAGAGCGCTGGGCCTGATGCGCTATGTTTCTTACACCCGAGATGGGCCCTTGGCGACGTCTACGACAGAGATCGTCAAAAGGGTCCGTGGCCGCGACGATCTCGCGGCCCCGGGCTAGGCCGTGAAGTCGCCGAAGCCGGTCTCCTCCCCGCCGGGGCGGCTGACGGAGGCCTGGTCGCCGTCGATGAAGCCGGGGAGCCACGCGGGCCGCGTCGACGACATGCTGTCGCTCTTGGCGTCCTTCTTCATCATCCAGATGAAGCCCGCGATCACGAGGACGAGGAGGATGAACCCCGCCAGGGACCACACGATCCCCATAAACTGGGCTTTCCCCGCGGGCGTTTTCGCCATTTTGTCGCGGGCCCCCCTGCGGCGCGTTGAGCCCGCGGCGGCCGAGCCCTCGTCTTTCCGCGCCGCGCGGCGCGTGCTAGAGGAGTATTTCTCCCAAGGATAAAACGGCAGGGCGGGCATTCCCGCGGGCACGTATAGGCGCAGACAGAGGCGGCCCGCGCCGGCTACGCGGTCTGGCGATGGCGCGGGTGGCCCCCGGCGAGTGGCCTTCCATCTACGAGATCCAGCGGGACGAAATGGCGGCGGAGCTGGCCGCCCAGCGCCCCCCCCCTCGCCGGGAGAGCGCCCCGGTGTTGGTGGTCGACGAGGTCCACCCTTCCTGCGGGATGGTCGCGGCCGGCGAGCGCCGCGCCCGGGGGAACGCGGCCTCCTGCGGGGGGGGCCGCCGGGCGGGGGCCGGGAGGGCGGGGGGCGGCGCCCCCCCGGGGGGCGCGGAGGCCCAGCCGGCCTTCCCGTCGGCGGAGGCGATCCACGCGCTCCCCGCGGGGAGCTACCGCCCCGACCGGGCGATGGACGTCCACGAGCTCCTCAAGCAAATGATGTTCGCGACGACGTCGCCGGCCTGCGACGACCACTTCGAGAAGAACCGCCCCTGCCCCAGCACGATCTACGGGGTGAGTGACCAGTACATGGTGCTCGACTCCTTCGAGAAGCTCCGGGAGTCGCCGGTCGAGATCGGGGAGTTCCAGTTCAACTTCATGGTGCAGGGCGTCACCCGCAACCAGAACATCGGGGTGAAGGAGACGCTGAACACCGTGATCGGGATCCAGTGCTACGAGTTCTGCATCCCCCTCCTCCCCGTCGACAACTTCGACCCCGCCACCGCGGTCGCCCTCAAGCCCGACCTCGCGGTGCTCAACCTCGCCCCCAACCCCGCCCTCCCCCTGGTCCCCGCGGACCCCGTCTCCGACTCCCGCTCGCAGACCCCTTTCTGCAAGCGGGTGACGATGTACTTCAAAGAGATCGGCCTCCAGTCCTTCTCGGACGCCAACAACCGCCGCCACCACTTCGAGTTCCGCGCCGAGATGGCGGCCCCCTCCCTCGACCGGATCCGGCTCAACCCCATCGACCACATGTCGTCCTACTACCTCTTCACCGAGCCCATCCAGGCGATCCACGGGATCACCATCGCGTTCTACAACCCCGGGGAGGTCCTCCGCTTCCCCCCCGACGTCCTGTACATGGCCTTCGCCGCCTCCGACGCCGGGGCGCTCCTGGAGTTCACCTTCAACGACCCCACCAACCTCATCAACCTCGCCCCGGGCGACCGCATCTTCATCAAGGGGTTCGCCACGGGGCACCCCATCCTCGACCGGTGGGTGGTGCGGCCCGAAGGGCAGCTGGTGGGGGCCGGGGGGTTCCTCCTCGCCCCCCCCACGGGGCCGCAGGCCGGGACGACGGTGACCTTCCGCCTGAACCCCGACGTCTCCGTCGCCGGGCTCACCCCCCCCGTCCCCCCGGGGACGCCCATCCCCTCCACCGCCCAGATCGACATCTACATCGCCAAGAACCGCGTCCGCATCCCCCTCCGGTTTCGGAAAGTGATTGATAAGCTGACCAACTATGTGAGCCCTTAGTCTGGATCTGGGCTTATGGCCACGTAATTGGCAAAACAAAATAGGGCCATGCCCTAAAGCTCAAGGAAGGCAAGATAGTTGGCCATCTCCTCCTCCGCTTGGGGGTCGTTTTTCGGTTCCGCTTCCTTCTCGGGCTCTACCGCGCATCCATCTCGGAAGGGGGGGGGGTCCTCTCTTGACGGCTGGCCCTCTGCAAACATGAAGCTCGGGGCCCACCGCGGCGGCGGCAGCAAGTCGAGCTGCGGAGCGAGGGATTTGACCAACAGATTGCCGAGCCGGATTACCTTCTGTTCAAGGGGGAGCTCGAGGTTGGCGAACAGCTCGCATATCTCGGCAACGGGGAGCGCGCCGAGAACGCCCACAGGGGCCCCCCATCCGACTGTAGGCTTGGCTCACTTCCAAGGCGACCAGTTGCAACCGCGCCTCGAGGACATCCGTCCCGGATTTTGCCTCCTCCAACACCGGCTCGTCAAAGGAAATCGTGGGAGGTATCACTTGAACCGCCGGTCGGATCAGCACCACGGCGGCGTCGGGCCGGCAGTGGGTGCATTTCTCGGCCAGAGCGGCGCGCAGCCCCGCGCCGCGCAGCTTCAGCGCGACGAACATGAACTCGCCACATATGATCAAGTGGCTGGATTTGAGGGGGTAGCCATCCAGGCCCCGTTTGGCGATGAGCGGGATGGCGGCGCGGCTTTTGTCGCATTGTCCGGACGTCTTCGATAAACAACTCAGGGTCGGCCCCTTTGCTGTAAATGAAGCCGGCGGGGGCGTCCGGGACAAAGACCAACATAACCACCAACTCGGGGGCCTTGGCGGCCGGGGCCTCGGCGGCCGGCCTCTGCACCTGGGCCCGGCGTCGAGCCTTTGCGCGCTTGCCGTTGCTGCCCATGCGGTATCGAGGCCCTCCTGCGCGGGCCTGGGGTGGCTGTGTTGTCGAAGCCGCGGCTCTCTTAAATTTTTCCGACGACGCAAAAACCGCCCGGCCGGAGCGGCCTAGTCCATCGAGTCCAGGTTGACCACGCGGCCCGGGAGGCGGGGATCGGGGTCGGCGTCGCCCTTGGCGGCTTTGTACGCCCCCCACGCCGCGTCCAGCTTCGGCAAGAGGAGGCGGCTCTCCAGCTGCAGCCGCGCCCAGAGGGTGGGGTTCTCCACCTCGGGGAGGGCGGCGCCAAGTGGAAGCGCATATTCATCATCGCCTGGTTGATATGGCCCCTCTCCAGGTCAAGCTCTTCGTACTTGGCGAACAAGGCCGCCTTCACAGACAACATCCCGGAAATCCGCCGGAGAGGGAGGGCCGCTCCCCGGCGCTTCGGGGGAACCCGGCTTGAGCCCCGTAGGGGAGTAATCCCAAAATGGCTACGGAGCCGAAGCCACCGGCGGTTCATTTCTATCGCAAGAGAACGGCCAAAAACCGAAAGGCCTTTCATTTCCCTTCCACCTGATCCATCAGGCGCCGGAAGAGGCCCGTCGAGGGGTCCACCGGGACGTGAGCGTCCATCGAATCGTCGTAGACGAAGAAGCGAAACCCCAGGGGAGAGCTAGCGTCTCTCTGGTAGAAATAGCGAACGCCGTCAAGCTCGGTCTCCAGGGCCTGAACTTCGGCCTCGGCAAGGGGGAGGCAGGGGTCCGGCAGGCGCAGGTCGTGCATGGGGTCTTCATGGAAGAGGAGCGCGTCGGTGGGGACGCAGAGGCGGCAGTTGGCGACGCCGCTCAGCGCGCACTCAATGGAGACTTCGCGGAGAAGGCCCCGAAAGGCCCCGTTGAGCTCGTAGCGCCGCGTCGCCCGCGCGTGAAACTCTTCGTCGATGGTCCGCACCTCGACGGGCCGGTACTTCTGGGCGGGCGGGGCCCCCTCTTCGGCCCGCGTCGGGCGCATGGACTCTTGCATCGCCCGGTTGGGGACGGAGATGTACAGGAAGGGCTGCACCTCGCGCTCCTCGGCCGAAAGGTGGTCGTGGCTCCCGATGCGGATCCCCCGCGCCTTCACCTGGTCCTCGCGGGCCTTGTCCCAGTACGGCTCGAAGATGTGCACCTGGCGGACCCCTTTCAGGTCGAGCCCCTCGGCGCCCGTCTTCGAGACGAGGAGGGCGCGGATGACGCCGCCATGGGCGTTCTGGGGAGAGTTGAAAGCTTCCTGGATGCGGGCGCGGTCTTCGACCGGGATGTCGCCCGAGATGATGGCGTAGTGGGGCGCCCCGGCGCCCGGTTCCTCCTCCGGCCCGCTCTCGGCGTCGCTCGCCCCGTCCGTCCCCTCCGGCCCGCTCGCGGCACTCGATCCCCGGGGGGACGGGGCGTCGCTCGCCCCCCCCGAAGCGGGGGGCTTCTGCTTCTGGGCGGCGAGCGCCCGGCGGATCCGGTCCGCGGGGCACCCCGCGAAGTAGCCGTGGTAGGGGGGCTTTTCCCAGTGGCGGAGCCCTTTGCGGAGCTCCCGGGAAAGGCGGGTCATCATCGCCCCGACCTGGGCGGTCGTCGGGGGCTCGGCGGGGGGGGTGGTCGCCCCCGGCAGCGCCAAGAAGTCCGCCCAGGCCCGCGCCTCGAGGGCGCAGTCGAAGCAGCCGTCGTACCCAGGGACCAGCCGGCGCATCGCGGAGGTGGCGGCCCCAAAGCCCGAGGGGGCCTGGTGGCGCCCCCACGCGAAAGACCCCCAGGGGCGGGCGATCGTGTTGTGGTGGAAGCAGACGTCCTGGTAGAGGCGCGCGTCGAGCTGCATGGGGGGGGCCCCGGGGGCGGCGTCGGCCGCCTCGACGATGAGGCGCCCCTCGGTGGACAGCTTGGGGGGCCACGCCTGCCACATCGCCCGCCCCCGGAGGCACTCGAAAGTGTCCTGTTCCGGCCGGGCCTCCTTTTCGGGGTCGACGTAGGGCGGCCGGAACTTAAGGATGCACCCGAGCCGGGGCGCGATGAGGCGCGCCCACGCCGTCTGGGCTTCCATGTCGGCGCGCACCCGCGCTTCGAAGGCCGCTTCCCCCCCCGACATGTCCCGGGTGACCGAGCGGATGTCGCTGATGAAGACGCCGCAGCGCCCCCCTCCCCACCCCTGGGCGATCTCGTCGGTGAAGAGCCCGTTGTGCACGCGGAAGCGGTCGGGGGCCTCGGAGAGCCGGGCGTCGAAAGGGTTGGGGTCGTACAGGTGGAAGGTCGCCCCGGGGAAGAGGTCGGCGAGGAAGACCAGGTGGTCCCCGCGGGCGGCGCCCGCGTAGACCACGGCGACCTCGGCGTCGGCGCGCGGGAGGAAGTGGGTGAGGCCCAAGAGCTCGCTGATGAAGAGTTTCCGCTGGCCGCGGTGGAGATTCATGAGGCTGTCCAGCCGCGGCCCCTCCGCCTCGGCGCCGTGGCTCCCCCGGTAGTGGTAGGCGACCCCCGCCCGGTCGGCCTCCAGGTCCACCCAGCGGGAGGGGCGCCGGGGGGGGGGCTCGACCATCCGCGCGATCGCGCCTTCCCGGGTGACGGGGATCTGGGCCGCCCGGGCGGCGGCGAGGGCGGCCTGCGCCCCCGCCTCCCCCCAGCAGGGGGGGCCCCACCCCTCCGCGGCGGGGCGGGGCCGGCGCCGCTCGCGCCCCCCCGCCGCCGGGGAGGGGAACTCGGCGTAGCCCGCCAGCCGCAGATAGCGGGCGATCACCGCAAGCCCCCCCCCGTGGACGAACTGGGAGTAGATCAGCGCGGGCCCCCGCGCCTTGGCCAGGTTGGCGAGGAGCCGCGTGGCCTTGGGGGACGCTTCGGGGCCGAAAGCGGAGTCGGGCATCCGGTCGGGCTCCACGGGCTCCCCGGCGGTCCGCCCGGCGACCCGGGGGGCGGGGGGGCCGAAGTTGCTCAGCATCCGGGACCGGACGTAGTAGGTGCTCCCCCCCCCTGCTTCGGAGCTCGGGAGGGCGAGGGGGGGGGAGTTAGAGACGCGCTCTCGGGCGGCCGGGGCCCGGTCGCCGGTGCGGCCCTCGGCCTCTTCCTTCTCCCGGGCGAGGAGGTACTGGCGGTATTGCTCGGGCCCCATCTCCAGTTGTTCGACGACGAGGGCCAGTTCTTCGGGGAACCCCCCCAGTTCCCGCGCGCGGTTCGCCACGCCGGCGGGCGTCCCCGCCTGGCAGGGGTGGCTGGCGAAGGAAGTGAGGCCCACCAGGCGGTTGGCCAGCTTCGCCCGGTTGCGGACGCCCCGCGCGCCCACGTCGACGTAGAGGCGGTAGAACACCTCGTACTGGGAGGGGAGGAGGTCGTACCCCGCCAGCATGTTGTAGCAGGGGACCAGCTCGAAGGGGTCCTTCGAGACGGGGGTGCCCGAGAGGAAGAGGATGCGAAGGTTGCGCGCCTCCATCACCATATCGAAGAGCCGCCGGGCGTTCGTCTTTTCGTTGGGGCTGTTGATGATGGCCCGGAAGAGGTTGTGGGCCTCATCGATGATGAGGAGGCGCCCGTCGAGGGAGCCCGCCCCTTCGGCCCCCTCGGTCGCCCGGGCGACCAGGGTGGCCATGTTGTTGGCGTCGAGGGAGACGAGCCGGAAGCGGGCGACCGCCGCCGCCTGGGCGTCCGCGAGGGCCGCCCCCCCCAGCTCGGGGTGGAGGACGGCGACGTACTTGGCAACGGTCGAGGTGAAGTTCTTCTGGAGGGATTTCGCGACGATGACGAGGGGGGGGCGGGCGTCCCAGAGGGCCACCGCGGTCGCCGCGGCGAGGAGGGTCTTCCCCATCCCCATCTCGTGATAGACGAGGAGGCCGCGGGCGCCCCCCGCGCCGGGGGCCCCCATCCAGGAGTCCTGGGCGCTCATCACGGTGCGGACGAGATACTGATAGTAGCGGAGGGCCGCCGCGGCGAGTTCGTCCTGCGACGGGGCCTCCCCCGTCCGGTCGCGGAGACCGAGGTAGGTCGCGTGGAGGGCGCGCAGCTGGGCCGCGACCTGGACGGGGAAGGAAGTGTTGTTCCGGTTGGGCCGGGGGCTCTCCCCACCCCCTCGGCGCCCCCGGCGGGGGGGGCGGCGGCTGGGCTCCTCCCCAGCCGAAGAGCAGGGCCCCCGGGCGCCGGCGGCCAGGCGGGCCGCGGCCCGCCGCCCGGCAGCGTCGGGGAGGGGGACCTCCCAGACGACGAAGAGGTTCCCGAAGTTCGGGTCGAATTCCTTCCCTTCAGGCGACTCGAGGCAGTGCTCGGAGGGGGGGAGCGTCTCGGAGAGAACCGCATGTTCGCTGGCGGTCACCGCCTGGATCGCCGCCGAGTCCTCCCAGTGGGGGAGAAGGAAGTGGATAACGAGAGGGGCGCCAGCAGAGGCGGCGCGGGCGGCCTCCATCTCCGATTTCGCCGCCATGCGCTCCATCACGGACTCCACGTATGGGGGGTTGACCGTCCATTTGCCTCCAAGCTCGGCGAGGGGGGCCCCGAAGAACGTCCCTATGCTCCCGAAGGGAAAGTCGGTATCGGCGAAGAGAGAGCAGAACCAGGTGTCCTTCTCTCCCAGGAGCACCATCCGGCTGTTAAACGGGCTGGCGAACCCCTCGTAGCGAACCCCTGCTTCGTACTGCTCCCGGGCGAATCTCAGCGGCAAGCCCCAGTGTTGGGCCCCCGGCAACGTCGCGGCGTAGCGCAGCGAGACCCGAGCAAGGGCCGCGGCGGCCGCCACGTCGTCCTTCAGTGTCTTCTTGGCCCGTTTCATGAGGATCCAGGGGTCGCGCATGCGGTAATAGAACTTCCCCCCGGCGGCGGTCCGTGCCCGGACGCCTGGAAGAGAGGGGTCGACCATGACGACGAGGGAAGCGAGCAGCGGAATGGGGGCGCGCATCGTGGTCTCGACCAGGTCGATAAGGGCGGCCGCCCAGCGGTGAGCTTCCTCGGGCCCGGTGGCGAGGCCTAGCTCCGAGAGCTCGGCTTTGAACTTGCCAAAACCTTCAGCCGCTAGATCGCGGTGAACGACCCATTTTACGTTTTCCTCTTGCCGAGGGGGGTTATTATTCGCGGCGGTGAGCAGCCACCGCTCCAAGGCGTTATGAGCTTCGCGCTTTTGGCGGCGCGGCTGGGGGGGGCGGTTGACACGCTGCGAGAGGTTGCTGAACATCGCATTCGACAGCTCCCACCCGGCCCACTCATGCCCGATCTCTTCGAGGGCCTTGGGGGCTGTTACCGCGAACTCTCGTGGAGCTTTCGCCATCAGAACGATGACGTATATCTGTAACGGCAAAAAAACCCCTCGTCGGACTACTGGCCGTTCGTGTTGCCGACCTCCGCTGCCTGCTCCCTTGCGTATGTGCAGGCCGCATCGTAGGACGGATGGGTCTTGTCGTAGGGGCCGGGGAATGACTTGTAGGGGCATTGTACCCCGTTGTGCTGGATCCGCACGAACCAGTACTTGTTAGTCACATCGTAGTAGACCCCACGTCGCTCGTGTTGTCCTTCCGCAACCGGCGGTTCTCCTGATTAACCCCTCCAGACCCATCGCGGAGGTGCTTGCTGCGGTTGTCGAGGCCGTTCCGGTTCTCTTCCGGTATCTGGCTGAAGTGGTCGACCTCCGGCCACTCTGGGCACTTGAATGAGTGGAAGTACTTCTTGGTCCTCTTGCCGTCGATTTCGACATTCGTCTGCGCGTAGGTGTTTTCTCCATGCTTCACGACGTGCCATACGTGTTCTCCGAGGAGCCGGAGATTCCCAACATTACACATCGGGTAGTGGTTCTCCCCTGCCCTGTCCCTGATGTGGAACTCGATGTAGGGGAGACCGTCATTCGGGTCTTCGCGGTGGCGGTACTGGTTCTTAAACTCGAGTCCGTGGTCCTCGGCGATCTGGCGTTGGTAGTCCTTAGCGGCGGCCTCCGCGCCGTCGCCGAACTTGGTGAAGGAGAATTTGAGCGAGGCACGTCCCTCGGCAGCTTCTTAGCCTCAGCAGTATCCCTATTTATCTCGAACTGCCAGCCGACTTGGCGCTCCTTCCAGAAGTACGGCGAGACCCCGCCAGGAGGCTTCCCACCCAGCCACTCGCCGACTTCGACCATCTCGGCTATGAGTATAGGAATCTTAAATCGCAAAATAGACAGCCCTACGGTTTCTATATCCCATGAGCTTCAATTATCCAAATCGAGCCTGGCGAGAAAAGGGCGCCCGTCGCTGGGCTAAGGGCCGGGAGCCCAGACGAGGGTCTCTTGTTCGCCTGGGAGCGCCCGGGCAGCAGGATCCTCGAAATCCGCGTATGAGATCCGTAGCCGCGAGATCGGCCAAGCTTTCGCTTTATAGGCCTTGCGTCGATCCGTGCTCTGGCCCTTCAGAGGCGTCGAGATGTCCTTGATGTCGACGACCTGCCGCACGATCGTCTCGTCGGACCCCCTCCGGGTGATCCGGCCGAGGATCTGCGTCATCCCGTTCCGACGCGGCGTAGCGAGGACGAGAGCCGTCATATTGGTCAGGGAGACGCCTCGACGACTGTAGCCGTAGGTCGTCAGCACGATCCGGGCGTCCTGCGCCTCCCTCAGAGTCGTGGATGCGCACCCCCCTCGAAGGACGACCGGCCCCTTCTCTTCGCCGGACGTGTCTTCGTCTTCGAGGGGTGGAGCCCCCTCCTCGTCGGATGCGTCTTCGTCTTCGAGGGGTGGGGCTACCATATCGGGCGGAGCAAATAGTTCTTGAATCGCCTCACGGAGGGCTGGGAGGTAGGCGCGGTGCTCGGCAAATACGAGAATTCCGTGGGTACGCGTGGGGGGGCCTGGCCCGAGAGCGGTGGGATCGCGCTCGCCCAAATGGTACAGGCGTTCGACCTCGGCGGCCACGAGGCGGAGACGGCAGGGGTCGCGGACGACGTTCCCGATGGTCTGGATGGCGCTCACGGTCCCGGCGGCGGAGATCACCGTCTCCACGAACTCGGCCCCCCCCAGATAGTCGACTTCGCGGACGCGCCCCCGGAACACCACGGCGGCGATGTCGAACCGGGGAATGTCGACCTCGGCGTAGAGAGGGGGGCCCAGGAAGTGGGAGACGAACCGGTCGAGGCCGTCGGGGCGCTCGTCGGGGGTGGCGCTCAGCCCCAAGACGCGGGGGGCCCCCTGGACGAGCCAGAGCAGCTCCTGGCTGCGCCGGGCGTGGAGTTCGTGGGACTCGTCGAGGACGACCATGGCGTAGCCGGAGAAGAAGCCGGGCGTTTTCTTGCGGACCGTGTCGAGGATCCCGATGACGAGGTCGGCGTCGGCGGGCCCGGGGGGGGGGCGGCCGGCGCCCCGGCCGCGGGAGGGGGGGTTGGCGAAGGCGGCGCAGACGAGGCCGGGGTAGAGGCGGCGCGCCTCGTCGAACCACTGGGTCCGCAAGACGAGGGTGGGGACCACGACGAAGACGGGCCCCCCGGCGCCGACCGCCGCGGCGAGGCCCACGCGGGTCTTCCCGAGGCCCGTCCCCATCTGGAGGTAGGCCGTCCACCCCCCCTCGGGCCGTTCCAGCCCGCGGAGGTGGGCCACCGCCGCTGCCTGGTAGGGGTAAAGGCCCTGCGCCGCCCGGAGGCTGGAGGGGGGGAGCGGGCGCGCGGAGGCCCAGGCCTCCGCCAGGGCGGGCGCGACCTCGACCCGGTCGAGGACCGCGGCGAAGACGGGGACCTTCGCCCGGGGAAAGACGACGGTGGCCTTTTTGTCCGCGTGGGCGTTGAAGAAGGCGTAGCGGACTTCGCGCAGGCCCCGCGGGCGCCCGGGGAGGGGGGCGGCGGTCACCGTGAGCGACCGGAGGACCCGCCGGTAGGCGGCCGCCCCCCCCAGCCGGGCGACGAGGGGGTCGAGGGGGACCTGCAGCCCGGTCTCGGTCAAAGTCCCCACGAGGGGCGGAGCTCCCCTCTTCGGCGCCATGGCGCGGCGGGTTGTTGCCCGGGAGGGGGGGGGGTTCAATTCTTCCCCCCGCCCCCCCCCAGCCGAGCGGCCCGGGCGGCGAGGCCCGCGTGGTAGCTCGGGGTGAGGTGGCAGAGCTCGAGGGTCGGGGCGGGGGCGGTGATGCTGATCGCTTCCCCGCTGGTCTCGTAGAAGAGCATCGCCCCCAGGTCGGGCGAAGAGAAGTCGGGGGGGACGGGGTCTTCGGTGTTTTTCACGTCGAACGCGCGCAGGCCGGGGGTCTCCCGGACGAGGCGGGCGAAGGCGGGGTCGCCCACGCGGGTGCTGGCCAGCGCGTGGAGGTAGACATCGCGGCCCCCGGGCTGGGTGGCGAGGTCGACCGCGCAGAGCTGGGCGGCGCTCGCGCCCATGGAGTGCCCCCCCACGCAGAGCTTTGCGACCGAGGGGGGGTCCCCCTCCAGGAGGCGGAAGAGGGGGGCGCGGACGTACCGGAGGTACGCCTCCCAGAAGCCCGAGTGGACCCGCGCGGGGGCCCCCCCGAAGCCCACGGGGGTCTGGGGAACGACATGGCCGCCGGCCCTTTCCCCTGCAGGACCGACAGGGCGGTCGTCAGGGGCGAGAGGGGGGAGCCCTGGAGGGAGAAGTCGATGTAAAGGAGGTCGGAGGCGTCGCTGGTCCCCCGGTAGACGATGAAGCGGGCGTCCCCGCGACGAAGGAGCAGGCCAGGAGGGGGTAGGCCTCCGACCCCATCTCGGCGACCTCGGCGGGGGAGACCCCCGGGAGGCGCTGCGCGGGGGTGAGCCCTTGGGCCGCGGTGACCATGGCGCTCGAGGCGGTCAGGAAGAAGGAGGCCACTTCGTCCTGGAAAGCGCCCCCCCCACCGCGGGGGCGGGGCGCTGTGGGGGGTAGACGCAGGAAGGGGCCGGGGGGGCCGCCGTGCAGGGGAGGGGGGACGTGGCCGCGGCCCGCCAGCGGGTGCCGAGGTCGCTGGCGTCGTGGACGAAGGCGCGGAAATGCGCCACGAACCCCCCAGCGCCACAAAGGCGACTCGGAGGAGGACGGCCAACAGCCCAGCAGGAGGGGGGTCAGAGCGAGCCGCATCGCAAAGGCCGCGGTCGTCGCCCGCGGCGCCGGGTGCGTATGCATAGGTGCGCAGCTAGGAGGAAAGCCAAGGCCGGCGCCGCGCGCAGATTTGAACCCACAGGAGCTCCCCGTAACCCAGCCGGCCCGCTCGCCGGAGGGACTGACAGCCGCGCAAGCCCCGCCAGGATGGACGCGACGCCGCCCCCCAGCCCCCGGGCGGCCCCCGCTGCCCCGGGGTGGACGGAGGGCGCCCGGGCGGTCTTCGGGACCCACCGGCTGACGGCGGCGGCCCCCCGCGCGCCCGACCCCCCGGGGTTCGTGGGGCGCCTCTGGCCCCCGCAAGCGACCCTCCTCCGCGCGATGCTCGACCTCGAGGCGGCCCCCGAGCTCCCCCTCGTCGGGGACTCGGAGGGGGACACCGCCCGCCTCCGCTGCGAGAGCGGGCGGATCGCCGCGGAGTTCTCCTTCGGGAAGACGGTCCTCTGCGTCGCCCTCGTCTGCGCGGCGCCCCTCCCCCGGGAGCGCCCCCGCCCCCTCAACTTCCTCCTGATGGCCCGCGAGGCGCGGACCAACTGCCTGGCGGTGACGGGCCCCCCGGGGCGGGGGGGGGCCTACCTCTTCAAGCCGCAGGGGCGGGGGGCCTTCCCCCGCCTCGTCCTGAACCACCCGCGCCTCTACCCCGCGACCCTCGTCGTCGCGGCGCCGTCGGTGATCTCGCAGTGGGAGGAGTGCATCCGCGCCTTCGCCCCCGGCCTCGCCTTCTGCACGATCGAGAACGTGCGGACGCTGCGGGACTTCCACGCCCGCTTCCACGCGGAGCGGGCGGCCTTCGACCTCGTCCTCCTCAAGGCGGGGAAAGTCACGACGACGTTCCGCCTCCCGGGGGAGCCCCCCCTCCCCGGCCGGCAGCGCCCCCTCACCGCGGCGCTCGCCGCCGCGACGGAGGGGTGGGTCTGGGGGCGGATGGTCGTCGACGACTTCGACACGATCCGGCTGTCGACCGACGACATCTTCGTCCCCGCGCGCTTCACCTGGGTCGTCTCGGCCACCGCGCGGAGCAGCAACGTCGGCCAGGACCTCGTCCCGGCGCCGACGCCCGCGGCCTTCCTCCGCGCGAACAGCACCCTCAAGCTCCTCGGGGCGGCCCTCGACGACCTCTTCAACCGGGCCCTCAAGCTCCAGTGCGCCCCCGAGTACGTCCGCGACCACATCACCTCCACCGTCGCCCACTTCCGGCGGGTCGTCGTCGCGGGGGGGCGCGCGGTGGGGATCCTCCAGGACCTGGGCGTCCCCGCCGAGGTCCTCGAGATGGCCGCGGCGGGCGCCCTCGAGACGGCGGCGGAGCACCTCAGCATCAAGGTCGCGACCCTCGGGGAGCTCGTCGAGAAGGTCCTCGAGGCCCGCACCGAGAAGTACCGCACCGCCGTCCGGGTGCTCCGCCGGGTCGCCGCGGCCCGGGGGGCGGCGGTGGGGGGGGAGGGCGACCGCCCCGCCCCCGAAGAGGTGAAGGCCTTCCGCGCCGCCCTCAAGGGCGGCGACGACGCCGCGGCGGCGGCGGCCCTCGGCCGGGTCGGGGGGGGGGGGGCGTTAATCGCCCAGGCGCTGCGCAGCCTGGAGGAGTGGGCGGAGAAAGAGAAAGAAGAGCACGGGGGGCGCCTCCACCGGATGCGGGAGAACATCCGCGAGGCCTGCTGCCAGGCCTGCGCGGTCCCCATCGAGGACGAGAGCTACATCGTCAACTGCTGCCAGGTCGTCATCTGCGGCTACTGCACCCTCCTCCGCGAGGGGGGGCGCTGCCGCTACATCTCCCGCTGCCCCAACTGCGCCCAGGACGTCGACGTCCACAAGTCCCTGATCTACGTGGGCAAGGACCTCGACCTCGAGGGGGGGCTCGCCGACGACGAGGCCCTCTTCCTCCGCGGGGGCGCCTCCCCGCCCCCGCCCGAGCCGGCGCCCCCGCCGGCGCCCCGGGCCGAGCCCCGGCTGGGGGCGCTCCTCCAGCTCCTGCGGGGCGAGCCGCCCGACGCCGTGGAGGACCAGCGGGGCCTCCCCCCCCTCGTCGACGGCCTCCTCGCCGGGCTCCGCGAGGTGCCCCACCCCCCCGGCGTCCCCCGGAAGTTCCTCATCTTCGCGATGCACCCGGAGTCGACCCGGCACGTGCTCGCCGCCCTCGGCGCCGAAGGGATCCCCGCCGTCCGGCTTTCCGGCAAGCGCGCCGAAAAGAACGCGGCCGTCGCCCGCTTCAAGGACCCCGCCGGCACTGACGTCATGGTGGCCACCTCTTCCCGGGACTGCGCGGGCCTGCATTTGCCCGAAGTCAGCACCCTCATCTTTTACAACCGCCACGTCGACCGCGAAGTCGCCAAGCAGGCGATCGGCCGCGCTCAGCGGGTGGGGCGCGCCCACTCCCTCGAGGTGATCGAGATCGTCTCGGAGGGCGAAAACGACCGCCTCCTCCGGCTGGTGCCCGCGCGCCCCTGAGCCAGGCCATTCGCCGTTTGGGTTGCCGACTTTTTGCTTCGGCGAGTTGCAGCCAGAACTCGCAGGAGAGAACGCGCCAAGATGGCGGACCCCCGCGAGCCCCCCACCGTTTACCTGGACAACGCCGCCGCCGTCTTGATGCCCCCCCCCGTCGTCGACTCCGTCGCCCGCTGGCTGAACCGGGGCGACGCCGGGGGCGGCCACGCCTCGGCCCGCGAGGGGCGGCGGCTCCTCGAGGCCTACCGCCGCGAGGTCGCCGCCGAGGGGGCGTTCGAGCTCGAAGGGCCCCTCGGCTTCAGCGTCGTCCTCACCAGCGGGGGGGCCGAAGCCAACAGCCACGTCCTTTCCGCCGCCGTCCGGGCCTATTCCCGCAAAACGGGGAAGCTGCCCCACCTCGTCACGAGCGTCGCCGAGGACCCCTCCGTCCTCGCCTGCTGCCGCGCGCTGGTCCTGGACCGCCTCGCCCAGGTCAGCTACCTCCCCGTCGCCGCCGAGGGGGGGGCGCTGGGGTCCGTCGCCCCCCGCGCGCTCCGGGCGGCGCTCCGGCCGAACACCTGCCTCGTCAGCCTCTTCGCCGCCGGCTCCTCGACGGGCGCCCTCAACAACCTCCGGGCCCTCGGCGAGGTCGCCCACGCCGCCCGGGTCCCCTTCCACTCCGACGCCCGCATGCTCTACGGGCGCTCGGCCTTCCACCCCCGCGCCCTCAACCTCGACGCCTTCTCGGCCGAGGCCCGCTCCCATGGGGGGCCCCCGGGGGCCGGCCTCCTGGTCCTGCGGAACGACTTCCTGGCCGGCTACGGGCTCGGCGCCCTGATCGGCGGCCCCGAAGAAGGCGGGCTGCGGGGGGGCGCGGCCAACCTTCCCGCCTTTGCCGGCGCCTTCGCCGCCTTGCGCCTGGCCGCCGCCGACCGCGGCGCGAAGAACGCGCGGACCGCGCGCCTCCGCGAGGCCCTCCTCGCCGGCCTCGCCCGCGCCTGCCTCTGCGTCTCTCTCGACGAGTACCGCGCCGCCCGCCCGCGGGTCCCCGACCGGAGCCCCGCGACCCCCGCCTCGGCCCGCGTCGCCGCCCCCGCGCAGAGCGCCGCCGCCGCCGGCACCGCCCGGGCCCTCGACGCCGCCGCCGACGAGGGACGCGCGGCCCTTGTCTACCTGGGCCCCCCCGACCCCGCCCGCGCCCTCCCGGGCCTCCTCCTCTTCTCGGCCCTCCTTCCGCCGGGCGCGTGCGCCCTCGGCGTCCGCCGCGCCCTCGAGGCGCGGCGCCTCCTCGTCGGCCACGGCGGCGACGTCGGCCCCCTCGGGCTCCCCCCTGAGCTCGAGGAGGGGGCCTTTCAGGTCTGCTTGTCGGACGCGTCCTCCCGCGAGGACGTGCGGCGGTTCCTCGAAGGGTTTGCCCGGGTCGCCGCGGCCCCTTCCCCCTGAGCCTTCTTTCCCCCCTAGGCATACCCGCGCCCGGCGCCCGGGCCCCCTCTCGGCCGGGGTGCTGGCTTCCGCCCGCCCGCCGCCATGCGCCCCTTGCGGATCGCCGTCCTCGTGTTTATCATCCTCGTCGCCGCCATCGTCCTCGTGGGCGCCGCCCGCGCCTTCGCCTGCGTCCCCCCCTTCCCCTGCAGCCCCTGCCGCCCCCGCCGCGCCGTTTACTAGCCCGGGCCGTTCCCGGCGATGCCCGGAGGTTTTCCGCCCGGGCATAGCCGTGGTCCGCGGGCGGAACGCCCGCCTTTCCGATGCCCGAAAGGAAGGTCCTTTCGAGGGCCGCCGCGGCCCGGGAGCCGGTGGGGAGCTTCTACCTCCCCACCAAGACGACCACCCGCTCCGGCGCCTGCGGCGTTGGAGAGATCCTCCGCAGCGGGTTCCGCCGCAAGGGCTACTCCCGCGCCGATGGCTCCCGGGTCAAGGCCTCTTATGTTTGGCCCCGCTGCGTGGATTCCCAGGGGCTGCCGGGGAAGACGATGGCCAGCGCCAAGGTTCTCCCCAAGCTCCGCCACGGCGAGCTCACCAGCTACGGATACCGCGCCGATAAGCCCGCCGCCCAGCGGCTGAAGGCCCTCGAGCGCAGCGCCGCCGTGTACGGCTACCGCTCCACCGTCGGCCGCGTCGTCGCCTTCATGAACTACAGCGAGCACACCCCCCGCCTCCTCCGCGTCTACAAGACCGACCTCAAGAACCTCCGGGCCGCCTACGCCTCCGGGAAGATCAAGAAGAAAGGGGGGGGCGAGAAGAAGGCGAAGCGGAAGAAGGCCCCCAAAAAGAAGAAGAAGAAGAGGGCGCCGAAGCGCGGGCGGAAGGCCGTGAAGGGCGGCGCCAAGAAGAAGCCCCCCCGCCGCCCGGGGAAGCCCCGGCCGAAGAGGCCCCGGCGCCCGCGCCGCCTCCGCTAGGCGCCCCGGGCCCGCGACTTTTCGGCGCCGGGGGTATGGAGCCCATGGCCCGCCCCGCCGGCCGCCGGGAGAGGGGCTGGTTCGGGGGGGCGGCGGCCCGGCAGCCCTTCAGCGGCGCCCGCTGGCGCGCCGCGCCCCCCGAGCGCGACGAGGACCCCCCGTCGCGAACACCGAGGGGGTCCCGGCGTCGCCGACCTCGCGCTCCCCCCCGCCGCCCTCCTCGTCGACCCGGGGGGCGGGGGCGCCGACGACGTCAAGGCCTGGCTCGAGGCCCACCGGGCCGTCGGCTCCGTCGCCGTCCTCGACCCTTTCTGCCGCAGCCCCGCCCACAACCGCCGCGGCCAGGACCGCCCGCCTGGGCGGCGCCGACGTCCTCACCTCGATCTCCGTCCTCAACGTCATCCCCGACGCCCCCAACCGCCGGCGCCACCTCGCCCTCGCCCGCCACATCCTCCGCGACGGCGGCCTCGCCTTCTTCAAGGTCTACCCCGGCGCCCCGCCCCTCCGCGGGTCGGGCCGCGGAGCCCCCGACCCCCGCGGCCTCTGGCAGGCCAACCGCCCGGCCTCCTTCTTCCTCCCCGAGGTCGAAGACGTCTTCGGCCCGGGCCACGCCCGGCTCGGGGAGGTTCCCAACCTCCTCGTCGCCCGCAAGGGCCGCCCCCTTTCGCCGGCGACTTCCCCGCGCCGCCTCCGCTAGGCGTGGACCTTCTTCTCGCCCATTATACCTGCTCCCATCATGAAGAAAGGGGCCGAGGTCGCCATTGGCGTCGCCGATCTGGCCGTCCTCCTGGCTATTATCGTCGGCGTCGCGATCTGGGACGCCCACCGGAAGCGGCCTCCGGCGCCCGGCCCCCCCCCCAACGGCGCGCCCCCCAACGGCGGGCCCCCCTACCGCCCCCCGCCCCCCGGCTCCCGCCCCGGGTCCCCGCCCGGCTCCCCGGGCTGCCCGGGCTCCCCTGGCGGCGGCCTCCCCGACCCCCTCCCCCCGCCCCCGGGCCTCGCCGTCACCCCCCCCCGTCCTCCGGCCGAGGCGCCCGCCCCCTAAGGCCTGCTCGGCCGACACCGATTGCGCCTACGCTCCGGAGCTGGGGATTTGGGGGTGCGTCGGCGGGGTCTGCACGCAGAAAGCCCCCGACCCCTCCGAGAATGCCTGCGGGATTGGGGGGGGGCGGGGCAACTACCGAGGCGGCGAGGCCCTTTAGCGTAGAGCTGTTCGGCGCCTGCGAAGCCCTCTTCCACAACGACGCGCTGTCCGATCAGTGGAGCTCCCCCCTCGTCGGCTACACCGACGCCTGCAAGAACACCTCGATAAGCTTCGACTGCGTGGGGTCCGTCGGCGGCAAGCAGAACGTTCCCCCGATAAACTACTCGTACGGCTGCATCCCCGAGAGCCTCTAGTGACGCAAAAATACGCCCTAATAGAAAGACGGGAGCGCTACGCCTCCGCGTCCAGAATGGTTTCGATCTCTCCCGCTTGGCTGGGCTTCCAGCCGTCGTAGTAAAGCCGCGAGGCTGAGCAGAATGACCCACCCGTTTCTCGGGTGATCTTCATTGCTTCCAGGTGCTTTTCCAGGAGTGCCATTCGCCGCGCATGGGACTCTCCTTTTGTGCGAGTTTTTCCTTGGTCGGCGCGGTACTCATCGGGGTTGAAGCGGATGAAATGCGTTGGGCTGCCGAAGGTTTGGGAAATGTTTACCATTCGGGCGCATTCGCAGGCTTCCGGTCGCCCGCCGTGCTGGTTCTCGTCGACTTCCAGGACGACGTGATGCGTTCCGCAGTCCCACCAGAAGTCGGGGCGCTCCTTCCCGCAGATGCCCTTATCTACCACCTCGTCGTATCCATCGTAGTCCTTGTGTGGGCCGAGGTCGAGCATCGCCTTGACCGCGCGCTGCTTCACTAGGTAGGCTCGCTGTCGTGTTTCTGGGGCGCAGTCGCCGCAGAGGCTTGTCTTGAGGTCGAGCAGGTCAGGGAGACCGCATGATATGCAACGCTCGTGAACTAGGTTCCTTTCGCCGTCCTGATGGTGCTCGTAGCAGTTGTTTGGTTTGTCTGTTCCGTATATCGCCGGCCTTGAGCAGCCTTTCGCGGCGCACCGCCTCCCAGGCTGATTCACCATCCCAGGGAGGCGGTGTTCCTTTTTTCGGCACCTGGATACCCCATGGCCGGGGTAGCCGCATGATGCGCAGGTCATGCACCCCACATGTTCGCAGCGTTTGTGCTGAACATCCAGAGCCTCG